>Ga0209755_10002480_pt1 | contig 25298 bp, 14 predicted proteins | sample TergutCo191P1_FD_187301 | JGI IMG/M metagenome (GOLD analysis project Ga0209755, IMG submission 187301) | Cornitermes sp. P1 segment gut microbial communities from Petit-Saut dam, French Guiana - Co191P1 (SPAdes) (version 2) | ecosystem: Host-associated > Arthropoda: Insects > Digestive system...
ACATAAACCATTGTTAGCTTTTTCATACTGCGAGATTTGTTTTTCTTTTCCATAACGTGTTCTATGTCAATTATTGAATTTGCCGAAACAGCGGCTTCGCCTGTGATACTATCTTTGATAATAGTTATCATTTCAAGCTGTTTTTGCCGCTCGCCAATTTCATCAGAGAGCGTTTTCACTTGTTCATCAAGCAAAAGCGTGAGGATTTTTTCAGATAACTCACTCTCCATTATGTCTTTGATTGAGTCAAGTGACAGCCCTATTGATTTGAGTGTGCAAATGAGGCGCAGCTTGGTCAGGTCATCATCGTTATAGATTCGCCTGCCACCTTCGCTCTCGGCTGACGGATGCAGAACGCCTTTTTGGTCGTAAAACTGAACCGTCCGCACCGAAACATTGCACAGCTTAGCCATTTCTCCGGTCGTATAGTTTGACATAGATTTCACCTCCTGGCACTAAGTGTAGTGCATTACGTTACGTCACAAGCAATAGGTAACGTAAGGGGATTTTTATCTTATTGCTCAGAAAATCCTTACGAAAAAGATTTTTCGGTCGCTCCGCTCTCTCAAAATGACAAAGCGAAGCAGGGGGACGGGGAGCTGCTTCACTATCTTTTGCTAGTTTTATGCTATGAAGCAGCTCCCCCGTCCCCCTGCTTCTTACGCGTCTAAAATGCTCCTCAGAGCTTCCAGACTGGCACTTGCTTTGGCAAAATCCATATCCTCTATTTGCCATACCAGAATTGCGGCTGCGGGGATTGTTCGCAGCCCGTCTAATAATGACAGTGCCTGAACATCGTGAGAATTCAAAAGTGGCTCCAAGCCGTCTAAAAGCTCAGTTACTGAAATCATAGACATATCCTCTGAGGGTTCTGCATCTTTATCCACAACAATATTTTCAATGACACGGGAGAATTCATTTTCCAGCGTTAACAATTTGCTCTCGTCAGGTTCTTTTTCGTCGCGCAGTATAGATTCCACATCAGCCGCTGCCTTCATAAGAGCATCTTCCGCAATAAGACCCGCAACACCCTTTAGAGTATGCGCCAATCTGTGTGCCGTGGCTAAATCACCTTCATCTATGGAGCCAATCATTTGGTTTAAGGTGTTTTTGTAAGTTTTCTTAAAATCAACCCGTAATTTTTCGGCAATTTTCGGTTTTTTCAAGAAGCCGTCAACTGCATCCGCATCAACACGCCCGTCCGCATTTTCCCTGGCTGCTGCAATGACTTCAGGTGGTTGCTTATCACGGACATATTTAATCAAAACCTCGTTAAGCCGCTTTGACTGAATGGGTTTTGAAATAAAATCGTCAAAGCCGTTATTTAGAAATTCCTCCGCTTGGTCAATAAATGCGTTGGCTGTGAGAACAACTATCGGGCTGCTATATCCCGCATTTCTCATCAGGCGCATGGTTTCGGTTCCGTTTAGTCCCGGCATCAGGTAGTCCATAAATATAATGTCATATTCCTTGCCCGCATTGACGGCATCGAGTGCTTCCTGCCCGTTTGCGCATGTATCTGTTGAAATACCGTAAAGGTCCAAGAGTCCGCGTGCTACGAACAGATTTGTGTCCACATCGTCAACCACGAGAACCTTACCGTACGGCATAGGCTCCAGCTCAATTTTGTTCTTCTCCGCGAGTGACAATGTATCGAACTCAAAGTTTTGAAGATTTTCTGCTACTTCTTTGCCTAAGACATTATCAGTGCATATCTTTTGAGGAAACTTGACCAGCACTTCCGTACCCTTGCCTACCTCGCTCTGAAAATCAACGCTTCCTTCCATTATCTGCAATAAACTGTATACTATGGATATTCCCAGTCCCGTGCCGTAAACCGATCTGTTAACCTCCTCGTGGAATCTGGAATATTCACTGGTTTTCAGTTCTTCGAGTTGTTCTTCGCTCATGCCGTGTCCTGTGTCACGGACGGAAACAACCAGCATTATCCGATCCTCTGTGTGATGCTCAAACCCAACCGCCAATGACACGGTTCCTTCATCAGTATACTTAAATGCATTTGATGTCAAATTATTTATTATTTGCCTGATACGCAGCGCATCACCTATAAGCCGCGAGGGTAGCTGATCGTCTATATGTAGTTCAAACTTTATGTTTTTATGATCTAAATGCAGCGTATGCAGTTGTGCCGAATCGTTTATAAGGCTTGACAAATCATATTCTTCTGCTGTGATTTCCATTTTCCCCGATTCAAGCTTTGAAAGGTCTAAAATGTCATTGACGAGCCGCAGAAGTAACGTCGCGGAGCTGTGAATCCTTGCAAAGGCTTCCTCAGTTTTATGCGGCAAATCGCGTTTTTGAAGTTCAACTTCCGATATACCCAAAACTGCGGTAAGCGGTGTGCGGAGTTCATGACTCATTCTTGCTAAGAATCTGCTTTTTGCCCTGTCCTTTTCTTCAAACTCACGGAACGGGCGCAGGTCGATAACATAAGTTGTGATTCTGAGATTTTCCCCATCCATTGTGCCTACTTGAATCATGTCTACGGGGAATTCTTTTCCGCGTATGTCTTTACACATCCAAATATCTCTGTTGTAACCGTTTTCTCTCACTTTTTCAAAGCTTTTCGCTGCTTCTTCACCTGACGGAAGCCCGCTGGGTTGGTAGTCTGCCCAGAGTTCGCTTGCTCGTTCAATATATTCTTGGGAACTGCTAAGCTCAAACATTTTATACAAAGCCTCGTTACAGTCAAGCATTTCAACACTTTCATTCCAGAAACAGACACCTATAGGTGCGGCAGCGTAGATAGCGAGCCATCTCTCTGTTATTTTCAGTTCCTTTTCCCTGCTTGTTTCTGCGCTTTTTATGAGTGATGATGCAATAAACATAATAAATGCAAACAATGCCAGAAACACGAGGGCAAGCGCGGCCATTATTGCGAGAAGGCTTTGGAAAATCGGGCGGTCTATTGCTTCAGTCGGAATAATGGTAATAAGCGTCCACGGAACAGAGTACAAGGGAGTTGCTATGAAGTAAGCGGAGCCGACTATTTCATCATCCATTCGCGCAACATACGTTCCGGCTTCAAGATAAGCAATAATCTCGTGCCCGTTGGCTATATCATAGAGCGTATATATTTCAAAATCCGGCCCGAGCGAGTAGTAAGGATTCGGGTGAGCGAGTATCCCTCTGTCCGCCCCGACCAAAATCATGTATCCGTCTCCCGCTACGTCTAACTCATTGACACCGGTGAGAAAATAGTCAAGAGCTATAGAAACTCCGACAACCGCCCCCGAGTCGCCAAGTTCCGGTAGCCACTCGCTTATTGCCATGGCTACTGTTTGACTTGAGTGCGCCCAGAAAGCGTCCAGCCTGACTATTTCACCTTCGCCTGCTTCAACTGCGGCTATATACCACGGGCGGTCAAAAAGATTCCAACTATCATACGGAACCCAGCTAAGCCCGTTTATAACGCGCCCGTCTGCAAATCCGATAAAAATATTTGTAATAAAATCTGTTTCCTCCACCATACGCACGATAATTGATTCAAAATCATCTTCGCTTGACATTGCCGTCAACGCAATATTAAGGCTTTCCAAGGTTATCACAGCTTCTCTGAACCAATCGTCGAGTATGTTTGCGTGTATGGTTGCTTCCCGCTCAACCGCAGTAAGCGCATTGTCGTATATTGCCGTACGCACGGCTGTATTTACAACAACAAATATCGTCACCATTCCAAGAAGTGATAGTGCTACGATGCCTAAAGCCAGTTTCATATATAGATTTGATTCTTTGGTTAATGCTTTCATTTTTTGCATTGGGGGGTCTCCTATTCAGTTTCCTTGTAATTAGCATAATTTGTAACACAAACGTACATAATACGCCCATTATATATATTATATACTGTACCATGTATGTCAAATTGTCGCAAGTTTTTTCTTCAACTATATGTGTATCTTGTACTTGCACAAGTCCCGTGTTTTATGATACTATAGCATGGGTTCATTTAAGGGTATGTTTCACGATGATTTTCGAAAGGAATGGTCATTATTATGGCAATAAAAGCTCATCTGGCTATTGATATAGGTGCCTCCGGAGGGCGGCATATCCTCGGGTGGCTTGATGACGGCAAGTTGATTCTCGAAGAAATCCACCGCTTTCCCAACGGTATGCAAGAAAAAGACGGCAGTCTTTATTGGGACGTTGAGGCAATTTTTTCCGAGATTATTATCGGACTGAAAAAATGTGCTGATTCGGGGAAAGTCCCTGTCAGTGTAGGGGTCGATACATGGGGTGTTGACTTTGTACTTACCGATAAAGACGGCAATTTGGTCGCTCCTACAATTGCATATCGTGACAGCCGCACTGATGGTATGGACATCGAAGTCAGCAAGTTTATTTCTGAATCGGAGCTCTACGAGCGCGCGGGCATACAAAAAATGCTGCTAAACACCGTCTATCAGCTTATGGCAATAAAAAAAGATAACGAATCCGCTCTTAAATCTGCAGCACATCTTTTGATGATGCCCGATTATTTACACTACAGGCTCAGTGGTGTAATGAAAAATGAGTATACTATTGCTACAACCGGTTCTCTCGTAAACGCGGAGACAAAAACTTGGGATGATGATATTATCAGCCGCTGCGGTTTTCCTCGTGAAATTTTCGGCGAAGTTGTTCCCGCAGGTACTGTTCTGGGCGGATTTACCGATGATGTAAAAAAGGCTGTCGGGTTTGACAGCACTGTAATTATGCCGCCATCTCACGATACGGCAAGTGCGTTTCTCGCCGTACCTACAAAATCCGACCGCAGTGTGTATATTTCCAGCGGCACTTGGAGCCTGATGGGTGTCGAGCGGCTCTCCCCCATTACAGGCGAGACAAGCAGAATTGCAAACATCACCAACGAGGGTGGTTACAACTATCGTTACCGCTACCTAAAAAACATTGCGGGGCTTTGGCTTTTGCAGTGTGTTCGCAAGGAAATCGGCGATGGCATAGACTATGCTGAGCTGGTTACTATGGCGCGAAAGTCAAACTGCTACGCTATTTTTAATGTAAATGATGAGCGTTTTACCGCTCCCGAAAGCATGACTCAAGCTATTCGTGACGCTTGCAAAGAGGATGGTCAGGCTGTGCCTGAGTCGATTGCCGATTTTGCTCGTTGTATCTTCCGTTCTCTCGCCGTGTCTTACGCAAATACGGCTAAAGACCTTGAGGCTCTCACCGGTACTGTTTTTGACAGTGTGAATATTATCGGCGGAGGCAGTCAAAACGAGTTTTTAAACGAGCTGACAGCCGAGGCTTGCCGCCTTCCTGTTTACGCAGGACCAACCGAGGGTACTGCGCTCGGAAGCATTGCCGCTCAAATGATTTCGATGAGTGTGCTTTCTGACCTTGAAGCAGCACGCAAGGTCATCCGCAACAGTTTTGAGATTAAGTTCTACAGTAGCGAGGATTAGTTTTATGAGTTTAGATATGTTGGTCAATATGTCTCGCCGTTATGGTGCAAATGAAGACTATGTGCTTGCCGGTGGCGGCAATACATCTTACAAGGAAGACAAAAAGATGTATGTCAAAGGCTCAGGCACAGCTTTGTCTGTCATTACGGCAGAGCAATTCGTCATCATGGATTTAACTCTGCTACGTGATATGATAACGCATGAATATCCGGCTGATATGAATGCTCATGAGCAAGACGCTAAAGCTCTTGCATCAATGATGGCTGCAAGGCTTCCCGGCGAGGAGCAAAAGCGCCCGAGCGTGGAGTCCATTTTACACGCTATTTTCCCATATAAATTTGTCTTGCACGTCCACCCCGCTCTGGTCAACGGGCTCACTTGCAGTAAAGACGGCGAGGCTAAGTGTGCGGAGATTTTTGGCGATGAGGTGATTTGGGTTAATTTGACCCAACCGGGGCTTGGGCTTGCAAAGACTTGCTCCGATTTATTCAAAAAATATGAAGATGATTTCGGAAATGCTCCGCAGATTGTCATTTTGAAAAACCACGGCATTTTTGTCGCAGCAGACACTGTTGACGAAATTGACATGATAATGGAATATGTGTTCACTGAGCTGAAAAACAATGTTTCCGAAGTGCCTGATTTTTCCGAGGTTTCGTTCGGCAGAGGGTCTGTTTGCAGAATCGCCCCTGCTCTGCGTATGCTCCACTCCGGTGACGGTAAGTCAGTTGCGTTATTTTTCACCAATAAAACTGCTGCAACGTTTGTCACTGACGAAAAGTCAATGCGCCCTCTGATGAGGCCGTTCACTCCTGACCATATCGTTTATTACGGCGATGAGCCTTTGTTTGCAACACCCGACGCTGATTTGCGCGAAGCATTTACTGCCTTTGAGAAGAAAAAGGGCACTAAACCAAGAATAGTTGCAATAAAAGGACTCGGTTTCTTCGCCCTGGGCGGGGATTTAAAAGCAGCTGAGCGCGCTCGTCTACTGTTTTCAGACGCTATTAAGATTGCCACATATGCCAAGTCGTTTGGTGGTTTTAGCCCTCTTCCCGAAAAGTTTGTCAAGTTCATTTTAGGTTGGGAGGCTGAGCGGTACCGCAGCAGAGCTATCAGCTCAGGAGCTCCAAAGGGCAGGCTTTCCGGCAAAATTGCCGTTGTAACCGGCGGGGCGCAAGGTTTTGGCAAGGGTATTGCCGAGGCGGTTGCTGCTGAGGGTGCATATGTTGCGGTTGTTGATTTGAACCTTGATGGTGCAAAGTCTACTGCCGAGCAGCTTTGCTCTCTGCATGGGGATAACTCTGCGATTGCGCTCGGGGCTGATGTTTCTGATGAAGATTCTGTAAAGGCGATGATTCAAGATGCGGTTATCGCTTACGGCGGGATTGATGTTTTTATCAGCAATGCGGGCGTTCTTGTCGCCGGAGGGCTGAGTGAGCTTACCAAGGATAACTTTGACCTTGTAACGCGAGTCAACTATACCGGGTATTTCCTTTGCGCCAAGTTTGCTTCTGAAATTATGAAGGTTCAGCGTAAGTATGCGCCGAATTATATGTCTGATATTATTGAAATCAACTCAAAGTCAGGGCTTGAAGGCAGTAACAAAAACTTTGCCTATGCCGGAAGCAAGTTCGGCGGAATCGGACTAACGCAGAGTTTCGCTTTGGAGCTTGCGCCGTTTGGCGTAAAGGTAAACGCCATTTGTCCCGGTAATTTCCTCGACGGGCCGCTCTGGTCGGATCCCGAGCGAGGGTTGTTTAAACAGTATTTGGATTCAGGAAAGGTTGAGGGGGCAAAGACTGTCAAAGATGTCAGGCGGTTCTATGAGTCAAAAGTTCCGCTCGGCAGGGGTTGTACCCCCGACGATGTTGCCCGCGCCATTTTTTACGTAATTGATCAGCAATATGAGACAGGCCAAGCGATTCCCGTAACAGGCGGTCAAGTCATGTTAAGTTAAATGAGGAGAGGTTATGAAAGACATTTATATAGATACTCTTAATGATAAAGACAAAAACGTCAGGCTTGATGCTTTGCGCAAGCTTATGCTTCTTTATGAAACAGGAGCACTGGAGAAGCCCATAACGGGGCGAAATGTGAATAATCACATTCACACCACCTACTCGTTCTCCCCCTATTCACCAACCACGGCTGTTTTCAAGTCTTGGCAGAGCGGGCTTGCAACTACGGGCATTATGGACCATGATAGTGTTGCAGGTGCTGCTGAGTTTATTCAGTCAGGTGAGATTTTGAAAATACCTGTGACTGTTGGCTTTGAGCTTAGGTGCAGTATGGTCGGCACACCGTTTGAGGGAAAAAGGATAAATAATCCCGACCAGAACTCTGTCGCCTATCTTGCCATGCATGGTATTCCCCACAAAATGCTCGCTGAGGCGGACGCGTTTCTTGCTCCTTATCGTGAAAAACGTAACATTCGCAACTGGAAAATGGTCGAGCGGTTAAACGAGAGGCTACGTCCTTACGGGCTTGACCTTGACCTCACCAACGATGTGCTTCCGCTTTCTGAATATTCATCCGGCGGTTCGGTTACCGAGAGGCATATTTTGTACTCGCTCGCGGCAAAGATTTCACCCGAGGAAATGCCAAGGCATTTTCTGCTTGCTATGTTTAAAAGCCAACTTGTTGAGAGTTTTTATGTAGATGCTGTTGATGAACTGCCGCATATCACTGATTTTGTTTCACTTGCCGATAAGCTTGGTGCTGTTCCTGCGTATGCTTATCTTGGTGATGTGGGCGTTTCCGTCACAGGCGATAAGAAAAAGCAAAAGTTTGAGGACGCTTATCTCGAGGAGCTTCTCTTTTATCTGAAAGGCATCGGTATTCGTGCCGTTACATATATGCCCGCTCGTAACTCTGATGCGCAACTCACCAAAATAAAGAAACTTTGCGAGTCTGAAGGGTTCTTCCAAATTTCAGGCGAGGACATAAATTCGCCGCTTCAGAAGTTTATTTGCCCGAAAATAGAAACGCCTGAGTTTGAGCATCTTATCGAATCGGCATGGGCACTTGTGGGTCATGAGATTGCCTGCGCAAACGACCTTTCTGAGGGCATGTTCTCGAAAAAGACTCTCAAAAAGTTGCCCGATTTAAATGAGCGTATAACTTTTTTTGCCGAGCTTGCAAAAGATAAGTTCAAGACTAAAAGAAAGGTTCTTTAAGTATGAGTGTAACTACCAAGGCTGTCAGGATTTATGGTAAAAAGGATTTGCGGCTGGAAGAATTTTCGCTTCCGTCTCCGGGCGATGATGAAATTCTTGCGACGGTTGTTTCCGATTGTCTCTGTATGTCCAGTTATAAGGCTGCGTCTTTAGGTGCGGAGCATAGGCGTGTTCCCGATGATGTCGCCGTAAATCCGATTATGCTGGGGCATGAGTTCAGCGGTGAGATTTTGAAGGTTGGGGCAAAGTGGCAGGGAAAGTTCGAGGCGGGTCAAAAGTATGCGATTCAGCCCGCGCTCAACTATAAAGGCTCGCTTGATGCTCCGGGTTATTCTTATCCTTACGTCGGCGGCAACGCCACACATATCATTATTCCAAATGAGGTCATGGAGCAAAATTGTCTGCTGCCATACAACGGCGACGCTTATTTTTACGCTTCTCTCGCAGAGCCGATGAGTTGCATTATAGGGGCTTTCCACGCCAATTATCACACGACTGCGGGGAGTTATGTACATGATATGGGTATCGTGCCGGGCGGTAACATGGCGATTTTGGCCGGTGCCGGGCCTATGGGACTTGGGGCTATTGACTACGCTATCCACTGTGACAGAAAGCCGTCGCTCCTTGTCGTCACAGATATTGATGATAATAGGCTCAGGCGTGCTGCCGAGGTTTTGCCCGTAGAGGTTGCTGCAAAAAACGGCGTGAAGCTGGTGTATGCAAATACAGCTGATTCGGGTGAGCTTATGGCTTTGTCCGATGGTAAGGGTTTTGATGATGTGTTTGTTTATGCTCCTGTTGCACGGGTTATTGAGCTTGCGGACAGTATTTTAGGCCGTGACGGTTGTCTAAACTTTTTCGCAGGACCGACCGATACCGCTTTTAGTGCTTCGCTCAATTTTTATAATGTTCATTATGCTTCCACTCACATCGTCGGCACCAGTGGCGGTAATACTGATGATATGCGCGAGTCCCTCACTATGATGGAACGCGGGCAGCTCAATCCTGCTGCTATGATTACTCATGTCGGCGGGCTTGACAGCGTTATTGATACTACGCTGAACTTGCCTGATATTCCCGGCGGCAAAAAGCTGATTTATACCCATATCTCCATGCCTTTGACCGCTATAGAGGATTTTTCCCGTTCTGATAACCCTGTGCTTCGAGAGCTTTCCGAGATTATTAAGAGCAACAACGGTCTCTGGTGCGCCGAAGCCGAAAAATTTCTGCTAAATAACTAATAATAATTTGAAAGGTTTGATTATATGGCAACTGCTGTTATAATGCCCCGCCAAGGGCAGTCTGTGGAGAGTTGTGTTATAGGCACTTGGCACAAAAAGCCGGGTGACAAGGTCTCTGTTGGCGACTTGCTTTTTACTTATGAAACAGACAAGGCTACCTTTGAGGAGGAGTCTAAGGTTGAAGGTACTTTACTCGCGCTATTTTTTGAGGAAGGCGACGATGTAGAGTGTCTTATCAATGTTTGTGTTATCGGCTCGGAGGGCGAAAGCTTTGATGAGTTTAGGCCGAGCGGACAGGGGGACGGTCCCCAAAGACAGGGGGACGGTTCTCTTGTCTCAGGCGGACAGGATGCCGGACATGGGGACGGTTCCTCTGTCTCCGGCGGACAGGGGGACGGTTCCTTTGTCTCTTCCCCTGTCTCCGGCAACGCCCCTATTTCCCCGCGCGCAAGGAAACTTGCGGAGAGAGCAGGGGCTGACATAGCGCGTGCCGTGCCCACGGGTGCAAACGGGCGCATTATGGAGCGTGATATTCAAAAGGTCATTGATGCGGGATTCTTGGGTACCCGCTCTGCACTTGGTAGCCTTAGCGGTGCTACTCCGACAGGGCTTGGTGGGCGTGTGACCGCTCATGATTTGGCTAATGCTCAGGCTCATGGCAGACCATTACAGGCCGCCCGCTCCTTCGATGTCCGCGATTTGGCTCGCCTTAAAGGGCTTGGAGACTCAAATTTTGAAGATGTTAAGCTTTCCGGTGTACGTAAATTTATTTCCGGTGCTATGCATGCTTCGCTTGCAAACTCCGCTCAACTCACCCATCATTCATCGTTTGATGCGTCCGATATTTTAGATTTCCGCAAGAAGCTTAAATCTTTGAAGAATGATGATGATGTTCTATCCAAGATTTCTGTCACGGATATTATTATCTATGCTGTTTCCAGAGTGATTGCAGGGCATAAGAGTTTTAACGCTCATTTTTTGGGCGACTCTATGCGGTTTTTTGATAATGTGCATATCGGTGTCGCCGTGGATACGCCCCGCGGTTTGCTCGTTCCGACCGTCGGGTATGCCAATACTCTCGGTCTTGCAGATATTTCTTTGTTCATGAAAAACCTGATTTCAAGCAGCCGTGAGGGTTCTGTTGAGCCTGATTTTCTAAAGGGTGGTACTTTCACCATTTCAAATCTCGGTGCTATGGGTGTTGAAATGTTCACACCGATTCTAAATCCGCCTCAGACGGGTATTTTAGGTGTCTGCTCTATAGTCGAGCGTTTAAAAAACGGTAAGTTTTACCCTGCGATGGGGCTTTCACTAACATACGACCACCGTGCGCTTGATGGCGCTGATGCTGCACGTTTCCAAAAGGATTTAGTAGATTATTTAGAGAATTTCAGCTTTAACTTAACTGTCGAGCGAGGTATGTGAGTATGTATGATTTAATCATTATCGGCGGAGGGCCGGGCGGTTATATGGCGGCTGAGCGTGCGGGTCATGCCGGGCTGAAAGTGTTGCTTATTGAAAAACGTGCATTGGGTGGTGTGTGTCTCAATGAGGGGTGCATTCCGTCAAAGGCTCTTTTAAATTCGGCAAAAGTTTTGGACTACGCGCTTCATGGTGAGGATTACGGTGTCACTGTCTCAGGCGCGAAAATCAATCATAGCGCGGTGTTAAAGCGCAAGGATAAAGTGGTAAAGACGCTCGTAAGCGGTGTTAAGGCTCTGATGAAAGCCAATAAGGTAACGGTAATTGACGGCGAGGCCTTTATTGTTGACAAGTCGCATGTTAAGGTGGGCGACGAGGTCTACGAGGGCGCAAGGCTTATGATTGCTGCGGGCAGCGTTCCTGTCGTGCCTCCTATTGATGGCGTTAAGGAGGGGCTTGACAGTGGTTTTGTGCTGACCAGCCGTGAGATTCTTGATTTGGAAAATGTTCCGGAAAACCTTGTCGTCATAGGCGGTGGTGTTATCGGGCTTGAAATGGCAGCATACTACAATACTGCCGGGGCGAATGTCACTGTCGTTGAGATGATGCCGAAAATTGCAGGAGCTACGGACGATGAAATCTCAACTCTTTTGATGAAAAGTTTAGAGAAAAAAGGTGTCAATTTTCTTTTAAATTCCAAAGTAACAGCTGTTGACGCAGACAGGGGGACGGTTCCTCTGTCTTGCGCATCAGACAGAGGAACCGTCCCCCTGTCTGCCGATAAGGTGCTTTTGTCTATCGGGCGAAAGCCGCTAATCGAAGGATACGGTCTCGAAAACACTGATGTTTTAGTAGAAACCGGTGCAATAAAGACCGACTTAAACTGTCTTACAAATATTCCGACTATTTATGCAGTTGGTGATATAAACGGCAAGTACATGCTCGCTCATACAGCATATCGCGAGGCGGAGGTTGCGGTCAATCATATGCTCGGCAAGCGTGATATTATGCGCTACGACGCAATTCCGTCTGTCATATACACGTCGCCCGAGGTCGCAAGCGTCGGCGAGACTGAGGAGACGGCTAAGTCAAAGGGTATTGACTTTTCTGCGGTAACGGTTCCCATGCTTTACAGCGGCCGTTATGTTGCCGAGTCTGCTGCGACTGACGGAATTTGCAAGGTTTTGGTTGAGAAATCAACACGCCGCATAATCGGTGTGCATTTATACGGCAGTTATGCGTCGGAAATCATCATCAGCGCATGTACGATGATTGAAATGCAAATGCGGATTGACGATGTAAAGGAAGTAGTTTTCCCGCACCCGACAGTAAGTGAAATCATCCGCGAAGCGGTGTTTAAGCTGTAGTAAAACAGACAGGGGGACGGTTCCTTTGTCTTGTTCGTAGCCAAGACAAAGGAACCGTCCCCCTGTCTGCTCTAGCGCACAACCTCAAACTTAATCCCGGGGGCGGTGCCTTCTACTTTGAATATCACTTCCCCGTCTTTTAGCTTCGCCGTGACTGTTGCGCGGCTATTTGCTTTTTTATCAAAAAGCTCTATCGACTGCTCGGTTACATTATACGCGCGGATTGTAATATTCTCGTGATAGTCGTAATCGGCGGTATCTTCACGCCCGAACGCAAGTAAAGTGTTTTCGGGAACATAGACAGGCAGAGTGAGAAAATCGTACTCCTTGCCTACCATCTTGCCGCCCGGAGTGGTTTCGCCCGTGAAGAAATCGGTAAACTCCCCTGCCGTCGGCAGATAGACATTACAAAAACCATCGTCTCTGAACACGGGCGCAACAAGCAAGCTATCACCCAGCATATACTGCTTATCAAGCGTGTGACAAAGCGGGTCCTCGGGATATTCCATCACCATGGGGCGCATCATCGGAATGCCTGTCTGCGTTGCCTTTATCGCCTGTGCAAACAAGTATGGCATGAGCGAATTTTTCAGTTTTGTGAATCTGCGCAGAACTTCGGAAGATTCTTCGTCATAGAGCCACGGCACTCTGTATGATGTGCTGCCGTGCAGGCGCGAGTGTGTGGAGAACAGGCCAAACGCAATCCAGCGTTTGTATACCGTCGCCGTGGCTGTTTGCTCAAAGCCGCCTATGTCATGGCTCCAAAACGCAAAGCCGCCCATAGCAAGCGATAATCCACCGCGAATGGTTTCAGCCATTGCTGTGAATGTGGCTTCACAATCGCCACCCCAGTGGACGGGAAACTGTTGTGAGCCAACGGACGCGCTCCGCGCGAACAACACGGCGTTACATTTGCCTTTTTTGTTTTCAAGGAGTTCAAATACCACTTTATTAAACAGAAATGCGTAATAATTATGCATTTTCTGTGGGTTACTGCCATCATGCCAGTGCACATTTTCGGTCGGTATACGCTCGCCAAAATCAGTTTTGAAGCAGTCCACACCCATTTCTATCAGGGCTTCGAGCTTGCTTTCGTACCATCTCGCCGCTTTGGGGTTTGTAAAGTCAACTATGCCCATACCCGGTTGCCAGAGATCCCACTGCCACACCGTACCGTCTGCTTTGCGAAGCAAGTAACCCGACTCGGACGCTTCGTCAAATAGAGGCGACTTCTGCCCCACATACGGATTTATCCAGACACATACTCGCAATCCCCTCTCGTGCAGTCGCTTTAGCATTTTTTCAGGCTGTGGGAACATTTCATTATCCCACGAAAAGTTACACCACTCATATTCCTTCATCCAGAAGCAATCATAGTGAAATACAGACAGTGGAATGTCTCGCTCTGCCATGCCGTCAAGGAAACTGTTTACTGTGTTCTCGTCATAACTTGTTGTAAAAGAGGTCGAGAGCCAAAGGCCGAAAGACCAGTTTGGCGGCAGGGGCGGCTTGCCTGTAAGTTCATTATAATTTGCAACGGCTGCTTTGACGTTGCCGCCGCCTATTACATAGTACTCCAGTTCTTCGCCGGGCACTGAAATTTGAACCTTCGATGCCGCCTCCGAAGCGATTTCATAGCTCACCCGCTCCGGGTGGTTGACAAACACACCATAGCCCTTTGAGGACACATAAAACGGAATATTTTTGTATGCCAAATCCGACGCTGTGCCGCCGTCTTCGTTCCAAATGTCTATGCTTTGCCCGTTTTTGACAAAGGGCGTAAAGCGTTCACCAAGTCCGTATATATATTCATCAACATCGAGGTCAAGCCTGTCACGGAAATAAACGCCTGTCGGGGTCTCAATATACGCTGCTTGTTTGAAATCGCTGCGTGTAAGTGTCTCGCCTTTATACTTTATGGTGAGCGAAAACCGCTCTTTTTCGAGAATTGCCGACATGTCGCCTGCCCCAATTTCATAGCGGGTTTCGGTTTCTGTCACGCAAAGTGATGTGGGTGCGGCTTTGTTTAGGTGAAATGCGGGCATGTCTTTTCGCGTGTTTTTGTAGTGATAAAACTTGATACCGAGAATATTTTCTCTCGGCGAGCATATTTCAAGCGTCATTAGCGGTCCTGCAAGGGTTTGACCCCTGTGCGTGACATGAAACGGTGCTATAAACGCCGTAAACCTATCGCTCGTACTGTCAATGTGCCTGACTTCGGCACAGCCGCTGATTGTCACCCCGGGTTTGTTCATCCAGTATCCATCTGTAAATTTCATAGCTCAACCTCCTCCGTTAATGTTCCTATTGTGAATGTTATACTTTGCGGGATAATTGTAAATGCTTTTTCTGTTTCGCTGTACAGGCGCAGTTCTTCCGGCGACACAGTCAGCGATACTTTTTTGCTCTCACCTGCAGCAATCGCAACACGCTCAAAACCGCACAACTGCTTAATCGGTGCTTTTACAGAAACCCCGCTGAAAGTTGCATATAGTTGCACAACCTCGTCACCGTCACGTTCGCCGATGTTTTTAACACACACTGAAACAACATAACTGTCGCCGTTGCGGCTGACACCTAAATCATTGTACGCAAACGAGGTGTAACTCAAACCGTGCCCAAACGGAAACTGCACGGGTTTGTCGAAATACATATAAGTGCGGGGGCTGTTTATGATGTCATAATCGTTAATATCCGGCAAATCGTCTTCCGACAAATACCAAGTCATTGATGTTCTGCCTGCCGGATTGTTTAAGCCAAACAGCGATTGTGCGATAGCCTTTCCGATATATTGCTCGCCGTGCGATGTATACATGACAGCACGTAAACTTTTCGCCTCCTCCGCAAAGGCATAAGGATAGCCCGCAATAAGGGATAAGACTATGTTTTTGTTGACTTTACTAAGCCTCTCTATCAGCTTTGTCCATCTGCTCGGGAATGTGATAGCCGGACGGTCAAAGCACTCGCGGCCGTTTATCATCGGATGATTGCCCATAAACAAAAGGACTGTCTCTGCTTTCGCCGCAGCCTCTAAGCTTGGAGCCATGCCATCGCTCAAAATCTCACAGCGGAGATTCACTATCCTCTCATTGATTTCGGTTTTTTGCTCATCGCTGAAAAGGTCGAGGTAAAAATGACCGTGAGGCAGGAATTTCCCGGTGTTTTCATCACGCAAAAACAGTTCCCGTGTAAACCATCCCCAGACTTTATCCGACTTACAATCAAATGTGGATGTTGATTGCAACGCAAGATATTTCCCGGACAAAGTGTCACGATATGAAACCGAATCAAATCCCCAGTCAATTTCTTCAAAAATAGTCCTCGTTTTTTCGTCTGCGTCAAAGAAAACATTGCCGTCCAAATCCACACGCAGCCATGCTCTTTTCGATTCATTATATATAGCACATAAATCATGAAAACGCATTGCCTGAACATCTTGCGGCGGCACTATTTTGCGAATTTCTTCGTAAGGCGTGAGAGAAACCGGCGGCAATCCTGAATACCAATCCGGCATATTTTTCATGCCCAAATCGCCAAGTATCAGCAGCTTGCCGCATGATTTTGAGTCAAGCGGGAGTATGCCGTCGTTTTGCAGCAGAACAATGCTCTTTTTTGAGGCCTCGAGTGCTATGGCAGAGTGTTCTTCACAGCAAAGCCGCTCTTGCGGTATGGATGTATATGGGCACATTTCGTCGGGGTCAAACTGCCCGAGTCTGAAACGTATGCGATATATGTTTTTTAGCGCATGGTCTAAATGTTCTTCGCTTATATAACCCTTTTTCACCGCTTCGGCAGCGGCGTCAGCTACACTCTGTTCGCCGGGGTCTGTCATGCTGTCAATGCCCGCTTTGTATGCGGCTGCTATGGCTTCAGCCTTAGTCTCGCACCATTTATGATGTGTAACAGTCTGGTCGAGGTCGCTACCGTCTGTGACTATAAACCCCTCACAACCCCAGTCACCTTTTATGATTTCATTTACCTCGTGGTTATTTATACATGGTACACCGTTTATTTCGTTGTATGCTGTCATGAGTGAAAGCATTTTGCCCTCAACAAACGCATATTTGAAGACACGCAGATAATACTCGTGCTTCACTCTCTCGCTGATGTCGGTTGAAACACTGCCTCTGTCTTTTTCCACGTTATTTCCGTAAAAATGCTTTGCCGCACACACCGCTTTAATATAATGCGGGTGGTTGCCCTGAACTCCGCGAACAAGTGACGCGGCGAGCTTCCCTGCAAGAAACGGGTCTTCGCCATAGGCTTCTTCATTACGCCCCCAACGCGGGTCCCTTTCCATGTCAATTGTAGGAAACCACAGCGTAAGCCAGGCTTTTCTGCCGTCTCTCTCATACCATATTCTTGCCTCATCACCGATTACTTCTCCGATTTTCCCGAGTAACTCCACGTCCCATGTACAGCTCATTGCGATAGGTTGAGGAAATACGGTGGAGATGCCGTAAGGCCACTGGTCAAATAGTCCGCGCACCATAAGCCCGTGAGCTGCTTCGGCACAAATATGATACTCGGATATGCCGAGTCGCGGGATTGCTTTTTGACGAGATGAAAGCTGCGTGAGTTTTTCCTCAAAAGTCATCCGCGAGATTAAATCCGATACTCGTTTTTCAAGTGTCTGCAATGTGTTTAGATAATCGGGAACAGACATAATAGCTCTCCTCATGGAAGTAATGGCACTAATCTATCACATTGTATTACATGTTGCAATAGGCAAGTGCGAAGCAAGGGGACGGTGCTGCTGCTTCACTTGTGTTTTCTCAAGTGAAGCAGTAGCACCGTCCCCTTGCTTCGCACCCCCGTCCCCTGCTTCACTAAAATTGTGTTGACAACATTTTGTTTCCATGATACATTGTGTATAAATTTTGCTGCAAACGGCTAAACTTTTATAACATTTGCACAAAAAATCGTAGCAATTCGGAGATGACGAAAGGGAGGAAAACACTATATGAAAAAGCGACTCATACCTATTACACTTGCACTAACTTTACTTCTCACGCTCATACCAATTAGACCTACTGCATTGGCGAGCGGAGAGTTCACAGCAACTTTAATGGGACAGCTCGATGCCGATGTCAGCGACGCTGTTGATGAATGGGGTATCGGAGACTTGCCCGATGCTTCCGTTTCTTTTAATCTCGGCGAAATAGTTACAATTTCAATGGAATTTCCCGAACCGATTAAATTCACAGGCAACTGGACGGGAATCTCTACGGATGTGCCTGTCAACGATGATGACCATGCCGAATCCATCGGCGGCACAATACTAAACTTCGTTGTCGACGGCAATGATTTGGGCTCTCGCAATGTTCCGCTGATAGACCGTGACGATGAGGGTTTCCTCACAATCGACATTGCACGTCAATGGGGCGGTGACTGGGATGCTTATGACCTTGCAGGCATGGACCCGTTTACAACGCTTGAAATAACCTTTTTTGTCGGCGGTTTTCTCGCTACTTTGATGGGGCAGCTTGATGCCGATGTCAGCGATGCCGTTGATGAATGGGGCATTGGCGATTTACCTGATGCTTCCGTTGTTTTCAGGTTAGGCGAAGAAGCTACCATTTCAATGGAATTCCCCGAGCCGATTAAATTTACAGGCAACTGGACAGGTATCTCAACCACCATCCCGGTAGAAAGTGACGAGGATGCCGAGTCAACCGGTGCGCACATTACTTCGTTTATAGTGGATGGTGAGGAGCTGGGCTCCAGACCGGTTCCTCTGATAAATCGCGACGAAGCCGGTTTCCTCACAATCGACATTGCACGTCAATGGGGCGGTGACTGGGATGCTTATGACCTCGCAGGAATGGACCCGTTTACAACACTTGAAATTTCATTTGTAGTTCCGACCCTGGCTGTAGGTGTTGATGATCCCGTGGGCGCGATTGTAACGATTCCGCCGGGTGGTAATGTTTGGTTTGCCGGAACTGTTTTGTACGAAGGGCGTACAGATGACTTAGAACCTGCTGACAACGACTGGTATGAATTTACCGAGCAAGCTATGCCGTTTGAGTTTGGTGTGCCGTTTACACTCAGTCTTGATTTGGGAGCTGAAACAGCTACTCATGGTGTGGCTGTTTGGGATGGCTATATCTTTGTTGTTGAAACCGATGTTGTTGACCTTGCTCCGACACTGTTTGATGCCGCTATAGAGAGTATTCTCGTAGACGGAAGCCCTGTTTCGTTCGACCCGTTTGTTGTTGAAGTAGGCGCAGACAGAGGCATAAGAGTGCCGCTCACAAGTGGTTGGGCTGATGAGCCTGTTTTGCCGGGGTATCATTCTATCGGCACATTTTCTACCTTAGAAATCACTTTGGCGATTTGGATTTATGGCGAGCAGGAAAATCCGTTCGGCGAGCTTGATGAGCCCGACGAACCCGCTCCGACGCCAACGCCTCCCCCGATAGTTCGCCCTGACGATGTAGAGCCTCCTCCTGCTGCCGACGACCAAGAAGGTCTGCCCGGTTGGGTTATCCCTGTCATTATCGGTGGTGTGGTGCTGATTGCCGTCATCATCTTTGTGGTTGTGATGGTTAACAAGAAAAAGGAAAATAACTAACATGAAATTTCTTCGTAAGTTTTTTCTCGTAGCACTTGCGGCTTTTGCAGCTGTATTTGCGTACGGGTGTCAGCAGGCAGAAGATGACCCGCTCGCGGACGTGACTGCTGTGGAGTTGGTTCGACTAATGGGCAATGGCATAAACCTGGGCAACACCATGGAAGCCGTTGATGTCCATAATCGCATACCAAACCGTGAAACATATATTTATGAGACGATGTGGGGCAATCCCGTAACTACACAAGCTATGATAACAGGCATGCGCGATGCCGGGTTTTCGACGCTTCGTATTCCCGTTGCATGGACCAACGCCATGGACTGGGAGACCGGAGATTTTACGATAAATGAAAACTATCTTGCACGTGTTGAGGAAATCATCAACTACGCGCTAAACGAGGATATGTTCGTAATCGTCAACAATCACTGGGACCATGGCTGGTGGAGCATGTTCGGTCATCCTGCCTATGTTTGGCGTGAGTTTGCTTATGAAATGTTTATTTCCATGTGGACTCAAATAGCTCATAGATATGAGCACTTTGACCATCGCGTGATTTTTGAGCCGTCAAACGAGGAGTGGGGCAACCGCTTCAACGACAGGACTCAGTGGAGTCCGATAGGCGGCACGCTAACGGAAGATGAGTGTTACGAGCTCCTTACCCACCTTTCGCAATCGTTTGTTGACCTCATCCGCTCGACAGGCGGCAATAATGCGTATCGTTTCTTGCTGATGAAAGGTTACAACACTGATGTCGTAATGACTACAGACCCGCGGTTTGTACTGCCTGTCGATTCTGTAGAAAACAGACTCCTGCTCTCCGTTCACTACTACACGCCCTGGAGTTACACAGGCGATACTTCCGGTGTCGGTACTTGGGGAAGAACGACAGAAGTTGAGGAGATGAACTATCTGCTCGGCTCGCTCAGAAAATTTGTCGATATGGGCTTCGGCGTTGTAATCGGCGAATGGGGTGTGCTCGATAATGATGGCCCTGACAGGCTGAAGTTTTTTACCAACTTACTGGATAATGCTGATTATCACGGATTTTCACCGATTCTCTGGGATACAGGCTGGACTCCCGAGCATGGCAGATTGTTTGACAGAAACGATTCGCTGACGATAGTCGCGCCGGAAATCTTAGACCTTTTCCAAAGACGGAGCGTTACGGCTCGTGCAGATATGTCTGTTTCGGAAATCGTAGAGGCGGCACGTTTAAACATGGAAGAAACTTTGCAGATTGCGGCTGACCGCCCCGAAACCGTTCTTACTGCGGATGAGGCTGTTGCATGGATTATGTGGTCTTCGGGCGACTGGTCGGTGCAGTACAGCGTCGGCGACAACTACCAACCCGAACAAATAGCAGCGGGGCTTATCGCCACAGACGTTGAAATAACGGGAGAAGGCACATATACCGTAGCACTTGATTTCACAGGCACAGATGCAGGGTTTTCCGACGGGATAGCATTTTCTGCCATTGGTATTATGAACGGCGAAATTCTTTTCCCCGGCTATATAATGCACATAACAGAGCTTTTGATTAACGGTACTGCAGCTGTTTTCGCAGGAACCCCTTACACGACAAACGACAACCCTGTGACAACGAGGGTCAATCTTTACAACGAGTGGGTCGGCAACATTCCCGAAGAGGCAAGGACTATAGATGGTGATTTATCAGAAGCATCGCCGATTTTCCTTGAAAATTACAGACTCGCTCACATTGAAACAATCTCAATCACATTTGACTTTATCGCACCGTGAGGTGATGCGTTATGACTATTGCTAATTCAATTCGCACGCCAAGCAGAGGCTTTGTGGCATACAGGGTTTTTCTTGTGCTGATATTCGTTACGGCGTTCATCGCGGAGCTTAACCCTGCACGCCTTAGCGAACTTATCAACAGAAATGTTTCACTATTCACCGTTGCAACTTCTTACGCTACAATCGGCGACAACTTCATCCGCGCACTCAACAACGGCTGGGTGACGCAGCAGCCTTTGACTGTCACGTACATAGGCTCACTAGTTCTCGCACTTGCTATCGCTATGATTGCCGCTGCATTTTGTCTGAGCCTGGGTAATGATAAAATGCGCGGACTATGTATCAAAGTCTCGTGGGGTGCTGCATTTACAGGTTTTCTCGGTTCTGTTATATTGCTGCACGCCCACGGGTTATTCATTGACTCACCGCAGCAAAGGCGTATTTTGCCTATGCTGCCCATCGGCATCTGGATATACTTGGCACTCTTTGCGATTGTTGCATTTGCGTGCATAATTTTGTATATCAGGTTGCCAAAACACAAAATTCCTCAAATCTACGAAATGGAAGCGAAGTATCGCCTGTTTTTGCTGATACTGCCGTTTCTGGTCTTGACATTATTGTTTGCTTATTTACCGCTGGCAGGTTGGCGTTATGCATTTTTCGATTACACACCCGGCATTGCGCTGACGATGGATCAGTTTGTAGGGTTACAGTGGTTTCGGTTTCTTATTGACAACCCCGCTCAACGTGCAGCCATTGCACGTGTACTGACAAACACATTTGCACTCAGCGGTATCGGCATTGCAACATCATGGTTGCCGATGGTTTTTGCAATATTCCTCGCGGAATTACGGTCTAATAAATTTAAAAGAACCGTGCAGACACTCACGACAATTCCCAACTACATAAGTTGGGTGCTTATCTACGGCATAGCGTTTGCCGTGTTCTCAACAGAAGGCTTCTTCAACTGGATGATGATAAATCTCGGCATATTCGAGTCCGGCACAAATCACCTCATGTCCGGCAACAATGTATGGCTTTCTATGTGGGCATGGGGTACGTGGAGAGGACTCGGCTGGGGCGCAATAATTTACATTGCAAGCATTTCAAGCATCGATCCGCAACTCTATGAGGCGGCACAAGTTGACGGTGCCGGGCGCTTTAAAAGAATGTGGCACGTAACCGTTCCGGGGCTTATCCCGACATTCTTCGTGTTACTTTTGCTCGCAATCGCGAATGTTCTCTCAAACGGGCTGGACCAATATCTTGTTTTCGAAAACCACGCAAACCGCAGCACTATCGAAGTGCTCGACTTGTACATTTTCAATCTTGGTCTAACGGGCTCGGGCAATATTCCGTTATCAACGCTTATAGGTATGCTCAAATCCGTTATCAGTGTTGTTCTTCTATTCGGCGCAAACAGGTTATCTAAGTTAGTAAGAGGCGAATCGATAGTCTAAGTGATAAGACTTCAGAAAGGAGTGGTCAAATGTATACTCACTTAAAGCGAACGCGCGGCGACCGCTTTTACTCACTCATAACAGGCTTTATTTATATTGTATTCACGTTGCTTTGCACTTTCCCGATTTACTATCTGTTTATCAACACTATAAGCGATAACCGCTTGGTGCAGGCAGGGCAAATCAACCTCTTCCCTGTGGGTATACACTTTGAGAACTATCTGGCGTTGCTCAATGTCGGTGAGCTTATGCAGTCGGCATGGATATCAGTTTCCCGCACTGTTATAGGTACTGTTACAATGGTTCTTGCATCTGCGTTTGTCGGGTATTTGGTCACTCAACAAAAGATGTTTGCGAGAACTGCCGTTTATCGTTTTATTATTGTGACTATGTATTTTAACGCCGGGCTGATTCCATGGTTTTTAAACATTATGATGCTCGGGCTGACGAATAATTTTTGGGGCTATATAATCCCTGTCATTGTCGCTCCGTTTAACATTATATTGGTTAAGACCTATATTGAGTCGCTGCCTAAGGAGATGGAAGAAAGTGCTTTCATCGACGGTGCCGGGTATTTCACCGTTTTTCGTGCAATCATTTTGCCGCTCTGCAAACCGATTCTCGCTACAATTGCAGTATTTGGCGCAGTCGGGCACTGGAATGCTTTTGTCGATTCGATAATACTCATGGGCGGCGAACCGAGACTTTTCACATTGCAGCACAGGCTTTATATCTATCTCACAACTGCTTCAAATCTCGGCAGACTCATGGACGCCGGCGGTCGAATTGACGCAGCCGCCTTAGAAGCTGCACTGAACAGCCGCATCAACTCTCTTACTGTTTCAATGGTTTCGATTATACCTATTCTCATGGTTTACCCGTTCATGCAGCGATATTTCCAAAAAGGCTTAATGCTTGGCGCAGTAAAAGGATAAATGAGTCGTTTTATGACATAAGATTTTTGAAAGGGATGGTCATTATTATGAAATTTATGAAAAGAAGATTAGTGGCGATTATTTTGGTAGCTATAATGCTCACGCTGTTTGTGGCAGCTTGCGGCGACGGCGGAGCGGGCAGTGATGCACCTATTGACTTTGTTATATACTCACAGCTTGCAAACTTTTCAGGCTTGATGACAGGTTGGAGCGCAGAGATAATGCGCGAAAAATTCAATGTCAACGTGATTATTATCAACGACGGCATAGATGGGACTTTCCAAACTCGTATGGAAGCAGGATTTCTCGGAGATATTGTAATATTCGGCAACGATGGAGATGATTACAGAGACGCTTCTGATGCCGGTATGTTGTTTGATTGGCTTGAAGATGATTTGCTTTGGACTTACGGTCCTGATATTGCAGACCATTTTATGAGTGCGCTGAACAGGAATAAGGCTATAACCGGCACGTTGCACGGCTTCGGGCACGGGGTTGCAGGCAGCGCGGAAGACCACGAGGCATTCTTCTATTATCCGCATATACGCTTTGATTTGTTTCAGCAACTCGGCTACCCCGAGATAAACACGCTTGAAGACTTTATCCCCGTGCTTTACGACATGGTACGACTCGAGCCCGTGTCAAGTGTCGGAACACCAACTTTCGGGGTTTCGTCCTTCCCTGATTGGGACGGCGATATGGTAATGATGGTCAAATCAACCGCCGCACTGTATGGCTGGGAGGAGTTCCACATCGGGCTTTTCTGCACACAAACATGGGAATGGCGCGGCGCACTTGACCCTGACGGCTGGTATCTGCGTGCTCTCAGATTTTATAACCAACTCTTCCAACTCGGTTTGTTTGACCCTGACTCAATGACGCAAACATGGGACGATTTGAGAGAAAAATACCAAAACGGCGTTGCCATGTTCAACATATTCTCTTGGATTGCAGACCATTTCAACACCGATGAACATCTCGCACAAGGCAAGATGATGCGCCCTGTTATGGCGGCAGACCAGATGAATTTGGTGCATGGGCTTAGTGTTTACGGCGGCAGCCGTGTTTGGGCAATCGGCGCAAACAGCAACTTCCCGGAACTTGCGATGGAAATTATCAACTGGCTCTCAACGCCCGAAGGCGTACTCGTTTATAACCACGGACCGAGGGGTGTTACCTGGGACTTTGACGACGATGGTGAGGCATTTTTAACCGAGCTGGGTCTTGCTACCAAAGATGATAGCTCAACCATAATCACATACGGCGACTGGACCGGAGAATACAGATTGGGCGAGTTCCAGCATAACAACATCACTTGGGCTCTTGATTCTGTTAACCCCGATTCGCCGTCAGGATTGACTTTCAACCATGTCTTCTGGCCAAGCACCCATATTATGCGCGAAGTTTCCGACATTGAACAGGCATGGCGCGACTGGTCAGGGTTTATTCTCGAAGATGATTTCATAAAAAATAACGGTTACTCTGTCTTTATTAACTCGCAGTACACAGCAAACAGGCAAAGCCGTGAGCTGCGCACCATATGGGAGCAAGTAACTCTCACAATCAGAGAGGGTTCGTGGCGAGCCATTTATGCGCAGAGCGACGAGGAATTCGACGCGATTGTGGCACAAATGACAGCTGATGCGTATGCGTTCGGGTATCAGCAGTGCGTCGATTGGATTTTGATTGAAGTAGACAGACTCCGAGAAGCAAAACGCGCAGCACTCGGAGAGTAACCGCGAAACTCAAAAGATTCATGGGTTGAATTCTTAAAATATTCATGGTATGATTGTTGCTGTGCAATAGTCATACCATTTTTGTGTCATTTATGACAGTTAAAAAATAACTTTTGTTTGTTTTAAGGAGTATAGTTCATGCCAAAAAGTCAATTTATGGATCCGAAAGAAGTCAGGAAGAGCGGGTTTATCAAGTTTACCG
>Ga0209755_10002481_pt1 | contig 25293 bp, 24 predicted proteins | sample TergutCo191P1_FD_187301 | JGI IMG/M metagenome (GOLD analysis project Ga0209755, IMG submission 187301) | Cornitermes sp. P1 segment gut microbial communities from Petit-Saut dam, French Guiana - Co191P1 (SPAdes) (version 2) | ecosystem: Host-associated > Arthropoda: Insects > Digestive system...
CTTCCAATCCTTGTCTTTGGCGAGTACCTTGAAGCCTTCTGGCTGGACTCCCCGACCGGCGCGCCGATTGTCTGGGATCAGGCGGCCATTGCGCAGGAACTTGAGGAACTTGCCAGATACCAGTTGACGGACGGCTCCTTCTCCTTCTGGCCGGGCGGCAGGAACGGCAATCTCTTTGTCAGCCTGCGGGTCGCGCATATCGTGGCGATGGCGAGAAACAGGGGCGTGGAAGTGCCGGCGGATCTGGACACGAGGCGGCTGCTCTCGTTTATCGCCAGCGCAAGCCGCGAGCGCAACGTCTGGGAAAGGGATCCGTTTCTGGTCGGCTATTCCCTGTGGGTCAGGACGATGCACGGCGAGAGCATCGCCACGGAGATCAGCGCGTTCTTGAGACGCGGGGACGAACTCGGCATCTCTGGCTGGGCGTTCGCCGGGCTTGCCGCGCTGGAACTCGGGCAGCGCGACCTTGCGGTTTCGGCAAGGGACAGGGTTCGCCGCTTTCTGCGCCCCGGCGCCCGAACCGTTGATCTGACCGACACCTTCGACCGCCGCGGCAATTTCTGGGGCTTCGACACCGACCGCTTCGCCCTCGCGCTAATGCTCTTTCACGCGCTCGCCCCCGAAGACGACATGACCACCCGCCTTGCCACCTCGCTGATCGAGCGGCAGAGGGGGGGGGTATGGGGAAGCACCGTTTCCTCCTTCTGGGCGGTGTTTGCCTTTGGCACGATAAACGAGGCCGAGGCCGCCGAATGGCGCGCCGTGCCCGGGCAACTTGAGGCCACCGTAAGCCTCGGCGGCGTGAACCTGTTTGACATAAACTTTGTCAACTTTGCCGCGCCACCCGCATCGTTCAACGGCGCGTTCGCCGAAACCCCCATCGCCAGAATCCCCCGGGACGTTCTGCTGCCCCTGCGAATTGAGCGCGCCGGCCCCGGCAGGCTCTACTACACGGCGATCCTTCGCTACGGTATTCCCGTGGAACTCGCCGGCGCAAGGGACGAGGGTTTGAGCGTGTTCGTCGAGACCTTCGATTCCGCCGGCAACCAAGTCAGGGACGGCAGACTCCGCGCAGGCGCAACCTACACCCGGCGCGTCACCGTTTCCACTTCCCGCGACCGCACCCACATCGCGCTGCGCTCGCCCATCCCCTCCGGCGCGGAGGTCGTGGACGCGACCTTTGTTACCAGCCCCACGGTTCCGCCCGCCGCCGGGGAAGACGCGGGGATAGACGAGTGGGATTTCTGGGAGCGCGGGGGCTGGCAGCCAACGCCCGTTCGCTTCATCATGGACAACGAGGTGCGTTTCCACTGGGACTTTTTCCAGGCGGGAAGGCAGCAGGTGGAGTTCCGTTTCCGCGCAGTGATGCCCGGCATCTACCCCACGCCGCCGTCCTCCGCAGAGGGGATGTTCGAGGAGGAGGTGTTTGGGAGATCAGCGGGGGAGTTGGTTAGGATTGAGTAGAAGCAGGTTGGTGGGGAGGGGTTGTTCAAGCCGTACTCGTTTGCGTTTTGTTGTGAAATGGTACATATGTAACAGGAGGAATTGGCTATGGGCAGTGTTGCCGTCAGGCTTTTCGGCGATATTGTAAGTTCGGCTCGCACAAAAGTGCAGGGATATTCTCGTTCTGTGCCAAAGCAGATTGAGCATTGGGCAAAAATTAGGAAAAAATGCCGAGGAAAACCCCGACCTTCCGCATGATTTTATTGAAGGGAGCGGAAAAATGGCGGAGGAGAAACGAAGATCCGTGGGTATCGACCTTGGGAAACACACGATGGCGATCATCGGCTGAACGGCAAGATCACGATCCACAAGGGGACGCCCATGGAAAAGGGCTGGGCGGCGTTGTACCGCCTGCTCGGGAAAAGCGACAAGGTTGCGCTCGAGGCGGGGAACCTGGTGTTCAAGATGCCCGCGTATCTCGCAATCGGTCATCCTGCGGTCATACATCGAGATGATTTGATCATCGAACAGCGGGATGCGCTTTTCATGCTTCGGTATCTCTACCTCATTATGGCGATTTAGACACTTTTTAGGACAGGCTCTACGAAGCCGACTCCCCGTCTGCACTGGCTGTCAATTCCAAAAGTTAACAACTTCCGCACCGCGCTCGGCCATCTCGATCAGGGATATGACCCTTATGACAATGAATCCGCCATCTTCCTCAAGCACGCCAGTTACTTCCACCCATGTTTCGTCCTGTAGCGGCGGCACGTTGTCTGGCAGCAGCTCAAAGCCGATTGCCTGCACTCCGCAACAACTCATGACATACCGAACAACATAAAAATGGTAAGTGTCCGTCTGGGCCCAGTGCATGGCGCGGAAAACACCTTCGTACCGAATAGTCCTGCCCATGTTCTGCGGGCGATTTCTAAAAATGTCTTCGATCTGCTGAACGAAAAAACGTTCGCCGATTACGAGTACATTGTCCGCCCCGCGGTCACAGCCCGCCAAAACCAAGGCTAGAGCTAGCGTTCCCGCAGCAAGTGCTTTCCTCATGTCGCAATTCCTCCACGTCTTATTGCCGCTATTATACTAAGAACTGCGAAAAGCGCAAGGTTGACGCCCACGACGCTGGCCCCTGGGGGAAGATCCAGCCCGAAAGAGAACAGCATCCCGACAAAAAAGCACGTCACCCCGATAACCGCGGCCGCGATTACCACAGACAGAAAACGCTTGCACAGGCGCATCGCACTAAGCGCCGGGAACAGGGTCAGCGCAGAGATAAGCAGTGCCCCCATCATTCTCATGCCCACCACCACGGTAACGGCGGTTAGAATAGCCAGCAGGCTTTTGTAAACCTCGACCTTTGTCCCCGTGGCTTTGGCGAAACTTTCATCGTAGGTCACGGCGAACAATTGTTTGTAGAAAAGCACGAACAGTCCCAGCACGACAACACTCAAACCTACGCTCACATACATGTCCGCACGGGCCATGGCGAAAATGCTGCCGAACATGACGTTGCAGATATGCAGGGTAATGCCTGTGGTCATGGCCACCACGATCACGCCGATGGCCAGGCCACTTGTCGAAATCAGGGCTACGGCACTGTCCCCACGCACCTTGCTGTTCTCGTTCAGCCGCAGTAGCAAAAAGGCCGCCGCAACAACGATCGGCATGGATACCGGCAGTGGTGTGAGGTCAAAAACCCCGGCTATGGCCATGGCCGCGAAGCCAACGTTGCTTAGCCCGGTGCCGATCATCGCATAGCGCTTTAGAACCAGATTGACGCCAAGCAATGCGGCGCACAGCGAAACCAGCAGGCCCACCACGATTGCGCGCACCATAAAGGCAAACGAAAAAATCTCTGCCAACATTTCAAACAGCGCCGCCATCGAACCCCCCTTTCAGAAACAGTCTGCCCGCCTCGGTTTGCCTGTAGTTTTCCACCAGGCCGAAAAACACCTGCCGATTCTGCAGATGCAGGATGTGGCTGGCGTATTCCACCGCCGCGCGTATGTCGTGGGAAATCATGATAACGGTAATGCCCTCTCGCGAAAGTGTCTGAATGGTTTTGTAAAGATCCGCAGTGGCAAACGGGTCAAGTCCAGCGACTGGCTCGTCCAACAGCAGAGCCTTGTCCGTGGCGCACAACGCCCGCGCCAGAAGAGCCCTCTGTTGTTGCCCGCCGGAAAGCTCCCGAAAACTCTTTTTCGCAATCGCCAAAATCCCCAGCTTCTGCATGTTGTCATGGGCGATCTGCCTGTCCAGCCTTGAGTAAAATGGGCGCAGACCCCGGCTGCCAAGCCGCCCCGACAGCACGACTTCGCTTACGTTGGCAGGGAAGTCCTTCTGCGCCGGGGTCTGTTGCGGCAGGTAGCCGATCTGCGTCGGCTTGAGCCCCTCCCCAGTTGTGATGGTGCCGGTTTTCGGACGGGCCAGTCCCAGAAGCCCCTTCATCAAAGTGGTCTTGCCAGAGCCGTTTTCCCCCACGATGCAAAGGTAGTCGCCCGCGTTCACCTCGAAGTCAAGCCCCTCCACGACGGTTTTTCCTTCGTACGCAAACGAGACGCCGCAGCAGGAAATGAGGGCCATCAGTTCAGCGCCTCTCGCAGAGTTTCCGCATTGCGCCGCATCAAGTCAAGGTAAGTCACCCCCGCGTTAAAGTCCGCATGGCTAACGTTGTGCAGGGAGTGAAGCTCCATCAACTGCGCCCCCGTTGCCTCTGCAATGGTGTTAGCAATAAACCTGTTAGAAAACTCAATATGGAAAACAACCGGAATGCTCTCCTCCTGAACCGTCCGGATTAGAAAGGCGATGGTTGCGGGGCTGGCCTGTGTTTCCGCAGAGCAGCCGATGAAGGCGGCGTGATAAGTCAACCCGTAAGTGTCCGTCAGGTAGCGGAAGGGGAATCTGTCGCCGAAGACGACGGTTCTACGCGCCGCATTCGCAACGATATAGGCGAAGGTTCGGTCAAGTTCCTCCAGTTCCGCAACGAAGTCGGCGGCGTTTGTGCGGAAGAATTCAGCGTTATCCGGGTCAAGATCGGCAAGGACATCCGCAAGTGCTCGCACGATTAAGACCGCGTTTCTGGGGCAAGTCCAGACATGCTCATCGTAGTGGTGCTCGTGGTGGTGATGGTGTGCATGTCCGTGGTGATGCCCGTGATCATGATCGCAATCATCATGGTGGCAGTCATGGCCGTGATAATGGACATGCGATACTTCCACGGCAGAGATCAAATCCAAAAGGGCCACGGTGTGCATGCCCTCCCGATCCAAAGATGCAAGAATGGGCGCAACCCACTCATCCCCATGGCCACCCACATAAACTAGCAAGTCGGCGTTGTTTATGGTGATGATGTCCCGCGGAGTAGGCTCGAACCCGTGGCTTTCCGCACCAGGGGACAGCAGCATGACAAGTTCCACCCTGTCCCCGGCAATCTGGCGCACGAAATCGAACTGGGGAAAGATGGTGGCGACCACCCGCAGTCGATCCCCCTCGGCCCGAGCAGGGCGGTCGCACCCGGCAAACAGCAGTGCCACGACCAGCATGGCAAAAACAACCGCAATTTTCTTCATGTACATCAGTCCTCCAAGTTTTAGGGAACCGCCGAATCATTAACAGAATCAGCGGTTTCCGTGGGCTTCCAATGCCTACTTCGCAAGCAGCCTGTTAAGCCTCTTAACAAAATCAGCGGGATCCTTCAGCTTGGCCCCTTCCACCAACAACGCCTGATCTAGCAAAACCGAAGCCGTGTCCGCAATGCGCTCCTCGTCCTCGATATCCTTTAGCGCAACCACGATGGGATGCTCGCCGTTCACCTCAAGAATGGGCTTTGCGTCCGGCGCAGCTTGGCCCATGGCCTTCAGCATCTGCGCCATCTGTATGCTTGGGTCGTTCTCATCGGCTACGATGCAGGACGGGGAATCGTGAAGGCGGCGGGAAAGCTTAACGTCCTTCACACGATCCCCCAGGGCCTTTTTGAGTTTTGCGATAACAGGCTTTGCCTCTTTCTCGGCAGCCTTGTCCTTCTTCTCGCCAAGCTCCTCGTCCGCGCCAGCGCGGTTCACCGCACGCAGTTCCCAGGTCTGGCTTTCGGACTTGCCATCGGTTCCAGGGGTTTCCTTGCGATAACTGTGCAGGGATGGAATCACAAGCTCGTCGATCTCGTCATCCATTATAAGCACTTCGATTTCCTTCGCCCTGTACGCCTCTAGCAAGGGGGAAGCCCGCAGGGTTTTCTCGTCGCCGCCGGTGATGTAATAAATGTACTTCTGGTCGCTTTTCATGCGGGAAACGTAATCGGCAAAACATGTCCACCTAGCATTGTCCTCCGAACTTTCCACCGCAGTACTTTTGAAGCGCACCAGTTCCTGAATAAGCTCGCGGTTGGCGAAGTCCTGGTAAAGCCCTTCCTTGAGCGGCCGGTTAAACTGGCCAACAAAAGTTTCCCATTTCTCCTTGGCCTCGTCCGAACCAGAAGCGGCGTCCGCCATGTGCTTGAATTCGGAAAGCAATTTTTTCACAGAAGCATTCTTAATGTTCGCAAGAATCTTGTTCTGCTGCAGAATCTCCCGGCTTACGTTAAGCGGCAGATCCTCGGAATCGATAACGCCTTTCACAAAGCGCAACCAGACTGGCATAAGCTCCTTGTCATCGTCGGTAATGAACACGCGCTTGACATAGAGTTTTACTCCAGGCTTGTAATCAACGTTGAACAAATCGAAGGGGGCCTTTTTCGGGATATAAAACAGCGTCGAATATTCCAGCGAACCTTCCGCCCGGGTATGAACGTAGTGCAGGGGCGGATCGCCGTCGTGCCCAAGCTGCTTGTAAAATTCGTTGTAATCGTCTTCCTTCAGATCCGACTTCGGCCTCCTCCACAGCGCAGTGCCAGAGTTGATCCTGTCGGTCTTTATCTTGCTTCCCTTTTCCTTGCCCTTGTCGTCCCATTCTTTTTCGTCATAGGTAAGGTAAATCGGGAAGGCGACATGGTTGGAATAACGCTTAATGATGTCCTCTATCGACCAACGGCTGGTATACTCGGTGCCTTCCTCGGTCAGAAACAACGTTACCGTAGTGCCCTGGCCGTCCCGCTCGGCGACCGCAAGCTCGTAGCCTTCCTTGCCATCGCTGGACCACTTCCATGCGCCGTTTTCCGCGGCCTTTCGGCTGACTACCTCGATTTTTTCCGCCACCATGAACGCGGAATAAAAGCCCACCCCGAACTGGCCGATCAGGTTGGAATCTTTCTTCGCATCCCCGGCAAGCTTCTCTAGGAAGGCCTTGGTGCCAGAACGGGCGATTGTCCCCAGCGAATCGATGAGGTCGGCCTCGTTCATGCCGATTCCGTTGTCGGAAATCGTCAGGGTTTTGGCCTCTTTATCGAAGGAAATGTCGATTCGAGGGTCAAAACTGATGGATTTGTAAGCGTCATCCGCCACCGTGAGGTATTTTAGCTTGTCCAAAGCGTCGCTGGCGTTTGAGACAAGCTCCCGCAGGAAGATCTCCCTGTTGGAGTACAACGAGTGGATGATCAGGTGCAAGAGGCGGCTTACTTCGGTCTGAAATTGGTGTTGTGCCATGTCGGGCTCCTTTCTTGAAACAGATTGTCGTTAGTTATACCGTAATACTAGCAAAAACGGGAAGGGAATGTCAAACGCTGTCCAGCTGGGGCAACATCAAATCAACGACCATATTCCAGTGTTTATATTGGCTTCAACGCCCTCATATCAGCATTTCACCAAGTCATTGGCGAAGCCACCGCAAAAACTTAGCGAATAAGCCCGTTTCTTTGGGCCTTTCCGCCTCTGGTTCTTCTGTTTCGGTCTTCCCCACAGTAGCTTTCTCTTCTTCGTCAACCTGCCTTTGCCAAACAGGAGCCGCCTGCTTCAAAGCTCCCATGTCGATGAAACCCGCAATGCTCGTGTCATCGCCTTTGCCCTTTGTGGCAAATGCATCGGCAAGATCTGCCAACTGCTTGCATGTCGAATCAAAGCCGTCTTGAACAAAGGTAAGGGCAATGGTGCGGTATAATTTGAAAAGGTGCTTTTCGTTCCCGTCAACAGGGTAATTGTCATCTATGCCGTCCGTGCAAAGAAAAACCGCAGCAGGAGCCGGCTTTTCCTTGTCAATGAAGGAAAACCAATGACGAGCCCGATCACTGGCATCATCATCGCAGATAGAAGTGGTTACATTCAAGTAACATTTTTCATCCCAAGGAATCGGTTGGTTAAATTCACCGTCTGGATACAAGGCAGTAAAACGCCCATCGCCAATGTGAATGCCGAACCAATAATGTCCAGTAACTGCAAAAGCTATAAGCGTGGTGCCGTAAGCTTTACTTGGCTTGTCCCCAGCTTCAAATCTTCTGCGGTGTCTCTCATCGGCTTTTGCCAGTTCTTCTGGGGCAAAAGGGTGAGCGGCATAATCCCCCTCAACTTCTGCCTGCCATGCGGCAATAATATGATTGATGAGATTGCGGATTGCTTTGTCAGGGTCGTTCTGCAAAGGTGTATCTTTTCCCTCCGACAAATTCGCGGCGTGAATTTTCACGAATTCCGCCATCCCCTTTGTAGCGCAGCGCACTGCAAAATTTGCGCCTTTGTCGCTTCGGAAACAATTGCCATCCCCGTGCCCATCGGCAACTGCGGCAATGGCAAAACCGTCGCCTTCGTATTTATGACAGGCATCCTGACAAGGAATCCCGTCCTTTTTATGACTGCCGCCACGCACCGTAACGGCAAATGGTTGATAGCCGCTCATTACCAATCCTGCTGATTGTTGTCAGGGGAGGCAGCCACTTCCTCGGTAAATTCTTGAAGGCTCGCATTCAGTTCCTGCTGCTTCGCTTCATCGCTAATCGCCCCGACATTGGAACTTTTGCTGGCAACCTGTGAAGCCCGAACGCTGACAAACTTGATCATCTTTTTCAGCAATGCCGCATTGTGGACTTCCAGAACAGATTCCATGGAACCTGTAAACTCCTTTAGCACATCTTTGTTCGCATCGTCACCAATAGCAATAGCGACTTTGACGGCTGCCTTAAACCATTTGTTTTCCTTCAAGATTGCCAAACCGCCTCTCCAATCATCTGTGGGTTCGCCATCGGAAAGCAAAAATATCGCGGGGGCATAGGATCCTGTCGCTTCCTGCATAAATGCTTTTGCCGAAAGCTTGTCGTCCAATTCTTTACATGCGGCACCAAGATCGGTAGGCCCTGCGGCGTCCAGATAGTTCCACAGATATTGGTCGGCCTCAACCGGGCCGGTTGAAGTAATCCAAGCCGCACCACTGGAGAACTCAAGCGCAGCGATTTTTATCTGGGCATCGGCATTCTCGTCCGACACTTCCCTAATCGCAGGGATCACTTCCTCAATCGCGGTGTTCACCGCCCCGATTTTGCTTCCGTTCATGCTTCCGGAAGTGTCCACGACAAAGAACAGAACCATTGTTCTTCGGGGAATTTCAATTTTGTCCGTTAACGACATCTTTCTCTCCTTACAAAATAGCAGGTTATATTATTTCGGCAAACTCTGTGCCGCCAAAACCGATTCTCAGGCCTTTTCTTAGCGCAAAAGCATTGTTGGGCGCAACGGAAAAGGAATCTGCCGTCCAGTTTTTGCCAGATATATTTTTAAGTTCGAAGCCGCTCCCCTTTGCCAGAACTTCGCCCACTAATGTCTCAAAATCATCCGAATCTTTTTCGGCGTGGCAGACATAGAGCTTTGTCCGTTGATGTACTGGCAAATTGTATCTGCCAGTCTTTATAAAAAACGGAAACGCATTTTTCCTTTTGCAAGCGGTACAGGGATTTAGGTTTACAGGATCGGCAAAATACACCGCTTCGCAGGAACACTTGAAAATTTCGGATCGCATACGGATAAAGATGCGCAACCATTCCTGCTCTATAATTCTGCGCCCTGGGTCGGTCAACGCCTCTTTACTAAAGGCTTTGACAAACGCTTCCTGCAAATATGCAGGCAACTGCGGCCATCGCCTTATTGCCCCTTTGTGAATGCCCTGCACTGGCCTGTTGGATTTGTCGCCTGGATCCCAAACAAACACCGGATTCTCGCCGTAGATTCGCCTTTCGTTTTCAGCATCCATGCACACGGGAGTGCCGGCTTTCCCCTCTAGTGGATGGCCCCCGACCCATAACAAAAACAACACCACGGCAAGCGAGTACTTATCTGTGTTCACGCTTGGATCCGCTCCCCTTGCCACAATCTCGGGTGCCATGTAACGGGCCTTTCCTGCAATACCCGACTTCTTGCCGTATTCCGAAACATTGTCGTTGTCGCAGATAAGCACATCGCCGTTTTTAGGGTTTATGAAAAAGTTCCCATCGTTTAGGTCTTGGTAGCTATAGCCCTTTTGGTGCAGGGCGCGAAAACCAGCCACAATTTTAAGAGCCGCATTGGTCATGGCCGTTACGCTGGCGAAACCTTCTTTTCCAAGAAGGAATTTTGAAAAATCCCTGTAATCATCTGGGCGTAAATCCATGATGTAGCCAAAAGCGCTCCCGTCATGGACGGTTATATCTTCGGGCCACAGGAACGCGCCGGTCGGTTTACCTTTATCGATATTGTTGCCAATGTTGGCATAGAATTGTCGAGGGTCTTTGATTTTCTTTCCAGAATACCATTTTAGAGCCATGGGTTTGCCGGCGTAATCGACACGGTATACCACACCCTGCCCGCCTTCGCCCAACTTGCGCTCCACGATCACCTTTTTGGCCTTCTTCGTCTGGATTGTGTACTCCTTGGGTAAATCAGCCATAATTGTTCTCCTTCACAGAGTATCCTCAAAGTTTTTTAATCTCTTGCAGTGCAAAGGCATAATCTGGGTCCAAGCTGAGAGCCTTCCCATAATCCATGATCGCCTCTCTCCTTTTCTGCAGTGCACTGTATGTACACCCACGATAGCCGTACGCTCGTGCAAGATCGGGGTTCAGTTTAATAGCCTTGTCAAAATAATCGATAGCTTTATCGTACTGCTCTTGGTTGTGGTATGCATCTCCGCAAGCAAGATAGGCAAAGGGATCCTTGGGAACAAGCTTTATCACCCTTTCAAAATCATTGACCGCATCATCATATTGCGCTAGCTTGCAAAAGGCGTCTCCGCGTCTGCGGTAAACGGCAGAGCTTTCTGGACAAAGGTCTATAGCTTCGCTGAAATCATTTACCGCATTGTTGAAGTGTTCTTCTATTTGTTCATTTATTGAGTGATCGTAGTGGTAGCGGTTGGGGTTGTACGTTTTAAGAATATTTTCCCCATTAGCAAAATACACTTCGCCACGGTTGAGGTAGGCATCATAGCTGCCATTGTCAAGCTCAACTGCCTGATTAAAATCATTGATGGCCTCATTGTTTTGGTTTTGCCTTGCGTAGGCTTTTCCTCGATTAAAGTAAACATGAAAATCCTTCTTGCCAAGATCGAATGCCCTGTCGAAATCTTCAATTGCCGCCTTATTCTGGTCTTTTTCCGCACGGGATTTTCCCCGGCCGAAGTAGGCAACTGGATCATTCTTGTTAATCTCTATTGCCTTGTCAAAGTCGCCGATCGCAAGGTCGTGCTCGCCTTTCCCCGCATAGGCTTCTCCGCGACCTCGGTAGGCAAGGGCATCGCTCTTTTTGCGGTCGATTGCATTGTCGAAATCCTTAATTGCCTCGTCATAGCAGCCTTTTTTTACATATGCCTCCCCGCGACTGCGGTAGGCAACGGGGTCACCCACACTGTCAAGCTCTATTGCTTTGTCAAAATCCTTGATTGCTCCATCGTGCTGGCCTTTCTCTGCATAGGCTTTTCCACGATTAAAAAAGGCAAAAAAATCAACTGGGTTAAGCCTGATTGCGTCATTGTAGTCCTTGATCGCCTCATCATGTTGGCCTTTCTTTGCATAGGCTTCCCCTCGGTAGTTGTAGGCAGGAAAATTGTTCGGGTCTAGTTTGATTGCTTCGCTGAGATACCTGATTGCCTCATCATATTCCCCGTCCTTCAGAAAGGCTTCCCCGCGTCTGGAATAGGCAGAAGGGTCATTCGTGGAAGACCTGGTTGCCTCAAGCTGTCTGCCTTCATACGGAAGTCCAGGATCGGCTTCTGGGCTTACGGTATATTCCTTCAAAACAGAAAGCAAGGCTCCCACAGTGCTCATCGCAGCATCTGGTGCCATTCCATATTCTTCGTACAGGGCTTTGACTTGCTGTTTCCAGCAGGTTTCAAGGTCTTCCGCTTCGGCAATTGCTTTCGGCACCCCGGCTTCAAGGGCTTGCACTATCAGCCGTCGCTCCTTTTTGTATTCATTTTTTGCATAATCGGCAAGAAATGCCTGACATCGCTCCTGATCCAGCAAGACTTCCTTGCCCTCGTCATCGGCGAGTCTTTTCAAAATGTCTACAAACTTTGGGTCCATGGGAATACCTCCTTATGCTTCCCTCGGTGAGGGCTAACCTTAAAAGGATTGTACCACATGTCAAGGAAAAGGACAAGTCTGTACGAGGAAAAACGTTCCTGGCAACACCTGTCCAGCTCGTCTTTCCCACATGAATATCCCACAATACCTCTTTAGATGATGGTCAAAACCTAAAGTGTTACCAGCCATCCCTTAACTCTTGCCGTACCCAGTCAAGATCCGGATCCAAGCTGAGAGCTTTCCCATAATCTTTAATTGCCTCTTTCTTTTTCTCCAACGCTTTGTATGTACGCCCACGATAACCATAGGCTTCCGCAAGATCTGGTTTCAGCTCGACAGCCTCGTCAAAATCGCTAATTGCATTGTCATACTCCTTTTTGCCATGATAGGCATTCCCGCGGCTAAGGTATGCAAAGGGATCTTGCGGAGCAAGATCGATTACCTTTTCAAAATCACTGAGGGCTTTGTCATATTTATCTAGTTTGCAAAAGGTATCCCCACGCCTGCGGTAAGCAATCGAATCTTCTGGGTTAAGTCTAATTGCCGATGTAAAATCATCTATCGCATTGTCAAGTTCTGGAGACTCGTAATCGCCATCTTTTCCAGAATATCCCATGTGCCTTTTATGGTGCGTAAGAGCACGATATGATTTCTTTCCTATTCTGAAATATATTTCGCCGCGGTTGAGATAGGCGTCGTAGCTGTCCTCATCAAGCTCAATTGCCTTGTCAAAATCACTGATCGCTTCATCATGCTGATTATTCCCCGCATGGGATTTTCCTCGGTTAAAGTAAACATGGAAATCGTCTTTGCCAAGCTCAATCGCCTTGTTGAAGTCGTTGATTGCCTCAATGTGCTGGCCTTTTTCTGCACAAACTTTCCCTCGACCAAAGTAAGCAGACGGATCATCCTTGGCAAGCCCGATTGCCTTGTAAAAGTCGCTGATCGCAAAATCGTATTCGCCTTTCCCTGCATAAGCTTCACCGCGGTAGTTATAGGCAGAAAAATTGTTCGGGTCAAGCTTGATTGCCTCGCTAAACTCCCCGATTGCCGCATCATATTTCTTGTCCCGCAAATGGTCTTTCCCCCGACTAAGATAAGCAGAGGAATTACCCGCAACAGACTTGGTTGCCGCAAGGCGCTGGCTTTCTAAGGTTTCGGGATTGGCTTCCACACTTACGATGTACTCCCTCAAAACCAAAAGCAAGGCATTCACTATGTCCATGGCAACATTTGTCGCCAATCCGTATTCATCGTACAGAACTTTGACTTGTTGCCTTTGACAAGCTTCAAGGTCTTCCGCTTCGGCAATTGCTTTCGGCACTCTGGCTTCAAGGGCTTGCGCTATCAGCCGTCGCTCCTTTTTGTATTCATTTTTTGCATAATCGGCAAGAAATGCCTGACATCGCTCCTGATCCAGCAAGACTTCCTTGCCCTCGTCATCGGCGAGTCTTTTCAAAATGTCTACAAACTTTGGGTCCATGGGGATACCTCCTTATGCTTCCCTGGGCATCACGCAAAATAAAACACGCTAACCGCAAAAAGCGATTGCGCCAGAAAATAGCAAATCAGCAATACCACTTCCCGCTTGATGGCACTCGCATCGGAAGCAAAAAAACTGTTTCTAGCCAGCAATGCATCGGAAACCGAGAACAGAACCCCGGCAAAAAGCAGGATTAACCCGTAGGGAAAAACCGTAAACGGCATCGTCAAAGCGATGCTAAGCATGTAAACGATAATAGCACCGTAAGCAAGCACTGTAACAAACATTCGCCCCAAGGTTGCGCGGTGCCTAAGAAAAACGATAACATAAATCGCATAAATAACCGCAAAAACAAACGCACTTACAAGCACCTGCCCGGAAACGATAACCAAAGCCGCGATGTAACACAAATGCCCCAACCCGAAAAAGAATATGCCCGATAGAAACCCATGTCCATCCGGCTTTCGGGAAAGACTTATGGCAATGTCCCCGGAAAGCCCCATTATAAGCCCGGCGATTATCAGCACGGAAAAGACGGATGGCTGCCCGAATGCGCCAAGGGTTCCGACAAGTGCCGCGCAAACAATGATCCATGTGGAAAGGCCCTTTAGAATTGTCGCGGTTACGACCGTCCTATCTGTAGTGTTGCCATTGGCTGCGTTTCTCATCATGCGACATTTGACGCATATAAACGCGGCGGCGCACGGGACAAGCAATGCGTACATGACTATCACGGGTACAGGTACAGGGCTTGTCATCATTGCATCACCCCCGCAGACCTAATCGTTTCTTTTTCTCGGCGGTGGTCTTCGACTTTTGATGATTGGGTCGAAGTAATCCTCGAAATTGATTTTGCTGGTCAACTTGTTAAGGACGAGTCGGTACACGATAAACGAAACCACTATGGCCCCGATAAAAATCAGCGAAAAAGCCCAGTTCACGGACGTTTCGGGCAGAAGGCTCAAAAAGAACCTTACAAAAATTACCATGAGTAATAGCCAAGTTACCACCACCACAAGAATATTGAACAGGGTCGCTCCCAGAATAAAAAGGAATGTGTTAAGTTTCTTGTTCATCGGTTGGCTCCTTGGATTGCTTCGCCGATTGCTCTATGGAACAATCGGATGTTACGGATTTTTTGCTGGACACGAAAATAGTAACAAGCAGCAACAGGCAGCTAACCACCACGCTGGAATCTGCGACATTGAAAGTGGGCCAACGCTCGAAACCAAACAGGCCGAAAAACCTCACGCTGATAAAGTCCACCACGCCGCCGTGCAGCTCGCCGTCGTATTTATAAGTGCGAAAGATGCGGTCGGCAATGTTGCCAATCCCGCCACCAAGAATCCCGGCAATGGCCCATCGCTGTAATTTGGTGAACTCGTCCGAACTCAAATAGTACCACACCAGAACGATCAGCACGATGATTGGCAGTATGACAAACAGTATGCGCTTCACCTCGGGGGGAAGCCCTTGCCCTATACTGAAGGCAATCGCCGTGTTGCGTACATGGATTATCTGCAAAAGATTCTCAGGATGAAAATAACCAGCTTCTGGCCATATCCTTCTGATATGATCCCCTGGGTAGATCGGCCACCTTGCCGCAATAAATGCTTTCGTGATCTGATCCAAGAGTATAACAAACCCCGTCAATATCAATGGCAAACCGCGTTCTTTGTCAAACTTACATTTCAAGCTCATAACCACTCCATAATAATGAAACGGGGCAAGCGCACCCCTAGATTGCAGGGTCTACAACCCCGTCGGAATATCGATAAATTCAGTGTCAATGTGCAACTCTTCGGCACAATGACGCATGACGGCGCGCACGCCCCAGACCTCGGTCGAGTAATGCCCGCCGGCGATCATGTTCAGCCCTCCCTCAAGGCATTCATTGTAAACATGGTGGAGCATATCTCCGGTAATGAACAAGTCAATGCCCTCACCCATCACCTCCATCGCGCTGTTCGCCGCACCGCCCGAAACCACCGCGCAGGTCTCGTTTTCCTTTTTGCCAAACGGGTAAACGCCCAAGGGCGGCCTGTTCTCGAAAGCGATTTTCCCCACGGCCTGATCCACGGTAATCGGCTGCGGGAATCTTCCCTTATACCCGATCTTCTTGCCGTGGTACCCACCGAACGGCTCGACGGACTCAAGCCCCAAAAGCCGGGCAAGCTCCGCATTGTTTCCCATCTTGGGGTGCTGATCCAAGGGCAGATGCACGGCATACAGACAGATGTTGCTATCCAGAAGGGCCTTTATCCGCCGCCGATGGTTTCTGGCAAGGGCGATGGCTTTGCCCCAAAACAACCCATGATGGACAAATAGCATCCCGGCGCCCGAAGCCGCCGCCCGCTCGATGGTTTCCAGATTCGCATCCACAGCGAAGGCGATCTTGCCAATCCCGCCGCCGTCGTTGTCAACCTGAATGCCGTTGAGGGAATCGTCCGATCCAGCGAAGCCGTCTATGTCCAGAAAGCCCCGGAAAAACGAATCGAGCTTTGTACTCGTAAAACAACTGCTCATGCTGAAAGTGTACACTAAAATCGCCCCTTGCACTAGGCTAAAGTCCGCCGTTTTCATTTGATTTGGCGCATGACTGTGGTTATATTAGATAAGCGGCGTAAACTATGATTACGGGGGTTGGTTATGAAACATGTCATGTTCTTTTTCTTACTGATGGCGGTAGTCTTGGGTGTTCTTTCTGGTTGCCGAGACAATCGGCGCAGCGGAAATGTCGTGCTTACCACTCCTAGGGCCGAAACCATGATCGAAAACAGGGCGGAAGTGACCGCGGAAGCCCCCGCGGATGTGGTGGCCGTAATAGGAACCGCGGGGCAGATTCGCACGGGGCTGGGAGTTGTAAGCTCTGTGTCTGCTTCCAGATCGGCTACGGGCAACAACGATGGTTTGGCCCAGGTGGACAGTACCTTGGTGGCGATAACCTTGGACGAAAACGGTGTTATCACCCGGGCCAGTTTCGACGCGGCCCAGACGCGGGTCGGTTTCAATGCCCAAGGGCAGATTACCACCGATCTGGCCGCTCCAGTTCGAACGAAAGTGGAACTGGGCAATGCCTACGGCATGCACCGGGTTTCCGGCATTGGCAGGGAATACCACGAACAGGCTGCGGCCTTGGAAACTTGGGCCATCGGTCGAACGCCTGCAAGATTTCTGTCCATGGCCCTAAACGGCGGTCGGCCCGCGGAGGCGGATTTGACGGCCTCGGTTACGGTAAACGTCAGCGGTTTCTTGACAGCCATGGAGTTAGCGGCTGACAATACCCGGGGTGGTTACGCCTATGGTAATCACAGAACTGGTCTTGGAGTGGTAACGGAGGTCGATGCCTCCAGAAATGCCGCGGCGAACCAAGCCGGCAGGGCGCGGGTTACTTCCTATTATGCGGTGCTGACCCTGAACGAACGCGGAGTGATCATCGCCGCTTGGATTGACAGCACGCAATTCGACGTGGAATTCGACGCCACCGGAACTTTGCTGCCCCTACCCACAGCTTTGCCCACCCGTTACGAGATGGGCGATGCCTACGGCTTGCGCAGGGCTTCGCACATTGGCCGGGAATGGAACGAGCAAATGCGGGAATTTACCCGATGGATGGTGGGCAAAACGCCAACCGAAGTCGTGGGGATGAGCCTGAACGAGGGCCACCCCGCCGGCGCGGATTTGACGGCCTCGGTTACGATCAACGTGCTTCCCGTACTTGCCGCCGTGTCTAGAGCCGCGGAAAATGCGCGATAGCGCAGGGGATGTAAAGGGAACGCAGGGTGTCGGTTATTCTTAGGGCTTTGGGGTGCATAGCGTTATTGCCGCTGGCTTTTGCCGCCTGCGCCCCAAAGTACCAGCGTCATCAGGCCCACATCATGGGGCCTTTCGACACGGTTACCATACTGCTTGGCTATGCGGAAAGCGCAAGGGCCTTTAACAATTATGCGGCCATTGTTTTTGAGCGATTGGAAACCCTGCACCGGATGTACGATATTTTCAACGCCTACGATAATCTTAACAACCTTCACACGATAAACGCCAACGCTGGCATAAGGCCAGTGGAGGTGGAGCAGGAAATAATCGACATGCTGTTGGCCGCGCAAAAAGCCTATGCCATTACCCGCGGTCGAACCAATGCGGCGATGGGATCGGTTCTGCGCATTTGGCACGACTACCGGATGCGTGGTTTGGCGGATCCCGAAAACGCGGCACTGCCTTCGATGGATGCGCTTATGGAAGCGGCTGGCCGGATGTCCATGACGAATGTCGTTATCGATGAAGAAAACCGTACAGTGTTCATTGCCGAGGAGGGAGTGTCCCTGGATGTTGGCTCCATTGCCAAGGGATACGCCGCGGGGCTAGCCTTAACCGCCGCCAAGGAAGCCGGCCTTCGCAACGCGCTTTTGAGCGTGGGCGGCCATATCGTTGCCATCGGCGCGCCGCCAAGACGGGGACACTGGAATGTCGCCATCCAGAACCCGGAAACTGGCAGGGAAGGCGCACCCCATACAGTGGACACGATTCCCCTGACCAATGCAACCGTGTCCATAAGCGGCGCATACCAGCGTTTCTATATGGTGGATGGCCTGCACTTTGGGCATGTGATTGATCCCGATACCCTTATGCCGGCAACCCTGTACAAACAGGTGGCGGTGATCCATCCGCAGTCGTGGATGGCAGATGCCCTTTCCACAGCCTTATTCATACTCCCCCGGGGGGAGGGGGAAACATTGGCGGAGGCAACAGGGGCGGAAGCCTTCTGGATTGACATGGACGGCAACTGGTTTGCCACACTGGGATATTCCCAGATTTCCAGCGTTTTTGAGTAGGTTTGAATTAGGAGGGACATCACCATGAAAAGAGTCGTCGTACTGGGCGCAGGATACGCCGGGGTTCTAACCGCAAAGAAACTGGCGAAAAGGGCAAAGAAAGCCGATCACTGGGTGGATATAACTCTTATTGACAAAAACCCCTTCCACACAATGCTTACCGAATTGCACGAAGTTGCGGCTGGGCGGGTGGAAGAGGATAGCATACGAATCAATCTGGATAAAGTGTTTGCCGGGCGGAACGTGAATGTCGTTCAGGATGCTATCAAGAACATCGATTTTGAAAACCAAACCCTAACTGGCGAAAGGTCTTTTTACACTTACGACTATTTGGTCATGGCAACAGGATCCCGGCCCAACTTCTTCGGTGTCAAAGGCGCCGAGGCCAACTGTTTCACCCTCTGGAGTTATGATGATGCGGTAAAACTGCGGGAACACATTCTTGCCATGTTTCGCCAGGCATCGGCTGAATCTGACGAAACCAAAAAGCGCGAGTTACTTACTTTTTACATCGTAGGCACTGGACTTACCGGCACAGAAATGGCTGGGGAACTTGCGGAATATGCGCCCATCCTTTGCCGGCGTTTCGACATAGCCCCCGGGCAGGTAACCATTGTTGCGGTGGACATGATGGACAGAGTGTGCACGACCCTGCCGGAAAAGCTGTCCGCAAAAGCGCGGGCCAGACTGGAAAAAATGGGCGTTACGGTAAAACTGAAAAATAACGTGTTGGGTGTTGGCAAAAACTACATCGAATACGAATCCGAAAACCATACCGCCCGAACACCAACCCAAACGGTAATCTGGACGGCGGGAATAACTGGGGCGGAGCTTGTCCAAAAATCCGAATCGCTGTCCCGCACGAACTCTGGCCGCATCAAAACAGACGAATACTTACAGGCATTGGGCACCCCTGATGTATACATTGCTGGTGACAACATCTTTTATGTTCCAGAAGGTGAAAAAACCCCCGTGCCGCAAATGGTGGAAAACGCCGAGCATTCGGCCCACACCGTCGCCCATAACCTTATGACCGATCTTACTGGCACCGGGGAAAAGGAAAAATATGCACCGCATTTCCATGGAACGATGCTCTGTGTCGGTGGCCGCTGGGGTACGGCGCATGTAGGAAGCCCGGGTAAGTTCATCGCCCTTCCCTCTTTCCTGGCAATGTTTTCGAAACATTTCATCAACATGATTTATTTCCTGCAAGTGCTGGGCTGGCACAAAGTTTTTTCCTACATAAAGCACGAGTTCTTCACGATCCGCAACAGACGCAGTTTTGTGGGCGGGCATTTTTCCAACCGGAACCCGTCATTCCTGCTGGTACCACTCCGGCTGTTTCTGGGGTTCATCTGGGTTTACGAGGGCATCAAAAAAGTTACCGAAGGATGGCTTGGCACGCCCATGATGAGCGACTTCTTTCTTGGCGCAAGGCAATGGTACGACAGTCTTCTAACTGGGGAAGTCGCGGCTGGGGCCACGGCTGCAGCAACTCCCGTGGCTGCAGCAACCCCGGTGGCCGGTGGTGGCGGCGCAACCATCCTGGTAGACTGGACAGTGATGGGCATTTTCCGCCCGCTTTTGATCGCCGCTCCCGAGCAGGCGTTTCTGTTGCAGGTATTCCCGTTGGACTGGTTTCTGGTGAACTTTGTCCTGCCATTCGACGGGATGCAAATGTTCATGCAAATCATTATTGTAACGGTAGAAGTACTAATCGGTCTGGCCCTGCTTGCCGGATTGTTTACCACACTAAGTGGCGCCGTTTCGCTGGGGTTGCAAATGCTGTTTCTTACTTCCACCGGGCTTTTCATGTCAACATGGTGGATGGTTCCAGCGAGTGTGGCAGTAATGTTTGGGGCGGGACTGGTTTTCGGGATGGACTATTATGTGTCACCTTGGTTAAAGGAAAAATGGCGAAAGACACGTTTCGCAAAAAAGTGGTACCTGTACCATGAATAACCAAACGGAAAAGGCCGCACCGAACAAGCTGGATTTCGAGGCTGGGTTGCAGGAAACCCACAGGTTGGTACAGGGGGCCTTGAACAGCCTGGCCCTTGGTCAAGCAAACAAGGGTTTGAGCGAACTAACCGCATACCTTGCCCAAAGTGCCGGGAAAGGAATACGCACCAGGGTGTTGCTTAGTTCGGCAATGGACGAGGAGGGACTTGTTCCGGCAAACACCGCCAAGGCCGCCGCTGCCGTGGAACTTCTGCACACCGCGACCTTGGTGCATGACGATGTTATTGACAGTGCCGACACCAGAAGAGGCCGCCCCACCCTTCATCAGAATTTTGGCAACAAAAACGCAATATTATGCGGTGATTACTTGCTCAGCATGAGCATTTCGATGCTGGCCAGCATGGTGGCAAAGGACGACCGCTTGGAACCCCATGCGCACTTGGTGATGCGTTTCTCTAAAGCTCTCGCATCAATTTGTCAGGGCGAATACACCCAGCACCTGAACGGCGGCAACGTGGATCTGGCGATCCTGACTTACCTGCGAATAATAACCGGAAAGACCGCGGCTCTGTTTTACATTTCCGCATTCATAGGCGGACTGCTTGGCGGCGAAACCGAGGACAAGGCGCTGGCCTTGGGAAACTTCGGGCGGCAGTTGGGTATGATGTTTCAGATCATCGATGACTGCAAAGACTACGAACTAAGCGAAGTCGCCGCACAGAAACCCGTGGGCAGCGATCTTAGGAACGGCGTTGTAACGCTTCCCCTGATCCTGGCCCTGCGGAAAAACCCGTCCCTGCGAAAACAGGCACAGGCCGTGATGAAAAGCGATGCCGACATAACCCTTCTGCTTGCACAGGTACGAACCGCCCAAGGGCCAGAACTTGCCCGCAATGTTGCCAAACGCTTCGAGAAAAAAGCCTTGCGGATTTTATCTGGGCTATCCGCCCGCAAGCGAGAAGCATTGCTTTCTATACTGCGCTCGGTATTGCCATCCCAGAAAACGTGATAAAATGAACCGACAAAGGAGACCCTGCATACCATGAAAACATTGAAAACCTTCCTCAGCTTTGTGGAAATCCAGACGAAACTTGCCAGTGTAATGCCATTTCTCGCAGCACTGGCCTACGCCTTTTACCTAACTGGCACCATCAACCTTCGCCATTCCCTCATTTACTTAGCAGCCGCTTTGCTGTTCGACATGGCCGTTACCGCCATCAACAACTACATGGACAAACGCGAAACAAAAGTCGTCCCACATTTCAGCCGCCCTGTAAGCCTTGTCATAATTTTTACCATGGCAACCGCCGCCGGGGTTCTGGGACTGTACCTAGCCCACCTCTACGGACTGGCGGTGTTGCTGGCTGGAATGCTCTGCTTCGCCGCCGGGATTGCCTACACCTACGGCCCCGCACCCATTTCCAAATCACCCTATGGGGAAGCCGTTTCTGGTTTCGTCATGGGCTTTGTCATCATGTTCATAGTTGTAAGCATAAATGCCCCGACAATTCCGATGGTGGACATCGAGCTTTACCATTGGCATCTGCACATGGACATTAATCTGGTGAACCTGCTTGCCTTCGGTCTTGTTACCCTGCCTGCCGTTTGCCTAATCGCCAACATCATGCTTGCCAACAATATCTGCGACCTAGAAGCCGATAGGGCCACCCGCTACACAATGGCCCGACACATCGGCATCCCGAACGCCCTGGCGCTGTTCGCCACCTTAAACTGTGTCGCTTACCTTGCAATAGTGGCAGCAAGCATCCTGGGTATTCTGCCCTTGTGGTGCCTGATCATCCTGGTTACGATTTTGCCCGTGCAGAAAAACATTCGCGTGTTTTTTCGGAAGCAAATCAAGTCGGAAACCTTTTCGCTGGCGGTGAAAAATTTCATGTTAATCATGCTGGTTTTGACTTTGACCATTTTACTGGGCGGGATTTTGGGTGTCATATTTTAGTGTTTCAAGTTGGATGACTTCGTTTCGCTAAGGAACCGCTGATTTATTCAGCGGTTCCTTAGAATGACCAGCGTACCAACTTTTCCCTGACTATTTAAATCATAGCATCTGTCACCTCTTATACCAGCTACGGCATACGCTTGGTGAAGATGCCGCCTCCTGGCTCGTTGGCCCTGGGTTCCCAGCTCCAGACCGAGCCGTCCGTTCTCACGGCCCATCCAGTCGCAAAGGCAGACAATGTGGCCCAATCCGTGTCAGTCCCTATTTGCGTAGGGTTGTTGGTATGGAACTGCGTAGTAGGCCTATCGTAAACAACACTCCAAGCAACACCCCAAGCCCACAGCGTGCCGTCCGTTCTGATTGCCATTGTGAAATCAGTGCTTGCGGATACCGAGGCCCAGTCGTTATCCGTGCCTATCCGTATGGGGCTATCGCGAAAAAAACCTTCGGATATGCCTGTGCCTGGAGGTGTTCCCCAATAACGGCCCGCACCGTCACCAAGCTGTCCCATTTCATTATGTCCCCAAGCCCATAACGAGCCGTCGGTTTTTACGGCTATAGTGTGTCCACTTTGCCCACTGCATCCGCCTATTGATGCGAAAGCCCAGTCGTTGCTAGGCCCTATCCGTATAGGGGTGTTGCGGTAACCGTAGTCACCCCTACCACCCGTGCCATCGCCAAGCTGGCCGTGCCTGTTGTCTCCCCAGGCCCACAGAGACCCGTCTGTTCTTATGGCTATGGTGCGATTAGGGCCTGCGAACGCCCAAGCCCAGTCGCTATCCATGCCTATCCTAATGGGGGTATTACGAGAGGTTGTCGTGCCATCGCCAAGCTGACCACGCGTGTTGTTCCCCCAAGCCCACAGAGACCCGTCCGTTTTTATGGCCACGGTGTGACGGCCACCTGAGGATACCAAAGCCCAGTCGTTATCCATGCCTATCCGCACGGGGATATTGGGGCTTGTTGTCGTGACTCCTCCCCAGGCCCAAAGCGAGCCATCTGTCCTGATGGCTACGGTGTGCGCCATGCCAGTAACAGCGTATGCCCAATCGTTGTCCGTGCCTACCCGGTGGGGAGTGTCAACGCGTTCCGTGCCGCCGGCGCCGATGCCAAGTTGACCAAAGAGATTGTTTCCCCAAGCCCATAACGAGCCATCCTTTCCAATGGCCAGGACGTGGCCAGATACCGAAACCGTTCTGACCAAAGGAATATTAACCGCCACCGTTACAGACCCGCTTTCGATCCCGTATCTGTCAACCGAGACCCGCACATTTCCGGATCTTTCCACGTCAACCGCCAACGACCAATACCTGCCACTGCCAGTCAATGCCCCCCTCGTTACCACACCGGTCCAGTCCTCAACCGTGATATCGTCATCTTCAAGATCCGAAACTGGGGCGCTGAAAACGAAGTCTATGGAGATCGTGTCCGTGGCGTTGTCGGGACTTGCGGTATATGTAATGATATGCGTGATATCATCGCTGTCGGTATGGGACAAGTCACACCCATGCAGCAACATGCATGCCGCTAACGTGATTATGATTTTTTTCATTGTTTGCTCCGTGTAGCGTTCTCCCTGTAGATAAAATGTTACCTTAATTTTACCACGCCTCCCAAAAGAACGCAACAAAGATTTCGTCGAAGGTTTAAAAATTGACGACTGTCACCGTTGCGTCTACCACTCGAAATGTTACACTTTTTCTTCGGAACCACGTTGACACGCCCTGAAACGGCATGATATGCTCCGTAAATTTTTCTGCCTGCAAGATTGATGATATCAGCTATTGGATGGGGAGTTGCGAATTCAAAACGCCCCAAGAACCTGATTGACGGCTCCCTGCACTTGCTCAATTGTTTCAGATCCTACCGAACCCAGCGGAACGGTAAATCGTTCAACCGAAAGACTTCTTATCTGAAAACAGTCGATGGCGGATTTTTTCTTCAAGCCGTTTTTTGGTGAAGGGTCGAGTCTTACCATCCAAGAGTAGTTGCTGAAGTGTTCTTTCCAGTCGGTGATTGGGGCGATTATTTTGAGCGGCAACTTTCCGAAAGCATCGGCATTGATGATCAAAGCCGGCCTGGTTTTTCTCATTTCGGCGCCTATGGACGGGTCAAGCCCAATAAGCCATATTTCACCTTGCTTCATAGAAATCTTCGCCGTCAAGCGCAGTGAAAGCGGTCAGATCTTTATCGTTGCGGTAGTCTTCAATTGCCATTTCAACGGCTTGTTCCAAGGAAGTTGCTTTTTTGGCTTTCTTTTCCCTTATGTAGCCGATAAAATCAACCACTTCGCCATAATAACGGGGGGGAAGGGTATCGATTTCGTGTATCAAATATGCACGATCAACCATGGCTTAACGTTATGCCAAGAGCCGGCCCCTGTCAAGGGCTAGGCGACGGTTTTCCCTGGGAAGACATGGGTGACAGATACAAAATTTCCAGCTTTGGGAAAGTGATGTCATCAACACTGTTTGGGGTGTTTTTCCGTATCGAATAACTTGATGACTGACACCCTCGCACCGCCAGCATCCGCAGTTGCCGTGGGTACGGCTGACAGGATGGAACGAATAATCCTGCGGTAGTAAAAAAGTGCCAGTCACCATGCGCAGAAGGTTTAAAAATTTATGACTGTCACTGTTGCGCCTCCGTAAAATCTTGAGGCAATGCGCCATCTTGCCCATGACCCGTTTTTGCGCTATATTTGACTCATGGTCATAGCGAATGAGGTGGAACGCACCGAATTGATAAAGGAAATTCACAGGCTTCCCCATGAACACGTCGCGCAGGTGTTTGATTTTATGAAATATTTGCAGCAAAAAACCCAGAAGGGATGCGAAACTGAAATAGCCGAATACAAAGCCATGGCCGCCGATGCCGAACGCGAGCGAGAAGCTCAAGAATGGTGCGGCTCCTATTTCGGCCCAGCCCGCAGCCAGTGACAAGAGGTGATATCTGGTGGGTTGAATTCGATCCCGCCGTAGGATCCGAAATCAACAAGACAAGACCAGCGGTTATAGTAAGCAACGATATCGCAAACCAGTTTCTTGCCAGAGTTGTCGTTGTTCCGTTGACCAGCAACGTTTCCCGCATATACCCCGGCGAGGCGGTAATCACGGTAAACGGCAACAAAAACAAGGCTATGACCGATCAAATTATGAGTGCGGACAAAAGCCGCCTAAAAAGCAAACTTGCAACGGTT
>Ga0209755_10002482_pt1 | contig 25286 bp, 27 predicted proteins | sample TergutCo191P1_FD_187301 | JGI IMG/M metagenome (GOLD analysis project Ga0209755, IMG submission 187301) | Cornitermes sp. P1 segment gut microbial communities from Petit-Saut dam, French Guiana - Co191P1 (SPAdes) (version 2) | ecosystem: Host-associated > Arthropoda: Insects > Digestive system...
AGAACCGCCGGGCCAGCGTAAAGCCTGGCAATGTGGCATGGCTGGCTGCTTGTGGGTTTGATTCGTGTGCTCGCTTAATCAAACGTGCCTTAATGCAGCCAAGCCCTATCGTGCCAATTATGATAATGCCCAAGTACATCACAAAAGACGACAGCCGTAAAAAATCCGCGCCAAGGGTGTCGGTAGTAGCGACACCCTTTTCTGCATCGGGAAAAGAGAAAATTATCAGGGAGGGTTACCCTGATTTATCAAACGTCCCCATACCCCCATGCCATCCACCGGGAAACCAGGCGGGTAATTGAGCGGCGTACCGAGTTTTAGGTTAATAAACGGCCCGTCCGAATCGAAGCCGTGAACCTCGAGCCCTAAAGGTTTGACCGCTGCCCGTAATCTTTCGATGGCCTCAATGGGTTGCAGGATTGTCCTGTTTTCGTTTTCCATGAATTCTCTCCTGTCAAGAAATGTTATATCGTTTGCGCGAAAATACATAGGGCAGGACTAAGAATACGGGTCTCCCCTTTCCCACAAGCCTTTCTTTTCCAGCAGCCTCATCCAGAACATCGAAGCCGGCGGATTGTGTGTATACGGTGAGCCAACTTCCAAATTGATCCGGCTGCCATCAAAGGTGAACCCCGTGATTTCCAAACCCGAAGGCCTAACCAGTTCCCTTAGCTCGTTTACAATGTCGAGGGGTTGCAATGCTTCCTGTTTTTCGTTGTCCATAAATTCTCTCCTGTTAAAAGTGTTATATAAACATGATATACACGTTTACGTTCTGATTGTTGGTGCGGTGTCGGCTATTGCAGTGGGGCCGCAGTAGCTCACGTCAAGATGCGAGTGCTTTTTCATAGAACTCCAGCAGCTCCTTAAAGAACACCCGGCTTTCATTTGGCTTCAATAACACAAAAAGGACTGTCCACAAATAGAGATATATCTTTTTGATTGGGTTTTTTGATCTGACTAAGCCCCTGAATCTGTCTCTTTCCATAAATATACCCCTGTTTTGGCCCGATATTAAGTGCATGGACAAATTATTGACCTTTTTGGGAGAAAAAATAATACCGATCTTCCATGTCCCCAAGTTGTTGCGTAAAATATCAAGCCTTGAAATGGAGCTTGCCGAAAAAGAACTGGCTAATGCCAGGCTGCAAAGGAATATCACTGGACTGGAAGTGGAAAACGCCTCACTAAAAGCGGAAATCGCCGCACAGAAAGAGAGGCTGGAGAGCGAAAAAACCATATACCGGATGATAGGCGATCCCTATACCGACTACGCAAGGGCCAAGAATAGGCACGCCGAAACCAGGGATGAGAAAGAGGGAAAAGAAAACGAAATGGCAGAAACGCTTGCCGCTTTTCTGCGAACAGTGCTGGAAATAGGCAGGAATTTTTATGCGATTAGCGAATGCAGGAAAGAGAGGGAGCTTCTGCGGATGTTCGCCGAGGAGCAGAAAAGGATTTTCGATCGGTTCCAGCCTTGACAACAAGGATCTGCTCACTGACCCGTAATCCCTACCCCAAACACGTGATTTTTACCTTTGCCTGTCCTATGGACTGGGGGCGGGCGCGAACCAGCCCCCAAAGACGAAGTTTACGCCGTACCCCTAAGCAGCCGTGCCGAATTTGCCGTAAATCGCTTTGCTCACCGAAAGGCCAAGGCCGTATTTCTCGCTCATCGCCATAAGCTTGGCCGTTTCGGCCAGGATTTCGTCACGAAGCGGCAGCATTTCGGGATACCTGGCCTTCAACTCGTCCTTGCCTATTGTCTTCGGCTCCCCCAGAATATTTGCCATACACCTGTTCGCGATGGACTGGGCCTTGATGTAGGGTACTTTGTCCTGTGGATTGAGCGCTTCTTGTATCGCGTCCATGCTCAGGTGATGGTTCTTTGCGCTTTCAGTAAACGCCATGGCACGGTACTGCTCGTAGCCTAGGGCTTCCCGGATGGACTTGATGATGCCGAATACCCAGGTCTTGAACGCCTCGGCCTCCTCCTTGCGGCTTTGGAAGATAAGGCGGTAGAGGCCGGGTTCGCTTACCCCTATCATTTTCCTTTTTTGCTTTACGCCATTTGAACTGACCTCCGTAATACGTAGGTCAGCTATTTCGTCTTTTGGGAAAGATGCCAACGATGTATTGGGGTTAACAATTTCCAATGCATCGCACACGTCCCTGGCAACCGCCCACCATTCCCCGTCACGCTCGACAAAGCGTATCGGGTGCCCGTTCCATAGTTCCGTTCTCATGCCGTCGCCCTCCCGCTGTCTTTCTGGGAATCGAGCCATGCGTCGATGTCGGCCTTTTTGTAGACGACCCGGCGGCGTATCTGGATTTTGGGAATGTCCAGCTTGTCGAGTGTTCCCTTGTTGATTGTCAGGTACTCCGCCGCCTGTTTGCGGCTAAGCACGTCCGATGTTTTGGTAGAGATGTTCATAGACACCCTCCTAAAAATAGTTTAGGAGGCATGAAAAACAATAAGCCCCATGACCAAAAGACAATACAAGCACGTAAAACTTATGCGTTTTACCCCCGTATTGCAAACTTTCGACCATGGGGTTTGCGTTGATTCCCATGTCGCAGATAGACACGTGCATTCTGGCGAAAAGTAGCTGCTCATGTTTTGCCCCGTGCTATTGGTCTATAAACTCACAAAGATCGTTTCTTGAACAATGGGCCATGCCTTCGCAAGCCTCTCTGGCTCTGTATGTTACGCAAACGCTTTCGGTTTGTCAACATGTCGCTTGACTCCCCCGAAACCCCGTTATATAATCAAGCAAATCTAGGAGGTGTGCCATGCAAAGGGTCGGCTTTGTGGGCTTTTCTGCCCTGTTTTGTATCGTTTTCTTATTCGCTTCGTGCGATATTAACCCCATGGACACGGAAATAGAACAAGGCGTGGTAGCCGACCCCGAAAACGAGGGCTTGCAGTACCTCACGGTAACCTATCACAGTGATTTACATACCAGCGGCGAGGTGCCGGTTGATCCTACGAGATACCCAGTGCCGAGGCTCTCCAATACGCTCCCCCCGTCCATAATAGTGTGGGGGGAACTTGCTGTTCTCATGGGGCCAGGCACACTTGAGAAAGAGGGGTTTCAATTCGAGGGCTGGTCACTGAGACAGGAAACCACTTTCCAGTGGTATGAAGATTCTAGGGAGATGGGTTCAAGGGGAGGCGCAGGTTCAACAATACACTGGATACATATAGAAGAGCTTGGTATCTCGGCGCGTGTCGATCGAAACCTGGGCTTTGACGCTGTATGGGCTCCTGTTACCACAGGGAACCAGCAGCCAGACTGGTAACCCCCTAAACCCAGATCAACCCCAATTTGACTAAACCCCGATAAATAGGACACTATAGGGGTATGACCACGAAAGAAGTGTCAGAGCTTGCTGGCATAGCCGAGCGAACAGCCCACAAATACGCTGTTATTCTCAATATACCCTACGTGGGCACAGGTAGACGCAAAATCTACACCTGGACAGACATGGACATTGATCGCCTCAAAAAATCCATAGGCAAGGCTGGCAGGCCGCCCAAAGATACAACCACCGAAACCCAAACCAAAGACTAAACAATCTCTTTCAATCAAAGACACAAAGCCGTAATAGTCTAAATCTGCCCATGCTGGACGGTATTTTTCTAAAAAACTTGGTTTAACCGCTTGACTATTCGTGCGACTTGTCGCATAATTAACATAAAGGATACAGTGAATCCAAAACCAAGGAAACGGAGGGCGTAAAGATGAAAGATGCGAACATATACGGAGTGATAAGACAGCAGAGGGCCATGGAGCACAAGGCCGAACTGGCCAACTTCCTGTACCGAGACCTGCTGGCGGAGTTGAATGCGTCCTTGGCGGAGGAGAGGGCGCGCATGGCGGAGCAGGAAGCGTCCGACCGCGCCGCGCTCACGCCCTGCCCTGTGTGCGGCAAACACGCCTCGGTGGCGCAGGGCCCCGACGGGTGGAGTGCGCGCTGCCTGGTCAACGGCTGCGGGCGCAGGACGGAGGGCTTCGCCGAACGCTCCGACGCGATTGTGGCGTGGAACGCGCTCGGCAAGGAAAAGGAAGCCAGAAAGCCGACCGAAAAACAGGCGGCAAGCCGCACCGTCGCCGCCAGGGTCTGCGGCCTGGCGAACAAAATGTCCAAGGACATGCCGAAAAAGGAGGCCTTCGTGAGGGCGTGGGCCATCGTTAGAAGCGGCGGCCTTGAGCTGCCAGTCGCCGGCACCTACTTCAGGCAGGAGGCAATCACCCGGCTTTTCCGCTACGACCCGAAGGACGTGCTGGCCCTGCTGGTGCCCGAACCCGAAAACAGGCACGACCCTGAAGCCATAGCCGTGAAGGTGATGGTCAACGGCGGCAAGGGCATATACACGCTCGGCTACGTGCCCAGGACGGACACCAAGATCGCGAGGGCTTTCCTGGGCGCGGTGCCGGAGCTTAGGCTAATCGACGGAGAGACCAAGGGCGCGAGGATAAGGCTCGCGGCGTGACGGAGGGTCGGTATTGTTTACCCTCAATCGCCATGCGACACTTAGACCGTGGAGGTTATGTTGAACAACAATAACAACATTGCGGTTCGCATCACGTTTATATAACACTTTTAACAGGAGAGATTTTATGGAAAACGAAAACAAGACAATCCAGCCCGAAAACACGGCTATCTATGCGATGCATGTGATGAGTGAGATTGATGAATTCATCAGGGGGAAAGTACGGGATGGGCGTATATTTCGGCCCAGAAGACAGCACGACAATCAACACCACCACCGAAGGCAATGTCAAGGCGACCTTTACGATCGCCCTGCTGTAGCCTATAGCCCAGTAAGCCTCACAATCATATACCCATCTTAGAGGGGGTTGGGTGTAAAAAGTACTGCTGCTCTATCAGGAATATGGTGTTCGAGAAGGATACCGGATCGAGTTTTTCGGTATCGCTGCTGTAATAGTGAAGAAGTTTGACAAAATAATCGCCGTAGTCTCCCATTACCAGCATTTTCTCAAAATCGTCATTCCCAGCCCTGAAAATTGCCTCCAAGAACGGGAGGGCAAAATATTCGTTTGGCAATTTTGTATATAGGCATAGCTCTACATTTTTTGCTTCTGGGGGTATGTCCAAACAAAATGGCTTGTATTTTAGAAATGCCTGGATGTAAAGAGCGGCTATCTTATGGTGATCTATACAAGATCGCCGAGTGTTCCCAATAAAAATTCTGTCCTTGAATTTTCCAACACCCATGTGATATTCCTGTACAATCCTTCCTGGAAATTCTACAGTTCCAAGCTCGCCATTGTTAAAACGTAAAAACTCCCCTCCAGGATGTTTTTTCAGGTTATTTACAATTTCGTCACACAGTTTTTGTATTTTTGGTATCCAGATATCTGAATTAAACTTTTCCCCACTAGACACAATACCACCTTATGAAACACAAAATGACCCGGGAACTACGGGAATAACCTGTCCAAATCTGTTACAACGGAGTCTACGGCTCGCCCAAAATCCATCTCATTGGCAGGCCTGGAGTTATTCCGCAGGCTCATCCCTTCCTCAAAATTCACAAGCTCGTCCTTTGTCAAAACGGCTTTGGGATCCCTGCCTGTGAAATCGTAGCCTTCATTTGGCACTTTAGCAAAAACATCACCCAGACCAGATGTTTTTTGTGGTTCTGCAATAGTCATTTGTAACCCCTTCGTTAATTATTTTTTAGGGCAACATCCAAATTTGCGGATGCCCCCTTTGAGCCTCACAAATTTGACTGGGCTGCTAGTGGAAACCGTAGTTTCATTAGCAGCCCAGTCAAATTTGCAGAATCCTGGACACAGTGTCAAGTGGTTTTCGGTAAAATTCTTTCCGAATTTTCACTTTTCTTTTAAAACAGCTTGACAAATATATAGTAAACCGCCTGCATATTGGTATTTTTGTCATTCCTTTTGATTTTCGGCATGAAACCAAGAAAACTTTACAGCTTGACTCCCCCGAAACCCCGTTATATAATCAAGCAAATTTAGGAGGTGATATATGCAAAGGGTCGGCTTTGTGTGCGGTCTCGCTATCGTTTTCTTATTCGCTTCGTGCGATATTAACCCCATGGACACGGAAATAGAACAAGGCGTGGTAGCCGACCCCGAAAACGAGGGCTTGCAGTACCTCACGGTAACCTATCACAGTGATTTACATACAAGCGGCGAGGTGCCGGTTGATACAGGGAGGTATGTGGTACCGAGGCTGTCCAACACACGTCCCCCGTACATTATAGTGCGACCTGAAGAGGCTACCGCCCTGGGACAGGGAACGCTGGAGAGAGATGGGTTTGCATTCATAGGATGGCGCGTGGTTCCAGGCTCCGATATTGTTCAGCCAGGGGATATTTTTTATGTCTCACGGAATATGCGTCTGCACGCAAGGTGGGAGCCACGCTAGGACTAACCTAGGATAAAATCCCATCTAAACCGCTGGCAGCTTTGTTAAACCTGCGCCAAATCCACCGTGATGCTGGTAAAAGTCCCCACGTTCGTCCCCCCGTCAATGCTCGTATTGGCTCCCCTGTTCATCAGGGTCATGTTGGTGCCCGTGTTCGGTACCCATATGAAGTACCTAATCCCGTCGGTTCCCATGCCGAATAGCCTGTACTCGGTTGCGTTCACCCTTCCCAGATGGGTTATGGTTATGTGGCGACGAGATCCGCCGACCGTCATGCCGATGGTGCCGATTAGGGGGTGATGGAGATTATTTAGTCCCATATTGGCATACCGAGCATTCAGCCAATTCCACAGGGCAAGCCTTGCGATACTGGTTCCGCTTAGGACGGAGGAAAGCAGGAAGGAATTATTCATGATCCTTCTTCTGTTGTGAATCGTAACCCCCCGAGTATGGAAGGTTTCAGTCTGCCCAGGCAGTACCCCCCCAAGTTCAACGGAACCGGTCGCCACCAAACCATTCAACCGAACGCTGTCGTTACCTCTGGACGAAATCCCGCCCAAAGCATTCGCATCCCTTATAGTCCCGTTGGTGTTGAACGTCTGCCCACTGGTAATATCCCCCTCCACGGTGGCATTTGTCGCAGTCATGTCCACCGCGTTCATGTTCCTTGTGTGAATGTTATTGGCCTCGATCCTGCCGTCCCTCGCCCTGAGCAGGAAGCCGAGCACCGCGCCGGCAAGCCCGGTGAACCCCCTTGACCTTATCTCCCCCCGCGTCCCGTGCAGCTCTATCGTCTCTGCGAACAGGAACTCTATGAACGCCTCGCTGGTGACCAGTTCCATTATCAGCGCGCGGGAGGCTATGCTGGTCGGAGCGTACCGCGCTATGTCCCTCATCGCGATCCAGTACATCCCGGCGGTGTCCGCCTCAAGCCTGACCAGCCGCCACACCGAGCCGCTCCACTGGAGCACGTTCCCCGGCCGCCAGATCGAGTTCGTGCCCAGGTCGGGCCCCGTGTAGGAGACGAAGTTGTCTATGTGCATCGCCTCCCCGTTGATCCTGCCGGTGTTGGCTGTGTCCGCTATCGCGGTAGACCCCCTGTACCTCGTCTCCCTGCGGGGGGACTGGTAGGTGGCGAGGGTCGAGAGCGTGGTGAGGTAGAGGGCCCTGCACCCGTCGTCGTCCAGGGCGCGGTCAAAGAGGGCAACCTCGTCTATGAGGCCGCGCCACGGCGAGTTGGTGCCCGTGCCCGGCCTGCCTATGGCGGCGAACTGCGTGGAGGTGTCGGGCATCGCGGTAATCGTTGACCTTAGTACATTGTTTACCCTTACCGTAATGGTGCCCCCGCTGCGCCTGACGATTACGTGCGTCCACTGGTTAAGCGGGACGGCCCAAGAGCCCCGTGACGTATTGTTGGTCAGAACCGCCAGGTTTCCCAGGGTGTTTATCTCCACGGAAAACCTCCTGGATGCCCCGACCCCGAAGGCCCCTTGCCAGCCCCCCGAAACCTCGCTGGGGTTCAGCCACATCGACACCGTGAAGTCCCGCGTGAAGAAGTCGCCCCTCACCGGCGTGGTGACGAAGCCTCCCAGGAATTCCAGCGCCCTGCCGTGCCTTCCCCGCGCCGGGACGACCCCGCCGCCCGCCGGCATGGAGGCGTGGTTTTCGTTCGCCCAGTCGAACAGGGGGGAGAGGAAGGAGCCGTCGCCGACGTAGAGGTCGGATATCTCCACCCTGCCCTCGGCGGTGTTCCTGTTGCTCCTGTGGAGGCTGAAAGCCGTCCTCCCGGCCTCGGGCAGCGCCACGGCGTAAACCCTCCACTCCCTCGTGAGCATGCCGAGCTGGAGGGTGCGGTAGCCGGACGGGAACGATCCGCCCGAGTCCAGCCTGCCCAATGCGCCCTCGGTCTGGCGGGCCCTCACGATGAGCACGTCGCCCGCCCGGTTGCGCTCGGCGGCGGGGAAGCTGCGCTGGGTTACCGATGTGCCGGTCACCACCAAAACGCCGCCTTCCCTGGTGACGGCTCCCGTATCCAGGTGACCGGAGGAAACGAACCTGCCCCACCCAGTCCACGCGGGGTCGTTGCGGTACACGGTGCCCGCCGGGTTGTCGGGCATCTCCGGCAGGTCGTCGAAGGGCCAGTATGCGTGCGCGTCGGCGGGGATCTCGTCTATGCCGAGGCCCGGCAGCCCCTCGCGCTCTATCCGCACGGGCACGCTCCACGTGCCCTGCAAAACGCCCTGGGCGCTCATGATCCCCCTGGACATCCAAAGCGGATCCTCGCCCGTCGCCGGCGGCGCGTCGCCCCACCCCGAGGGGCTGTTCCCCGTCGGCGTGGCCGGCTGCGCGGCGGCCCGCCTGAAAATCAGGGCGTAGTAGTTGCCCGTCTGCCCGTGCACGGCCTGCAGGCCGACTATCACCTGGTTGGAGCTGCCGTCTGTGAAGGCGGTCGTCTGCCTGAACCACAGCCACCTGTTCGTGGCATCGGTTGCGGGCTGCGTGGTCACCCAGCTGTTGGCGGCGTTGGTGCCGTCGGGGGTCGCGGGCGGCTGCGTGGCGTTGGCTGACGTGCGCCAACGGTAGGTTATCGACGCTATGCCCCTCCCCGCGCCGCCGGTCTGCCCGTGTATGGATTCCAGCCCGACCCTCACGCCCGGGTCGCCTTCGGTGTAGACGGTGGTCTCCCTGTACCACAGGAAGCGGTTGGCCGCGTCCGGCATGTGGTTGGCGGCGTTCCATGCGGCCCACCCGGCGGCGTTTTCCGCCGGGCGCGTGTCGCTGTTGTTCCGCAGGAAGGCGTAGGTCACGGAGGATATGCCCCTGCCAGTCTGCCCGTGTACCGCGATGAGGGTCACGAAGTCCTCGGTGTCCCCCCTGTCGCCGTCGAAGGTAATCCTCTCCATCTTCCACAGCCAGCGGTTGGTAGCGTCCAGCGCGGGCGCGTTGACAAGCCACGCCGCGTCGCCCCAGGGCTGCGTAGGCGCGGTCGCCGTGCCCGTGCGCTGGAGGCGGAATTCTATGGACAGGATGCCGCGCCCGGGCATTCCTGGCGTACCGTTCGTACCCCTGCTTGACAGCATTACGGGGGCACCCCAAGTGCCGACAAGCTGGTCCGCCGCGTTTACCCATGCCTGGATCATCCACACCGATCCGCCTGCGGATGTCGGCGCGGTCATGGAGGTTGACCAGTTGGCGGGGTTGCGGTCGGCGTTGTTCGTCGGTGCGCCCGGGTTGCCCGTGCCCGTGTTGTTGGTGCGGAAGCGCGTCTCGGTGTAGTTGCCAGCGGGGCCGGTCGCGCCGCGCCCCCCCTGTGGCCCCGTTATCCTTGCCGGCGCGCTCCAGTCCGTGAGCTGCTCCGCCCCCCTAAAGTCGGCCCTTGTCATCCAGAGGAACTGGTTTGCGTCCATGGGGGGGGGCGTGTCGTGCCAGTCGTCGGCGAAGCCCGACAGGACGAACAGGTCGGATATCTCCACCCTGCCTTCGGCGGTGTTCCTGTTGCTTCTGTGGAGGCTGAAAGCCGTCCTCCCAGCCTCGGGCAACACCACGGCGTAAACCCTCCACTCCCTCGTGAGCATGCCGAGCTGTAGGGTTCTGTAGCCGGACGGGAACGATCCGCCCGAGTCCAGCCTGCCCAATGCGCCCTCGGTCTGGCGGGCCCTCACGATGAGCACGTCGCCCGCCCGGTTGCGCTCGGCGGCGGGGAAGCTGCGGGATGTGTGGGCGCGTCCCGTAATGACAAGCAAGCCGCCCTCCCTGGTAACGCCGCCGGTCTGCTGAAAGCCGGAACTCCATGTTTGGCCCCACCCAGTCCACGCGGGGTCGTTGCGGTATACTCCCCCCGGCGGCAGGCTTACGTCGTCGCTCACCGCAAAACGGTAGTCGGTGAACTTCCCATCCTCCCCGTGCGCCTTGATCCCCGTGTCCGTGCCGCCGATCCACCAGTTGCCGTTCTCCCCTATGCGCGGGGTGAGGCCGTCCATGCCATGCATCGCCCTGAGCGACACCTCCCTCTCCGGGTTCCCCCTGTTGAAGTTGAAGGTCGTCCGCGCCCACAGGAAGCGGCTCGCGGCGGTGGGCAGCGGCCTTGTAGTGAGCCAGCCGGAAGCGTCGAGGCCTGGGGCCGTGCCGGTGTTGTTGAGCTGGTAGTGGTAGTCGATGGAGGTTATCTCGCGCCCGTCCTGCCCGGGAACGCCCGTCTGCCCGTGGATGGATACAAGGGTGACGAAGTCCTGCGTCGCCGGGGTCCCGCTGGTGAAGGCGATCCTCTCGCGCTTCCACAGCCATCTCGCTGCGGCGGTGGGCGTGTGGTTCGCCGCGTCCCAGGCCGCCCAGGCGGGATCGGTCGCGGGGGGGACGGTGGAGGTGTCCCTGCGGATGAACGCCAGGGTTATCGAGTCTATGCCCCTGCCGTCGTCGCCGTCGTCGCCCTTGTCCGCCATCAGAACCCACCGCCGAGCCGCCGTCGCGTTGGTGAGCGGCCACGGCCTGGTCGCCCCCCTGTTGCGCTCCACGCACATGAAGGTGCGCCCCTCGAAGGTCACCACGTCGTTGACCTCGTACCACGTGCCGTCTATGCCGTTGGCCACCCACTCGCCTCGGAAGTTGATGGACACGCCGTCCTCGCCCTTGGCGAGGATGCCCGTGTCGGTCGTGCCCACCCACCAGTTCCCGTTCTCCCCTATGCGCGGGGTGAGGCCGTTGGCTCCGTTCGTACCCCTGCTGGACAGCATGACCGGCGTTGTCCACGTCCCCACAAGGGCGTTCGCCGCGTTTACCGTGGCCTGGATCATCCACACCGATCCGCCTGCGGATGTCGGCGCGGTCATCGAGGTTGACCAGTTCGCTGGGTTGCGGTCGGTGCTAACCGGGTTGCCGGGGTTGGTCACGCCCGTGTTGTTGGTGCGGAAGCGCATTTCCGTGTAGTTGCCGGCCGGGCCGGTCTGCCCATGCATCGCCCTGAGCGATACCTCCCTCTCCGGGTTCCCCCTGTTGAAGTTGAAGGTCGTCCGCGCCCACAGGAAGCGGCTCGCGGCGGTGGGGAGCGGCCTTGTAGTGAGCCAGCCGGAAGCGTCGAGGCCTGGGGCCGTGCCGGTGTTGTTGAGCTGGTAGTGGTAGTCGATGGAGGTTATCTCGCGGCCGTCGGCGGGCAGGCCGGTGTCCGTGCCGCCGATCCACCAGTTGCCGTTTGGCCCGACCACCGGGGTGTTCCCGGGCGGCCCCCTCGCCGGGACCCCGGTGTCCTCGCCGCCTACCCACCAGTTGCCGTTCGGGCCTATGTGCGGGGAGGCGCCGGGGGTTCCGTCCGACCCCTCGGCCTTCACCCCCGTGTCGTGGCCGCCGATCCACCAGTTGCCGTTCTCCCCGACCCTGGGGTTGACCCCGTCCGTACCCGGGGGGCCACGCTCGCCGTCCTCCCCGTCAACGCCGTCGCGCCCGTCCCTCGGGTACGACGGCTGCGCCCCGTACACCCTCGGCGCGGTTGGCAGTATCCGCGACCTGTACTCCGGTATCGCGTCGATCGCGCTCGTCCTGTAGATATCGTCGTCGTACCTCGCAAGGGTCAGCCTGTACCCGGTCGCCGTGGGGCTGGAGTCCATCACCACGCACCGCTTGGACTCCCACACCTTGTAGCCAATCCCTTCCCGCAGCCCGTCGATCACGCTGACTATGTTCCCCACCGCCGGCGCGTCGCGCCCGGGGGGGATCGGCGCGGTGAACGTCAGCACGTCCGTGTACTCGTTGACGCTCCGTATCTGCCTGGTCACGACGTGGTTCCTGTCCCCGTCCACGACGTAGAAATCGACCCAGTAGTCGCGGTCCTCGTGTATGTCGAAGCGCTCCATGGTGCGGACCCCGACGATTTCATTGTCTGCAATGATGTTTTCGACTATTTCGCCCGAGCCTATGCCTATCCTGAACCCCTCGTGCGCCACCTTCAGCAGCGTGCCGGGGGCGTAGTGCCGCCCCTCCCTGCCCACCTCGACGGTTATCTCGCCGGGCTGCAAAATCTCACGCGCCATCGACCTTCTTGCAAGCCACATGGCGTGGTAGTGGTCGGTCACGTACTCGTGGTTCACCGGGTCGAATGTGTTCGCCCCCTGCACCTCCTCGACCCTTGGGCGCAGTACCCGCTCCGTGCGCTCGCTCCAGTCGCCGTCCCTGTCGACGAACCTCACGGCCTGGCCGTGGGCCCTCCTGTGCAGGTCCCTGGACTCGCTCATGGACACGATCCTCTGGGGGTTGAGCATGGCATCGGGCGTGTCCTTGAAGTCGTCGTACCAGAATTTAAGCCGCCCGAACTCGTCCGCGTACACCCCCGCGTCGCAGGCCGCGAGCACCGCCCGCAGCACGTCGATCTTTCTTGCCGCGCCGGTGAGCACGCCGCACGACTCCAGCTTGACCGGCCGAAGCCCGGAACCGGCGACAGTGACCTCCCTTGAGTCGCACCACCGGTACAGCCCCCCGAGGCTGGCGAGGTCGATCTCGGGGTCCCCGTGCCTGCTTGGTTCGTGTATCAGCCCCGTCATTACCTCTAGCGCGACGGCGGCGGGGTTGGATGTGGCGGTTTTTCCGCCGCTCCACCCGCTCCCGCCCCAGGTCCTGCCGGTCATCGAGGCTATGGCGTTGAACCTGTCCATGTGCTCCTGGGTGTTCTGGTTGGCCTTGACCCTTATCCCTATGCGGCAGAACTTGCCCGCGAGGGAGGGGGCGATGTTTTTCGCGGGGACAAGCCTCGGGTCCTCGGATGCCATGGCCTCCCTGGTTTCCCTGGGGGAGTACTGCCTCGTCCGTATGGCCGTCAGGAGGGTGCGGCTGCGGATACTGCCCACGTGCTGGTGGGTGAGCCTTGTGACCCTTATGTAGACGGGTTTGCCGTCCTCCGAGTACACCGAGTGGGGCAGGTCTATCGGGGCGACAAAGCGCATCTGCCGCGTCGTGTTTCTGGTCAGCCTGTTGTGGAACCCGGAGCCGGGATCGACTATCCCCTGGTGCTGGAGCCCCGACCACTGCCATCCGTCAATCCTCGCGTGGGTCCACCCGGTCAGTCCGTCCGGGGACCACTCGACGTGAAGCGCGATCTGCGCCGTGGTCGGCTCGCCGTTCTCGCTGTCCCACCCGTGCAGCCCGTCCACCAGTATCTCGACCTCGACGCGCATGGGGAACCTCGCCGACTCCCTAATCACGGGGTCGGGGCCGTTGTCGTCGATGAAGATAAGCGGCGCGTCGGGGCTGTTTATGTTCGGCAGCGTCGCGGCGTTGTCCTTGGGCTTCCTGCCTATCTCCACGTTGGCCTCGAGGGAATCGACCCAGCGGTCGTTGAAAAGCCCCTCCTCGAAGTACCCCCCCTGCCTCACCTCTACCCTGTTCTCGGGGTCGTGGAAGGGGGGAGGGCTTTCGGGGTCGAGGTTCTGGGGGCGGTCGAAGGCGTAGGTGCCGGAGGGGGTTATTATGCCTTCGTAACCCACGTAGAGGTCGGAGATCTCGAACTCGAATTCCGGTGGCCTTGGCCCCACCGCGAATATCCCGCTCACCCTGGATCCCTGCGCTCCAGCGACCCTGTACCACGCCCATTCGCGGGTGAGCGTGTCGGTCTGGTTGGGGCCCCCTGCGGCGACATTGCTGACGTTTATCCGCGAGGGGCCGGCGGTTCCCGTCCACCTCGCCCTGATCATTACGACCCTGCCGGCGAGATCGAATTGCAGGGCGGGGGTCGCGCCCACCACCGTGTCGCCCGTCACCCGAAGCACGCCGCCGTCCACGGTTGCGCCGGCCGGTCTGCTCCACCCAGTCCACGCGGGGTCGTTGCGGTACACGGTGTCGTTGAACGAAACCAGGTCAACCATCCCGTTCCTGATTTTCTCCAGGCTCAGCCCCGTCTGCCCGACAAGGAACGTCCCGTACCAGTACAGGTCCATGCCGTCGTCCCCCGAAGGCCTCATGTACGGCTCCGAAAGGAAGTAGGGCGCGAACAGGTGCCGCCCGAGTATGATCGGGGCCTGCCTGCCCTCGGCGAACTCGTTCCTCGCGCCGGAGAGGTGGGGTATGGATTCAACGTCCCGCCTGCGGTTGTCGTCGCCTATCCTGTTCAGGGCGTTGTCCAGCTTCCGACGCGCGTCCCTGGCCGCGTTGCGGGCGGTGACCCCGGCCCATACCCCAACGCCGGCGGCGACCACGCCCGCGACCGCCATGCCTATCAGAAGCCCCGTGGTTACCGCGCCGGGGTACTCCCTTATGTAGACAACGTCGTCCTCCCTGACGGCGTAGTTTTTGGTGATTTCCCTGTCGCCCAGAAGCATCTTGCAGTGCCCCCAGTCAAGGTCTAGGTTTTTCCCGATCCTGCCGTTGAAGTTGTATATTGTCCGCTCCGAACCCAAGCCCTTGAAAACGTTGACGATTCCCATCAAATCCCCCCTGTAAACGCCCAGTACCCTTTTACGGGGTACCTGCCTATGTCCTCCACGATCACGCCCTCGTTGATGGCGGCGTGGATCATCCTCTTGCCGTCAAGGGCGTAGCCAAGGTGCAAACGCCCGTCCTTCTCCATCTGCACAACGCACCCCGGCGCGAACTCGCATCGCTCAAGACCGATAGCGTCCGCGAGCCTGACAAGCTCGGGGTCGTATCCCCTGTACCAAACGTCATCTATCGGCGTTCCGTTCCTCTTCGCTATCAGCCAGATAAGCCCGAAGCAGTCAAGCCCGCATTCGTCCCTGCCGTGGCGGGCATAGGGGATTCCAACCAGATCGGCTATTTTACGCAAGCAGGGCCTCCATAATTACGCAAGCAAAGCTTCTGAATCCAAGACCCACGGGTTCAGGTGCATCAGGAAACGGTCGTCGGGGGAGGGGTTCCAGGTTATCTTCCTGCCGTTCCAGCTTGCCGTGCCGTGCCGCTGTACCATGCGCTCAAGCTCCGTGATTTCCCCGTCGTTGATTACCGCCCTTACGACGATCTCGGCGCGGTCGTCGGCCATGTCGAACCAGCGCAGCAGTTCAACCCCCGGCCCAGGGCGGGTCAGCGCGAACAGGGCGGAGTCCTCCCTATCGGTGGTGGCGCGGTCGAAAAGAGCCACCTCGTCTATAAGGCCTCGGAACAGCTCGGTGCCTCCATTCCGATCCGAGCCTATCGCGAAGGGGCTGCCACCGCCCGGCACCCTGTCGCTCGACCCCTCGGTTCCGTTGTTCACCTTCCAGAAAGACCTGTTCCCGCGTCTTTTCAGAATGACGTGCGCCCACTGATTCAGGGGGATGCTGATATTGGTGCTGGTAAACAGATGGTTTGCGAAGATGAACGCCAAGGTGCCGCCCGTCGTGACTTCCGCGAAAAACGCCTCGGGACTACTGACTGTCGCGTTCGTCCCCATGAAGCGGTTCCTTGTTTCCCTGTCCCTAGGGTTTATCCAGATGCTCACGGTGAAGTCCCTCAAAAAGAAATCTCCGGTTATCGGCGTTACCACCCGTCCGCCTAAAAAGCTCACCCCACCGCCAAGCCTTCCCTGCGCCGGAATAACGCCGCTTGCGGGTACCGTGGCGTGACGGTCATTGCCAGACGCATCAACGCCCGTGCCGTCGTCGAAGGGCCAGTATGCGTGTGCGCCAAGGACAAGCGGGGAGGGAACGTCAGCCGATGCCGCGCTTTCATTGACGGTGACCTCGAGCGTCCCGCCCTGCGGCACCCCGCCGCTCGACTCGGGGAACGCCCACCTCATCGCCGTCGCCCTGTACGTGTTGCCACGCCAGGTTACGTCCCTGTTGTCGTTGGTGAAATACCAGGGGATCCTGTCGGGGTGCCTCAGCTCTATCAGCACGTGCAGGGGCGGCGCGGCCCTGGAAAACAGCCTTGAAAAATCCTCCAGCCTCATGTGGAAACCTCCCTCAGCCCGAACGTCGCCATGACCGGGCCCCTGAACCCGTCGTAGCGGACGGAATCGGCGGCGAACTCGTACACCGCCGTCCCGCCCATCCCCCCGAGCCTCGGGATGCGGAACGGCAGGGTGCCGTGCCTGAGCGTGACCTCGTACCACCACCTGAAAAGCCCGAGCTCCGTCCTGCCCGCCGCGACTACCTCCGTGTTGTCCAGCATCAGGGAGAGCATGGGGTACTCCATCGGCACCCACGAGTTTTTCGGGGTGCGCCTTTCCTTGCCGCTCTCGAACCTCAATACGTCAACGCTTTCGGGCTCGTACCCGTACTCGCCCTCGAAGCCGAAGTCCATGTTCACCCGGCTGTCCCATTCCATTACCGTCAAAACGTCCCCATCCCCCTTCCTCCGTTTCTCATGTCGCGTTTGTCGAACGCCGCGTCGTACTTCCCCTTCGCAATCCCGTCGCCGACTATTTTTTCCATCTCCACGATGAGCCTGCCCGCGTCGAAGGAAACGCTTGCGCTTACGTCGCGGGAGGCTTTGTTTATTATTTGGACGTTGTACCCAGGTGCCGCCGGGCGGTAGGCCATGTTCGCAAGGTTGGCGAACGCCGTCTGCATGCTGTTGAATTGACCCTCGGTGAACACCCTCTCGTTGGTTCTCAGTATCGCGGGAACGTCCTGTCCGACCCTGCCGCGAACCACGCCGCCAGTATGGAACCTTGGGGGGTTGGGTTTTGCCGATATGACGGCGGCGACCTTTGTTGCCGATACCGCCGCCACCAAAGCCGCGTTTATCGCCGCTATCGCCGGACCTGCCGGCCCCGTACCTTTCAGGGCCTCGGCGAATGCGGTCAGTGTCGCCATGCCGGCCTGTGCGGTGGCGAAGGTGACGTTTGCCGTCCACGCGAACAGTTCCGCCTTGTAGCGTTCGAACGCGGCTTCTTTCAGAATCCTCCGTTCCTTCGCCGCCCGCTCCTCGTCGCTTTGAACCATCGCGTCGTTGGCCCTTAGTTTTTCCTGCGTCTGCCTGTCTATGCTGTTCGTCCATATTGTGGAAATGTTATTTGCGATGTTCTGGAATGCGTCGAGGAACATGTCGAAGCCGCTGTTGATGTCGGCGATCATCTGGCGGTTGATCTCCCTGATTTGTTCAGCCGCACGTCTCTCTATCTCGACTCTTTTGTTCGCAAATTGCTGGTATATATGGGTTCTGGCGCTCTCTTCACTGGAGGCCATCCCCATTAGAGCGCTTTCAACCTCTCCAATCGCTTTGATCTGCGCGTCCCTGAGATTCAATATTCTCGCTTCCGCGTCCCGTCCGTAGATGCCCTCCAGCATCTCGGCGTAAATTCTCTGGATTTCCTCGGCTGTCCTTTCGTGAGCCTGCCTTTGCCAGCTTCGCATGTTTAACATAAGCTGGTTGGCCTCGGCATGTCGCCCGTCTTCCCTGGCAATGCGTATGGCTTCCCGGTTATCCCTTCTTTCCTCGTCAAGCGTCCTTCTGAATGTAGCCAGTCTATGCTCGGCAATGGCGCTGTCGGCTCTTATTGCTGCGGCAACGCGATCTTCCTCATATCTTTCCGATTCTTCCCGCGCGCGTTGAAGGCGGGCGGTCAGGCCGATAAGGTCATCCCGCTCCCTCATGGCTCCGTATGCGCTCTCGTGCATACGGCTTACTCGTTGGTTAAGTTCATCCTGTAGCCTTATCGCTTCCTGCAATCTGGCCCTCTGCGCCCGCGCCGTCTGTTTCTCCTGCGCGTACTGCATCCACTGGACTTCCAGCGCGGCGCGCCTGGCGCTTTCCTCCTCCCTCGTGCCGTCGATTAGGTCGCGGAGTATCCGCATCTGGTTCTGGTATGCGTTGACGTTAGCGTCCAGAAGCTCGTTCTGCGTCCTGATGCTGTCCGCCGCCCTGCCCTCAAGCCCGGCCAATGTCTCTATCTCGCGCCTGCGGTTTTCAAGCCCCCGCAGGTTGTCCTCCTGCAGCCTGTTCGCCGTCTCGATCTCCAGCCGCAGGTACTCCCTTTGCAGCTCCTCCAGCGTCCTTCTCTCGGCCTCGCCCGCAGCCCCTATCTGCCTTACGAGGTTCGTGTAGGCGTTTATCCTTGCGTTCAGCACGCGCCTCTGCACCTCGAGCGTCCTGGTGCCCCTGCCCTCGATTTGCGCCTTCTGCATGATCATCTCGATTTCCCGCTCGAGGTATTCAAGGTTTTCGGCGCGGATTCTGCCCTGTTCCTTCAGCCGCTCGATGTACTGTATTTCCGCCTCGGCTGCCCTTGCGTGGACTTCGGCGCCTGCCGCATCCGCCGCCGCCCTTGCCCTTTCCGCCGCCCCCAGCGCCCTTCCTGCGGCCTCTGCCGCCCTTGCCGAGCCTTCGGCTTCCGCAGCGTCCAGGGCCCTATAGGCAGCCTCCACGGCGCGGGTCACGGTATCCAAAAACGCGACCTGCTCGCGCAGATCTTCCACGTTTTCGGTAATTTCCTCGACGTTTCTGGCGAAATGGGCCGAGTGGTCCCGCCAGGGGGTTAGCGCAACCTGAAACTGCTGGAGAATGCCGTCAAGCGAGAGGGCTGCACGCACCCTTTCCCCTGCGGATTCCGCGGTCACCGCAGCCTGCAATGCGGAGTTTTGAATCGCATTCAGACGGGCCTCGGCATCGCGCAACTGGGATCTAAGCAATTCCTCTGCCCCGCCTTCGTCGGAATAGTTGGCCCAGGCCTGCTGAAGCTGCAACGCGGCCTCGCGCTGCTCTCTCGAAAGTTCGCGCATCTCTGTTAGCCTGTTTATGAAGTTGGTCGAAAAAACCCTGAACCCACGGGTGGCGTTTTCCCAGTCCTGCCCGATTGACCGCCTCAATGCCTCGATTGCGTTGCGGTACGCCTGGACGCTTCCGACCCCCGACTGCATCGCCTGCTCCGCCATCCCCGACACGCTTTCCGCTATGAGGTTGACCGCGTCCCCGGCCATCTTAGCCTCCTCGGAAAGGCTCTTCAGCTCGGGGAACATCCTTTCAAGCCGTCGGGTAAAGCCGCTGAAGGACTGGCTCAGCTCGTCCACGGCCTGGTCGTAGCTCATCAGCCCCGTTGCAGCTATGTCCGCCGCCGTCCTGACTATCCGCTCGATCTCCTGCTGGTTCCGTCCCAGGGCGGCAAGCCTCGTCTGCGCCCCCATAACCTGAACGTTGTCGATGCCCGTGAGCCGCTGCATCTCGTTCGCGAACTGCCTTAGCTGGTGCACCCCTCGTTCATTCAGATAGGGATTGTTCCGCGCCGCCGCCGCGAGCGCGATCTGCGCCTGTTCCTCGACGCGCCACGCCTCGGCTGTGGAGTCGAGGAACCGCTTGATCTGCCGTCCGGCTAGCACGACCGCCGCGCCCAGGGCGACGGGGCTTTTCAGGGCCTTGGCCACGGTCTTCATGAAGCCGCCGAGCTGCTGGGATGCGCCGTCTGCGAAATCCTCTATGCTTCGAAGCTTGCCCCTGTTGCCGTTCTCGATTTCCCTTCTCTCGCGTCTCACGCCGTCGCGTATTATCTTTACCCTTGCGTCCGTGGAGGCCTTTATGTCGGCAATCTGCTCTTGCAGCCCCGATTTCACGGCCTCGATTTTCTGCTGCTCGGCTTCCCTTACGTCCTCGACCTGCTCCTGCTTTTCGGCCTCGGAAAGATCGGTCCTTGCCTGTATCGCGGCGATCTCCTCCTCGGCGGCTTTTTTGCGTTCCTCTATTCCAGCGCTTGCGGCCTCCCGTTTTATCTCTATTTCTTTCTGCGCCGATTCGTAAACGGCGTCGATTCTGGATTTTAACTCCGCCCCTTCGTTGATGAGGTTGACTTCATCCGTGACGGATTCCTGTATCAGCCTGAGCCGGTTCCGCAGATTGCCCTCAAGGTTCGCGACCTCTTCCCTTCCGGCTTCCTCAGCCGCCTTGATCTTGCGCTTCTTCTGGGCCTCGGTGAGATCGGGCATGGCGCGGATCAGCTCGATCTGTTCCTGCGTGGATTTTTTGCGTTCCTCTATTTTTTTGTTTTCGGCGGCCTTTATGGATTTGACCTCTTCCAAAGCGCCCTTGGCGACCGCCGCCACCTGTTTCGCCGCGCTGTTTTCCGTTTCCCTCTCGGCACGGGCAAGGGCCTTGGAAAGCCCCTCCTCAAGGTTCGTGGGATCGAACTTGGTGCCGAAGCCTATGTCGAATGTGGTCTCAACCGCCATGCCTTTTCAAATACTCCATTATGCCTTTTGCAATCGCTTCCCGCCCGCCGGCGTCAAGCATCCTGTGAACCCAGAACGGGCCGCGCATGGGCGCGTCCTGAAACTCGGACGTAACGTCGTTGTAGGTGTTCCGCCCCCTGGGGTTGCCGTAGACCGAATATATGACAAGCCCGCTTCCTATCTCCGTTTTGAGGATAGGGCTTTTCCTCAATGCCGTGGTGTCGGAGGGAACTTTCTTGTCCGAAAGCCCGATAACTTCGCTGTCGATGAATTTCTGTACCCCTCCGCCGATACCAATACCGAGACTTGCCAGCAGCTCACCGACGGGAGGCCCTTCTATTTTTGCCGGTCCCTTTCCCATTCCCAAATCCTAGCGTATGGCGAAACGTTAAACGATATTTTCTAAATCAAGGCGATCGTGAAGCTTGCCTTGATTTGGCCGTTGCCGTCTGCCGCCAGCACCACGCCGTCACCCCCTTCAATAAGGAGTCCCATCCCGTACTTCCTGCGGATAAGCGCGTCAATCTCGCCCATTACATGTATTGCGTAGGCCGCCGTGTTTTCGGGCTTGACTTCCCGCTTTTCGATGAATGGGCTTATCCTGAAACCGCAATTCCAGCCTTCTTCGTTTTCCATGCCCCGCTGCCGCACAGGAGGGGCGGGGGACACGACATCGGGGCTTTCTGGCGGTAGCCCGTTAAGGCTGCGCCATGCGGTCAGCAATTTATACTGTTCGTCATGTCTCGATCTGTAATAGGCGCTGATTGCCTCGGAAGTCAATCCGGCGCCCCTCATTTTTTCGGCCTGCTCATAGGTCTTTGCGTTATATTCATTCATTCGCCGCCCGGCTCTTCTGTGGTTTTCCAAAACTTCGGTCATCCGCTCCTGCGACCATTCGCCACGCGCTTCAAGCTGGAGATAAGCCCAATACTCAAAATCAAGCCATGTGTCCATGGATTTTCCTAAATCCTTTGCTGCTTCCCTTTTTGTCATCGCCTGCTCTCCTGTTATCTTTATGGTAATTTTCCCTACCGCTTTCTTTTCGGTGCCCTCTTCACCGGCTTCGTCCCCTTGATCCACCAGGCATCCCGCTGCCTCTCCATCGCCCTGTCGTAGGTGTCGCCCCCGTCCCTCTCGTCCTCGCTTTTGTGCTGCCTCGCCCCGATGATGCCGTTGATGTCGATGAGGATCGCCCCGAACAGCCCCAGGAAGCGGTGCCAGTGCATGTCGTTTTCCGTCTCAAGGTCTATCCCGTAGACCTCCAAAAACTTTGCGTTGATGTACTCGCCGTCGGCGATCCAATCCCACGCCACCACGTCGCTTTTCACACAGTGCTCGGGATGGGGGAGGGCCTGCTCGGGGATCGCGAATTTGTCGAGTTCCGCGATCCCCGCAACCCTGTCGCCCGGAGGTTTCCCGGAGTAGAACCTGTCGAACGCCTCAAGGGGTATATCAGCACCCCTGCACGCCCGCTCGCGCATACGCTCGTAGTTTATCCAAAGCCAGAATTCCGTGCGGATCCCGTGCTCCGCACCGTGAACCCACACGGAGTTCCGCCGCGCCCTTGTTTCCGGGCACTTGGACAGGTCGATCATTCGGGCGACAATTTCCCCGTCGCCGCCTTCGCGGGGGCCAGCGTCCCGCCCGACGACACCGCCGTACCCGATCCGGCCGGCTGGGCACCCCCGCCAACCTTTACCGCGATGGTCTTGGACGGCCCGTTGTCGGCAAGGCTGCGCAGGGTGACCTTGGTCTCGCCGGGTTCCTTGCCGGTGATTACCACGGAGTTGCGGACGATCCTCGCCCCGCAGATCCTCTCGTCGTGGCCCGCGCCGCCGGCACGCACGATCTCGAACCCTTCAAGGCAGCCCATCGGCTCCATGCCGACCGCTATCCACTTCTCCTCGCCAAGGGCGAGGGTGGCCGCGCTGTCGCTGAGGTTCATCATCGTGGGGGTAATGGAGGCGGACGGTATGAACACGGGGTGGCGGCTCGTCTCGGTGAAGCTCTCCGAGCTTGCGATGCCGGGGACGATGTCCGACGCCTGCCCGAAGGAGAGGTCGAGCAGCCCGTCCGTCTCGTTGCCCGTGTTGATCGTGGCGGTCACGGCGAACCGGATCGCCTTGTAGTTGAACCTCCCGCCCGTCCCTGGGGTCTCCTGCCTGAAGTCCACGAGCATGATGACAAGCTGGGCGTTTGCGCCCGTGGGCAGCAGCTCCCTGAACTTGTTGAAGAACTCGTACTCGGGATCCCCCTTCCTGATGAGTATCCCCTTGGAGAACTGGAGCTGGTAGCGTCTTATGAACTCCGCCGGGTTCTCGTTGGCTATGAGGTTCCGCGTGACGGTCTCGGGGTTGTAGGATATCTCGTTCCCCTCCGCCTGGGTTATGCGCCTGAACCGCCCCAGCTCGTCCAGGAAGAAAATCCCCAGCTGCGCCTGGTTCCCGTCGGTGCCGTCGGGGATCTGCGTGTCGAACCCGTCGTTGAAAATGCTTTTGAAAGCGTCGGTTGGCATGGTTGCCTCCTTGCAAGTGTTTTTATCACCCTACCCAACGGGAGGGATTAAACAATATCAGCGTTTTTGTTGCGCATTTCCCGGGAGTGCTTTTCCACCAAGTCTATGATGGTCTCAATCACGTCCAGATCGAGATCGCCGCCGTCAACGTGAATGTCGAGGATCCCCAGCCTTTCGATTTTCTCCAGGGCGGCTTTCTTTCTCCGCTCGGTGTCCATGCTCACTCCACGTACTCGATCTTAAGCGGTATCTGGTACACCGCGCTCGTGTTGTCGGCGGACTTGGTAGAGGGGAACATCCCCCCGTTGACCTGTATCCTTCGCCACCGCCTGCCGTCGCTGGGCATTTCCCCGTTGAGATTCGCCCTTTGGATCGCCCGCCTGACCTTTTCCAGAAAAGCCTCGGTTGAAAGCCTGTCGTCCCAGTCGCCGAACCGCCGCACGAGATACCACGTCTTGAATTCCGTGTGCCTGTACTGGCCGCCCAGCATTTGCGTGTGCTGATCGTTTGGGTTGGAAAACAGGCCGGTCTCCTGCAAATGGAGGCCGGGGAAATCCTGCTGCAAACTGGGGACAAGCTCCACGTCGATGATCACCATGAGGGTCGGGGGGAAGCCGTTGTCCGGATCGGCGAATATGTCGTTGAGCCACGTCGCGAGACCCTGGTACACCGTCATACGCCGGCCACCTTCCACATCGGTAGCACGTCCTGTTCGCTGCTGTCGCTGACCGCCCTGGGCTTCGTGTGCTTGTGATCCCGCTGGAGATTGTCAATCGTGTAGAGCGCGGTGATTTCGGGCCCCTCTCCCTTAACGATGATGTCAGGGTTGGCCTCGTCTGTTCTGACAGTCCAGCGGGTGTGGTTATCCTGCGGGAGTCGTGCGAAACCGGCGGGGTCGATGTAAGCCTTGCCTCCAAAGTCGGCCTCCACGGGAATAGTTATCGACACGGTTTGATCGATGAACGCCTTCCCCTCGCTGGTCTGGTTGGTCTGCGTCCTGTCCTTCCACATCACGCCCCTGATTACGGTGCGCTCCCACCTTACCTGCCCAATCCCAGGGGGGAAGGGCGGCTGGACGATCGCGATGAATCGGCGGTTGTAGACGGTGATCGTGTCCTCGTAAAGCGTTGTCATGCCCGCACCGCCGATCCGAACATTACTCCGCCGGCGTTAATCAGCCACACCCCCTCTGGGGTTTTCTCGTTGCCGAGGTACTGCCTGACAAGCTCTTCCGCCTTGCCATCCGACGATTCGTAGGACACCGATCTCCCTTCGTTGCTCATGCTGGACACTTCCTTGCCGCCCATCCCGAGCAGTTGCCGCTCGACAAGCTCAAGGACAAGCATGCGCACCTTCTCCCACGCCGGGCTTTCCTCCGGGACGGCCTCGAGCCTGCCGTGGGTAAGCCCGTCGATCTTCATGCGGGCAGAGAATTCCGCCCTCGCGAATTTTCCCCTGTCCAGCCTGCCGCCCATCTCCCTGTAGAGATCGTAGCCAAGGTACGGTCCCATTACCTGCCCCCCCAGTTGAGCGTCACGCCCCTCTTCCTTGCCTCCCGATCCATGAAGGCCCTGAAATCCTTCCTGCCGGCGAACCCGCGCCGCAGGAGCCAGTTGCGGTGGGCGTAGTAGTGCACCTGGGCGAGCCTTGCCGGCCTTTCCTCCGGCCCCACGTTGGCGAGCATCTCGATTTCCAGCCGGCGCATTGCCCCCTTGAGCTGCTTGTAGTTGTCCGCCACCCTCTTCGCGTGCTCAAGGTTGTCCAGGGACGGGGTGACCGTGAGGTTCCCCGTCGTCACGTCATGCATGAGAGCGTCTATCTCGCTCTGGGTCATCGTCTCGCGCTTAGGTGCCTGCTCCATGCGCCTCCGCTATCCGGTGGATCGCCGCCGGTTTCGGCTTCCCGTCGGCTCGGTGTCAGACGTGCCGACGGTGTCCGCCAAGGGTTCTTCGTCGGGTGTTTCGGCCTCCACGCCGGCAAACGTACCATCGCTGGGCGAAAGCCCGCCGTCGGCTTCGGGTGTTTCCGCACCGGCCGATTCCGGCGCGGTCCCGTTTGCGTTAACGGTGCCCACTTCCACGGGAGCGTCGCCCCCTAGGGGGTAGGGGTACGGTATACCCCTCTTTTTCATGAATTCGGCGTAGTTCATACGTTACCCCAACCTGTGCCGAAGCACGGCTATGCGGATGCTCTTGGGTTCCCATACACGGCTCCAGTTCCTGCCGTCGGCAAGATCGGCGTTTCCCGGGGTGGGATTCTCCGCATTTTGGTGC
>Ga0209755_10002484_pt1 | contig 25273 bp, 18 predicted proteins | sample TergutCo191P1_FD_187301 | JGI IMG/M metagenome (GOLD analysis project Ga0209755, IMG submission 187301) | Cornitermes sp. P1 segment gut microbial communities from Petit-Saut dam, French Guiana - Co191P1 (SPAdes) (version 2) | ecosystem: Host-associated > Arthropoda: Insects > Digestive system...
CGGTCGGGGACTTTTTGCCCCTACGAAAAATGTGTGTCTTTATCGGGCGTTCGGTGAACGCCCCTACGGGATTCCATATATTCGGGCGAACACAGTTCGCCCCTACAAATTCACATACTACCCAATACCACCCAAAAATTAAACGCTCATTCATTTTTCACTTTTCATTTTTCATTTTTCATTAATTAACAAAACCTTCATTCCCCATCAAACATTCTCAAACACCCTAAACGCAACCACACTCATATCATCCCTTTGCTTGTCTATGCGTCTTTTTGCCGCATCCAAAATCTGACTGCACAGCATCTTGGGGCTTATGTCACTTGCCATGCTTATCTCTGCCATAAGCCCATCGCCGCTGAAACAATCACTCACCCCATCACTAACCAGCACCACCATATCACCGCTATTTAATACCACACTAGACATACTAGGCTTAATCTCATCAAGCATACCTAGCGGCAAGCTGTTCCCCTCAATTTCCTTTACGCTAGCCGCCCCCTTTATATAGCACGCTGGACTAGAAATTTTGAAAATATCCAGCACCCCGCTTTCTAAATCCATCACACAAATATCGCTCGCTGCAAAATTCTCTTCTCCACTAAGCCCCAAAAACCTGTTTACGCTTCTAATAACCATGCCATGATCAAACCCCGCCTTATAAAAACACTCAATAAGACTAACCGTGCTAGCAGCAAACCTCTCGGCATTTTTTCCACTGCCCATACCATCACAAAGTGCCATCAAAAACTTTGATGCACCAATCTTTAAAAATGTATGAGTATCTCCGCTTATCTCTCCTTTTGCACTGCTGCTAGCAGCAAAGATTACATCAAACAAAGGTCTAGCCTCTAAAAAGACTACCATACCTTGAGAGTTTCTCTCTTCTCGCCTGACTGAAAATGACTGCTTTAATATTTTTTGAACAAGCTGCTCGCACACCTCTCTATCATAATGCTCTAGGGCAACAACCAGCGTAATAGTGTTTATTCTAGTGGCTATTCCATTGCTGTTTTGCGTATCAGAATTTTTGATGTTTCCGCTAATCACACAATCATAACAAAAAATCCCCCTATAGCTAAACTCCTCTTTGATTCTTTCTTCTAGCCCAAAATCAAAGCTGATAGGAGTCTTTAGCTTTGCCGCCATCATCTTTAACACCTCTCCCATGCCGTTTAGCTGCTCTGCCACAATTCCCTTTGCCAAATTTTCATGGCTTTTTCTATTGGATTTTTGCTTATGCTCATGTGCAATATTTCCGCATGATGCTAAAAGCGATGCCGCATGTGGGCATGTGTCAAAAATTTGAGTGGGAAGGTCTACTACCGTAGCCATTCCTTTTTTAGCACATAGTGACAAAAGCACTTCTAAATCCTCATCAAGCACCCCGCATTTTCTTTTGCATTCATGGCATACCTCCCTTTTTAGTCTGCCTATAAATTTATGCGACTCAAACTCCATCTCATGTCCGCTAGACATATAATAGCTCATTTCATTAAAAACCTCTCCTGTCCTAAATATGCTTCTTGCCGCATCCTCTCTTAATAAATTTATATTATATCTAACACCCGATGAGGATGGATCAGGGCAAAGAATATTTTTTAGTGCATTGATATGCTTAATAGGAATAAACACAAAAATCAAGCCGCCTATTAAAAGAGCTATTATATATAGGTGCGAGTGAGGGGCTGGTATAGAAAAAAAATAGGTAATCAGAGTATAGCCTATGATGTTTGATAGTGCCGATATTATTCTAGGAGCAGGGCGAAAAATAGCGGCTAATAGCCCCATTATGGGGTAGACAGCAAGGTGGGCTATATTAAAATCAAAGGCGGCATGACCTATTCCAAAGCAGATGGATATTGCAATAGCACCTATTGGTCCATATATTTTGCCGCTTATTAGAATAAAAAATGCGGCGATGATGGGCAATATCGGAAAGTTTAAAATAGAAACACGGGCAATAGACATAGCAATGATGGACAGGATTATTCCGCCGCAAATTAACTCGGTATCAAGAAGTTTAAACCTGACGCCCCGTTTGACTAGTGGAGAGAAAAATACCTTTGCCACATAAGTGATTATGGGGATAAGAAGAAAAAATAATAATAGCGGAACAGGATAGGCTGTGGAAAAGGCTAGAAAACCTAAAGCGGATATGGGCGCTATTAAAAGAAAAAACTCTTCTTTAAAGGGTTGTTTTTTTTGTATATAATACGATAGAATAATCAAAGCAGAGGCGGTGACAGAGCCTATTAAGGAAGAAAAGCTAAAAAATGGGGCGACAGCTGCGATTATGTATACGGGGGCTAGGATAAGTGGGTTTAGTGACAGCATGACTAGGCTTGCAAAAATACCTATGCTAAATGGATTTAGCCCCAGCACCAATGCCCCGCTTGAGGATAAGATTGCAATTGAAGCAAGCGAATATTTAATAACATCGCCTCTTTTAATTTGGTGTTTTGCCTTTGTGCCTTGTTTTTTTTCAAGACCCTTGATCCTAATCTTTTTTTCTTTAATTTCTTTCATATCATACAATCATACACAAAAAAAATCCGCACATTTTAAAATAAATGCACGAATTTTATATTTATTTATAATATGAACTTAATCAATTCAGAATTTAGAATTTAGAATTCAGAATTAATGAGGGCTTTTGGTAGAGTAGTAGTTGTAATATAGATCAATCATTGGTAGTAGTTTTTTAAACGGCAGAAATCTTTCGGCTTCGCTTAAGATGACATGAATTAAAATCTTGTCATTTCGAGCGTAGCGAGAAATCTTTGCTTTATTCATATATCTTATTAAGGCAAAGATCTCTCACTGCGTTCGAGATGACATTATTTAAATTCTTGTCATTAATATAAAAACTACACTTGAATAGTATCCTATTAATGTAACTACACTTACTCCTCTATCACACCCATCCTCAATTCAGAATTTAGAATTCATAATTCTGAATTACCAACTAAATCCCCCTCCACTCACTCACAATTCTTCCCCAGGTAATCGGCCCTATTATTCCATCAGCATTCAAACCAAACTGCCTTTGCACCGCCCTAACAGCATTTTGCGTAAGCGGCCCAAACACCCCGTCTGCATTCAAACTAGGGATAGCATCATGCCTTCTTGACAAATCACTAATCAGCTGCTGCATAAGCCTAACATCCTCTCCCCTAGACCCAACTGTCAACAATGTCCCGTTAAAATTCATAGGTGCATTAAATTCTGCCGCCATCTCCATAAGCGCCCGCCAAGTAATCGGCCCTACTATCCCATCTTGAGTCAAGCCCATTGCCGCCTGAAAAGCAATTACGCTAGCTCTCGTAAGCGGCCCAAAAATCCCGTCTACATTAAGCTGTCTAATTTGCGGAAACCTGCGTCTAACAACATTAAGTGCCTCTTGAATAAGCCTGACACTGTCTCCTCTTGCACCCTCTTGAATCAAGCTGCCTGGATATTGCGGTATGTTTACACCACCGCCTCCGCCGCCGCCACCGCCTCCGCCACCTGTTGGCGGCTGCACTGCGCTTGTGCCTCCTGTCACCTGATTTCTCATATCCACCAGTTTCCCCCAAGTCATAGGTCCTACCAATCCGTCTGGCACAAGAGCAAAGGTTTGCTGAAACCTAATCACTGCATTTTGTGTCAGTGGCCCAAATATTCCATCCTCTGTAAGCGGCGGGATAGTAGGATAAACCCGTCTAATAATATTGATGCTTTCTTGTATCCATCTTACATCCTCGCCTCTTGAGCCCACTCTTTGCACAGTGCCTGGATATGGCCTTTGAGGGCCTGGTGCTTGCGGATTAGTGCCTGGAGGCGGCGGAGGAGGTGCAACAGGTGTGTGTGTCATAGCACGATAGGTTTGATACATGCGGCTCCATGTCACAGGGCCCACTATGCCGTCAGCATTAATGTTTACCATTCGCTGATATGCTAGCACAGCGTTTCTTGTATTAGGTCCAAAATTAGAGTCTCTTATGATGGTGGGGATATTTGCAAAATAGCGTGAAAACACATCCAGTATATATTGAACATGTGCAACTCTTGCCCCTCTGTCACCTTGCCTAACCACATAGGTGGGCGGATTTGGCGACAAGCCTATTCTCTCTGCCTCGCCTGCTAATTCTGATAGTCTGATTACTGCTACATATATTCTTGTTATTCTGTTCCATGTATTAACTCCCACTACTCCATCCGCTGTCATATTTTGCGATTGCTGAAAGGCACGCACGGCAGCGGCTGTTGATGCTTGATAGCTGCCATCTGGTGGGTTTATGGTAGGGATAGCAGGGAAATTTGTGCGGATGCGGTTTAAAAAGTTTTGGATACGCAATACATCAGGACCTTGAGAGCCTATCCTAAGCGCTGTGCCAGGGTATGAAGATACTACCGATTGAAACAAATTTGTAGTCTCTAAACGCATGTCATTATGATAATAAAACTGCAAAATTCTAAGCGGAGTATATCCTCTGTTTGCTAGCGTAACCGTTCCCCATTGAGACAAGCCTCTGCATGTTGCCGTTGTTCCGTTGCAATATTCAGTAAAATATGGATTGGCAAAGCCTACTCTCCTTGCAAAAGTGTCATATACCTCATCCACTAAACGGTCAATATTTTGAAAGATGTTGCGCCCATAAATAAAGCGTTGGTCATGTTGAGTGGTGGAAGTGATGTCAAAGTTGTGCCCCCTAGATGGATACCACTCTGAATAAATGCGGTTTAATAAAAATGTAACAATTACATGAATGTTGGCTATCATTGATGATCTTGGCCAGTTGTCAAAGATTTCTGAGCTGGTTACATTTTTTATATAATCTATAAACGGCACTCTTACAACAGGTGCATTTGAAGTAGGAAGCCCTAGCTTAACACGCACAAATTCGGGCAAGAAAATAGGCCCTAGGCCTTGCGCAGGGTTGGCTGCAGCTGGCACGCCTTGGCGTGTTAGGTTTGATATGGGCTGCTGGCGATCTTCTGGAGTGAAGGCACTTGGCACAAGTGCAGTGGTGATTGCATCATCTATGACGATGGGCTGGTTGCCAGCTGACGGGCGATATGCAAAATTGTTGGCTGGAGCAAAAACATCGCCGTTGTTTATCCCAAAAGCAGAATCAGGGCTAGAAGAATTGCCATGTCTTGTTGCTCTGTTATTATCAATCAATCCTTGATTAATCACTCTATCATTAATATCTATTTCATTTTGCATTCTTGATTGTGCATTCTGCATTTCCCCCCTATCTACAAATCCAAACCCCTCTAGCGGAAAATACTCATCATCATACCTTGCTATGCTGCCCACAGGATTGACGGGCGGCAAATAATGGTCTTTTGATCTTGCTTCAATCCCATCGTCAATCCACTGCTGCGGTGCATAATAAATAGGGCTGTCTTTAGGCGAATTATAAGGCACATCGGGGGCTGGCGGCGGCTCTATGTGTTGCAATTGAGGAGGAGTAGGCTCAGCACAAAGCGGCGGAGGAATTTGTATGTATTCATAACCACAGTTTTCTGTCCTGCCGTCACATAACGGGTGCAGGTTGACTGGCAAAATACTGCTAGACTCATCCGTGATAGTCACTCCCTCTATCAAAATAGGAGTAAACCCTTGTGCCCCTACCAGCACATTGTATTGAGCATAAGCGCTTGGTGCAGTCTCTGGAGACAGCTGCAGTGCTTTGTTTGGGGCTGGCAAAGCAAAGCTTGCCGTGTTGCCATTCATGTCTGTTGTTTGCTCATAAAGTAAAACATTGTTTAAAGAAAAAACTCTTACCTTTGCATTTTCAACAGGAAGAGCCCCCTCTGCAGTAACTACCTGCACAATCAAAAAACCTTGATTCATAAATTTTATGTACCTCTTTAAAATATAGTATCAATAGCTATATTATGCAAGGCACACAAAAAGGTTGATGAATTTTTTTATTAAAGCCATTCCCGACTTCAAATCGGTAGGTTTGGGCTGGCGGTATATAAGCCGCCTAAAGTATCCTCCAGTTCGTCATTGCGACACCATTTGTTCTTGTCATTGCGTTAGCGAAGCGAGCTGTCACGAAATACTTCTTGGTACGACAGCTGGAGCATAGCGACGAAGCAATCCAGCTTAAAAATTAAGATGTCCTTATTTCAATCTGGATTGCTTCGTCGCTACGCTCCTCGCAATGACGAATAGATACTACTTTTATTCCCTACTACCTAAAAGTTGCTCTATACAAGCCGAGGGATTACAGCCCCACTTTATGGGAATTAATGAAATACAAAATATTTGCTATAATGAATGTGTTATGGTGAAATATATGTAAACACATATTTTCACCTAGTGTAGTTATAATCACTCAATATGCCTAAACACTTGACCAAAATTAATAGTATAGTCATCATATTTTAATTTAATAGCCCTAGCAAGCGTTTTTATCACAAATACATCCCAAACAGCAATTATCAGTGCAGCAATACCCAGCACTAAAAACCATGCATTTGTCTCAAATGGCATATCTAACACAAAGCTAAGTATCCAAAACAGTCCAAATGCAAGCTTTATAATAAACCCAGCGCAATTTAAGCACAAAATAATAATTGTGTGTTTTTTTCTAATATCTATATGCCACCAAGATTTTATAGGATAAGATCGTTTTAAAAGCTTTGTTGATCTCTCGGTTGTCATAAGAAGCACAAAAGGAATAAAAATTGACAACAACACAAATCCAATAAAAAAAACAGGAAGAACCAAGATCCCAAACGTAATATCACTCATTGCACTAGTATAATATCCACAACAATAAGGACAATAATGCCATACTCTAAGCGAAGAAATAACGATTGCTGTCAAAAAAATTCCATGCACAACCGCAAGGAACATTAATGCCACACAAGCATAGCCAGCCCAAGATGCACCCTTTTCTTCTAGTTTAATTTTTTCATCCTTCATTGTCTTATATTATAAAACGCAAACCATTTAATTGTCAACAATTTTTTTGTATATTGCACCAATTATTTTTTAGAAAATATTTGGGAGTAAATTAGGTGTTATAAACCCGTAGGGGCGACACCCTGTCGCCCGTGTATCGGTTATAATAGCAGCACGGGCGACAGGGTGTCGCCCCTACGGGTTCGCCATACAGACAAACATCATTATATGTTGCAAGGTTACACAAACCCAGCAACATGGGCGAACGCCCCGTTCGCCCCTACAAAAATGTGTTCTATATCGGGCGTTCATTGAACGCCCCTACGATTTCCCAAACATAGATTATAACCAACATCATGGGCGGGCGGGGACGCTTTGCCCCTACAAGTTCCCACACAACCCAGCAACTTAAAATTAAAGCCCGCCTAATGCAAAGGCGGGCAGTGGGCTTTTGCAAGCCCATTTTTTATTCTTCAACAATCTTCATCTTGTTCTTATGCATAAACATACTCATGTCACTTGGTTTTTTTGCTAGGTATACTCCCCCAGCGATTGCAGCTGGGATTGTGCCCATTAGATGCACAACCAAATCCATCATAGTGTCTATTAAACCACTGCCTTGAAAATAAGCGGTGGATGCAGCATCTTGCCAGCGTTGAGAATTGTGACCTGTCAAACTATCCATTGAAAACTCTGCAATCTCCCAAAGGACAGCAACAGCAAGCGAAAAGCCTATGGCAAAGATTATTACAAAAGCGATAGAAATTTGCTTTTTTTTGATACAATCATTGTTTTTAGCAAAAAGCGGCACAAGTGAAAAGCCTATTAGAGTGAAAAACGCCCCTGCCGCAGTGTGCAAGATTTTGTCCCAATGCCAGCCTTGGTTATAAAAGCCCAAAAGGTGACCAGCTAGGTGACCTAGAGTGGCAAATGCGATATAAAAGTCTATAAAATAAGGAATATGTATTTTGCAGGCACGCAGTATCATAGGGATGTGAAATATAGCAAGCATGACAAAAATCGTAGGATAAAACAGTCTGATTTGCCATGGTTCTAGATTGCCCCTAGCTGTGTCAAAGATGAGTATTATGAAGGCGGCGGCATATAAAATTAAGCCCACCAAATAAGTAGCCACCCCTTTTAACGACCCAAACAGCCTATATTGGGGTTGCTTTATCCTAGCCTCTGGCACTATGTTTTCTAAGCTTAAGTTCACACTCATAAATCCTCCCTTGCTTTTTAAAGCCTTATCATAGTATAAATGCCAAATGTCAAGAAAGTTTCAAGTTTTCTTATTCTCTTATACCTTTTTTTGTTGGATGAGCTAACAACATTTGCTCAACTGCAGCACTCCACTTAACCACGCTCTTTGTATTTGAAGGCACAAATGAATAATAAATGTCCTCATGATATAAATAAAAACGCTGGTTTGGAGTAATCGCCAAATTGGGCAAATTGTCTAAAGCAATGTCTAAATTGATGTCCTCGCCCGAAATTGCACTATATTTAAACCCATCCCCATCCAGTCTAATATTCCCTTTTCCTACTATAATCTCTTTATATCCACTCTTGTTAAACATTTTAAGCTCCGCCACATCCTCTATCAATAGCTCCTCTCTCTCATACTGCTCTTTTAATTGTGCCCTCTGCAAATTATACCACTCACCTAAATCCTTAGGCACAATGCAGTCTTCACTTAAAGCAACATTTTGATAATATTTATCCAGCCTTGCCCCGTTGCCGCAATCTAAACATCTAACCACATCATCCTTTGCCTCTATCCTAAACTCTTGCTTGCACCTAGGGCATAAATATATTCCATAATCTACATTAAGCGCTTTGTCTTTGCCCGCCCCAAACTCTATCTCATTTTTTAATGCCCACTCAAAATCATTGTATGCTAGCTCTTGATCCAATGCCAAAAACAGCTCATCCTCGCTTTTATTCTTTATGTCCTCTTGTGTCAACAATAGCTTTACATTGATATCCACCCTGCCCTTGTATGGCTTTTTATCAAAACGCCACCTAGCCCTTGTCAAAAACGACCCATCAATCTTGACAGTGACAACGGGTACTTTCAATAGCTTGATTAGTTTTGTCACGCTAGGAATAATCCCCATACTTTGCCCGTTCATGCTTTGCACGCCCTCTGGGGCAACATATATGCTGCGACCTTGCTTTATGACTCCCATCATTTTTTTCATAGCGCCGATGTCTGATTGATGAATCTTTTTTGGGATAGAGCCTATGCGTTTTAGCAAAAATGACAAGCCTCTGTTGTGAAAGAAATAGCGATTGACAATGTATGTGAGGTTGTGCTTAGGGCGAAGAGAGATTGCGGCAAAAAAGTGGTCAACAAAAGATGGGTGGTTGCTCATTACCAAAAAGGGTGCTTTTAGGGTTTTATAGTCAAAGTGGTGTGTCACCTGTGCATTTGATTTTTTCCAAATTTTGCGTTTAAAATATGGGTTGTATACAGCGGCTAGCAACTTTGAAGGCTTTCTTGCTTTGTATGTGGAAATTTTTTCTTCAAGCGTAAGCTTTTTCTTTTTGTCTTTGTCTTTGCTCATTGCGATTACTCCAAAAAAATAGTTTGATACACAAACTATTCTATACTATTATTTATATGCTGTCAAATGTTTATATGCACAAATTTTGCATATATTTTTAAATTATGATACACAACCATTGATACTTTGTCTTTCAGTCATTACTCCTTGCTTATCGCTCTCTTCCACGGCATACTAAGCCTTGCTATCAATCTTAAGCCCCACTCAATCAAAAAGCTTAGGGCAATTGCCACCACGATATATGCAAACAAAAGTTCAAAATCCAAAGACTGACTTGCCCCAAACATGTTTGAACCTAGAGTCCCCCTAAACGGAATCGCCATAATCTCGGCGGCGATTATTACTTTCAAACCCATGCCTACACTTTGTATAAGCCCAGAAAACATGTGCGGCAGCATAGACGGAATATATATCCCACGCACCTTTTTAAAGCCGCTTATTTTAAACACGCTTGCCATTTGCAAAAGCCCCTTGTCTACCTCTTTTAGTGCGGTATAAAAGTTTTCATACAACATAGGCAATATCATAATAGATGCAATGATTATTGCAATCAAAAAATTTGATCTAAAAATGATGATCAAAATTAAAATTACTCCGATAGTAGGGACTGCTCGGATTATTGTGACAAATGGAGTGATAAAGTGTCGCACATTTTGATTGATAGATGCAAACAAAGCAAGCAAAAAGCCTAGTAAGAAACTGATAGAAACAGCGGTCACTACCTTTAAAAGCGTGCTAAAAATGCTGGAAAACAGCACACCTTCATTTATCTCTTGCCCTATCCTAGCCAGCGTTTGCCACGGAGAAGGAATCACTCTGCTTGTCCTAAGCCCGTTTATACTAGAAAATATCCACCATAACGCAACGATAGCAATGATGGATAATGAAAAAAATATCAGTTTTTTTGCATTAGGTTTTTTAAACATGTTATTTAAGAGAACTTAGTTTTATAAAATATGAGAATAAAGCATGGATATATAAAGCAAAGATTTCTCGCTACGCTCGAAATGACATTAATTGAATTGAACCCTCTAATAGCAAGAACCAATTAAACCAAATCTGTCATTTCGAGCCGCAGGCGAGAAATCTTTGCCTTATTAATTATTAATGTCATTTCAAACCGAAGGGAGAAATCTTTGCCGCTTTTAAAAAACTACTACCAAAGATTGATCTACACTGCACCTCACACTATCCTAGTGTATCATACTGCTATCAACAATTAGGCGGCGATGGCGGTCTTGTATTGCGTCTAGGCATAAAAAAGTCATTAGTCGGCACACTGCCTCCCACAAAGCTAGGGTTTGTTTGATACAAAATATTCAAAAAATGCAGCACCGTACTTTGTGCCTCATCAGCATGAACAAACTCATAAACCGCTTGCCCCGTGCTGCTTAAAAAGCTGGTCACAACTGCCAAATTGTTGGGAATATATATACTTGACAACTCATTTAATATCAAATCCGCTGCTTTATCTGGATACTCTCTAACAAAATCAATGCTGCCCGCTATCAAGTCCATCACATCGCTAACAAACGCTGGATGGTATCTAGCCAAGCTCGCCCTGACTACTACTCCTACTTGAGGAATCCTTGCATCAAAATCCTCATCATCAAACACAGCAGCCCACTCCTCGTTTAGATCAAACGCTCGCCTAAAATTAGCTTGAGATTCTCTAATAGATGCCACAGGCTCTGCTAATAATGCAAACCTAGTATTAGGCAAGCTTGCATTTTGCCCGCCTAATGCCGCATTTGCAGCCGCATTGTCAGCTAGTGCAATTATATTGACAGCATCAGGATTTATTGCAGCCGACTCACTTAAAAGCCAGTTTACCGCCAGCCCATTTTCTCTTAGCACAGTTTCTAGCACAATGCCTGGAGACATATTGCGTTGATATGCAACAATGGTTTGCCCCACCAAATCATTTAGACTGCTAGCAACATTTCCGTCCGCCTCTTGAATATTTTCTACAATATGCAAAAGCCCCCAAAGAGCCACGCCCGCAAGCACATACTCTCCGTCATCATTAAACCTGTTTGCAGCCAGATTCATAGGAACAAGCGCAATATCAGGTCGCTGTGCAACCATGTGTCCGCCTATTAATGCCCCAGTAGTGCGCTCAATATTGATGTTTACGCCTTGGACTGATGGTGTGTTTTGATAGATGCTTGCAAGTGCAATTAGCGGCGGACCGTCGGGCACATAGATAGTGATAGATGACGGCAAATTGTCAGGATCAATGGGGCTGTCATCACACGCAACAAAGCCCAATGCAAGCATAGCAATAGCAAGTGACAATACAAATACAACAAACCTTTTTTTCATTTTAATTATCTCCTCTTAAATATTTTACATAAATAATCAAATCATCACCTTTTATCCTATAATCCCTTTCTTCATCCAATCCAATATTGAAAAACACATTTTTTCCGCCATCAATATATCCAATCGGCATAACCTCTTTGTTTGTCCCATGATAGCTTGCATAAATAAACTCTGCATAGCTATCAAACACTTGCCCATCTATATTGTCAAAAATCTCATCCGCCCGCTCTGCCCTAATCTCAAAGTTATAATCATCGCCTCTTCTGTGACGGCAAAAAATTTCTTCATAAAATGTGCTTGATTTGTCTTCATTTATCATTTGAGTGGCAAAGAAGCTTATTATTCTGTTGGAAATGATTACATTATGAACATCAAATTTTTCAATGCTGTTTTGATTTTTAGCATCCAAAATTTCGGTAATAACCTTAAAATGCGGCGCTCCTTCAAACTTAGAATGAAGCTCTATCAGTGTCAAAAACACATTGCTGTCTTGTGCCTCTGGCAAGCTGTCATCATCAGACAAAACAAGTGCCATCATTGTTTTTTCTTCTTTATTATGCCCCTTTGCCGCTATAAATAAATCGTCAATAAACTTGTTTCTTTGAGACAATTCATAGTTAAAAGTGTTTATTTTTTGCGTGTTCTCACACACATTCATCAATGTCTGCCTTATATAATCGCTTTTTGAGTTTTCACCAATTATATATAAATCCAGCGGCAAATATCCCCTGTCAGCATTCCCTTTTATCCTTTTATCCGTCTTAAAGATATCCTTTTTCTTTTGTCCTAGCTCTTTTTTGTCCTCTGCTACTACATATAACTTGTCTTTTAGCTTAACCACTGGCACAGTTTCAGTATATTTTTCTAGATATTCATCCACGCTTAGGTCACTATCAATGGCATAAAATTCAGATCCTATATACGACAAAAGCTCATAAATAACGCAAGTAATATCAGGGTTTAGGACAGCAGCTGCAATAAACTGCCCCAGTTTTTTGTTGTATGAAAAAGCATTGATAGACTTGTTTGATAGTGTAGGAATAGTTTTGCACATGTTTTGAATTTTTAATACAGTTTTGTGCGTTTGCGTTTCAACAGCAATAGGAGTAGTTTTGGGAATATTAAACTCTGCCATCTCAAGCACTAATTTTAGTGCATCAAAGTCTGCTTGGGTGATGTCTTCTTGTGTCCATGCCTCTTGCTTTGCTTTTTTATCTTCAAAGTTTTCTAGCCCATAATTGTTGTCCACTATTAATATGCCTTTTGCCTCTTCAATGCAAATGTCCTCTAGATCGCTTGCAGAAAACGGGTCGCCTTGTCTTATGATAAGGTTGACTTTTGCTGTGGGTTTGTCTTTTACCATAGCTAGCTCTGCGTTTAGAGCGTCTCTAACTTGGTCTTTGGATTTGTCTGATAAAATCAGCACGGTTGCATGAGTTGAAGAAAACATTATGTTGATTAATACAGACAACACCTTTTGATTATAATTTAAAATAACATAATGCCCTGATAAATGCAGCTTTCCTTTTGCTGCGCCCTTTTTTGCTAAATATTGTCTTAGCCAGTTAGTAGCTAGACCCACAATCGTGCCCGTGAACAAAAACATGCCGATGATTAAAACCACAATGCCCACAAACCAAACAGGCGGCTCTACAAATGCAAGCGAAAAAGGTGTAACCAGCCACTGAACAGAATCTACAAATGTCCAAAAGAAGCTATAATGCTCTACAGGATCAAGTGCCATTGCAATGCCCGATGCAATAAGCAAAATAATAAAGTTTAATAGCACTAAAAGACCCAAAGTCATAATGACGGGTCTTTTGTTCATTTGGATTGTAAATTTAGAAGAAAATTTTCTAAAAAATGCTTTGATTTTTTTCATGACAAAGCTAGTATATCACATCAAAAAATGCTAGTCAACTGTTTTTAGCTCCTCAATACTAGGCTTAACATCATATTCAACCTTGCCTATTTTCTCATAGCACCAATTTAAGCTAGTCCTTGCCTTGACTTGAAACTGCTCATCATCTTTGTATTTATGACTGTTTTTTAGTTTTTCTAATTTTACTGCAAGCGGCATTATCATCCTTGGAGTAACTCTTTTCTTTTGCTTAAGCTCTTCAATTCTATCAAAAATGGGTTGTGGGTCAATTTCCTTTTTGCCTTTGATTTCTACAAACTCTATATCCCCATCACTATCATCCTTTTTAGAAATCAGCATAAGTGCCAAAAAAGTCAATATCATAACAATCGTCATGGGCAAAATTACAATAAAAAACATCTCTCTTAACCCAGAAAGCGTATACAAAACGATATTTAGTGTTGCATTCTCGCTTGTAAGCTCCCAATAAGGATTGATAGAAATCAAAATAATATAGACACTGCCCAAAACAGCTAGGCTAAGTGCCACACCAAAAACAACCTTAACAAAATTTATAAAAAAATTAGACCTTTTCATGCTTTAATTATTGCCTAATACAAAACAAAAATACTACAATATATTGCAGTATTTTGTCTAATTTTGGCTGTTATTTATTAAAACCTTTTATATTAATGAAGTGAGATTCTTACAGAATGACAAAATTTAAAATTGGTCATTTATCAAGCAGACACTACTCCGCTTAAACCTAATTTCTTGTCATCCTGTCAAGGATCTCTTCTTTATATTCTTATTGCTCCGTAATATATTATCTCTTGAGTAATTACCGTAATACGATACATATTATTTAAACAGAAGAGATTCTTACAGAATAACATAAATTTTTAATTGGGTCATTTACCAAGTAGACACTACTCCGCTTAAACCTAATTTCTTGTCATCCTGTTAAGGATCTCTTCTTTAGTCTTAGCGTATCAAATTTTGATTGCGACCTTGCCCCACTCCCACCATGCTCACTCTCACTCCCACCTCTTTTTCAATAAACTCTATATAGTCCTTGACAGCTTTTGGCAGTTTATTATAATCTGTCAGCTGTGTCAAATCCTCATCCCACCCTTTAAACTCTTTATAGATAGGTCGTGCCCTTTCTAAATCAGCTAAATCCGCTGGAAAATCTGTAGTAACCTTTCCATCCAATTCATACGCTGTGCAAACCTTCAAGCTTTTTAAGCTAGACAGCGTATCAAGCTTGTTTATCACCAGCTGCGTCAAACCGTTTACTCTTGCTGCATATCGCAAAATGACTAAATCCAGCCAACCACATCGTCTAGTCCTGCCCGTAGTAGTGCCCACCTCGTTGCCATTTGTCTGAATAAACTTGCCCACCTCATCGTCTAATTCAGTAGGAAACGGCCCCATTCCTACTCTAGTTGTATATGATTTTGACACGCCGATTATTTGATTAAATAATGTAGGGCCTATGCCAGCACCCGTAGAAAAGCCGCCCGAAGTGGGATGAGAGCTTGTTACATATGGATATGTGCCCATGTCTAGATCCAAAAGTGTGCCTTGAGCCCCCTCAAACAGCACCTCTTTATTTTGCTTTATCGCCTCATAAATAAGCGCCGAAGTGTCTGCTATAAACGGAGCCAGCCTTTTTGCATAGACACTGTATTCATTATAGATTTCTTCTAAATTAAGTGGTTTTTCATTATAGATTTTTTGTATGATGTCATTTTTTAATTGCAATACATATGCCAATTTCTCTTTAAAATTGGGCGATATTAAGTCGCAAATCCTAAGCCCCACCCGCTCTGTTTTGTCCATATAGCAAGGGCCTATCCCCTTTTTTGTTGTGCCAATGCTTGCATTTCCCTTTACCTTTTCACTCAATTCATCCAATCGTTTATGATATGGAAAAATCACATGCGCACGGCTGTCAATCCTTAAGTTATCTATGCAGATGCCTCTTTTTACTAGATTATCCATCTCGGTTAAAATAGACGACGGGTTTATGACCGTGCCACCCGCAATATAATTTTGCTTATTTTTATAAAAAATGCCACTAGGAATCAGATGTAATTTATACACCTCGTCCCCAATAACAACTGTGTGTCCTGCATTGTCACCGCCCTGTGCCCGCACCACGATATCCGCCTTTTCAGCCAAAATATCAATCAATTTGCCCTTGCCCTCATCGCCCCACTGTGCCCCTACTAATCCGATTACTGCCATTTTTGTTTATACTTCCTTATAAAATTTTATAATTAGAATTTAGAATTTTGCTTTGTTTCTCACTTTTCTCCTAATAATCTTATTGCATTCTGATAAAAAATAAGCTCTTTGCTTTGCCCGCTCAAATATTTGTCCAGCTTTTCAATATCATCCTTAGCGTCTACCCAAGGTGCATCCGTGCCAAACAATATCCTATTATGATCATGCTCGTTTAATAATCTCTTTTTTTGCTCCTCATTTAAAAACCTAAATCCAAAGCTAGTATCTAAATACATATTGCCGCCCAGGCACAAATCAAATGCCTCGTCATATACCCACATGCCGCCCAAATGCGCCCCCACGATCTTAGCGTCTTTAAAGTCATTACAAAACCTTGCAAACTTTTTAGGCATTCCATAATCACCAATATGCCTTGAGTCCGACCCTGTATGAAAAAGCATAATCATATCCTCAGCGGCCGCCGCCTCATAAATATGATACATTGCCTTATCATCAATATCAAACGCTTGACAATAAGGGTGAAACTTTAAACCCTTGATGCCGTGTGATTTTAGGCGGGCTATTTCATTTTTGACATCCTTATATAGAGGGTGCAGCGATCCAAATGCATAGATGTTTGGGATAGAATTGCAATGAATTGCCCAGTTGTTTACTTTTTCTACATAGCTAGCTTGGTTTGCAATATGCAGCGTCAGTGCCTTGTCTACGCCGCACCTTTTGTTGGATGCAATCAAGCCCTCTAAAGTGCCATCATAAAAGGGCCCAAATGGAGAGCCCTTTGGGATGATGCTCATAGCCTTTTGTGCATGGCTAGGTGGATATACATGTGTATGGAAATCAAATATCATAGTACTTTAAATGTTTAAGCTAAGTAAAAATTAAGCGTGCAACACTTTTTACTTATTTTCTCTTGTTTGCTCTTCTCAACTCTTCTGCCTCTTCATCAAGTCTCTCCGCCGCTCTTTCAAACTTTTCTGCCGCAGCCTCCAATCTATCTATCCTTGCCTGATCCTCTTCTGCCCTAGTATCCTTTGCCTCTTTAGCAAGCCTTTTTTCTTCTTCAGCCTTTCTTTGTCTATAGTTTTTATAGCCTACATTTTGATTGTCGCCTTGATCCCACTTTCTGCCGCCCACCGCAAGCATACCAAAAAACAACCCTGCCGCCAATATCAACAATATGATAGGCATAATCAATTCATCGTCTAAAGCAAACTCTCCCACCAAACACAAAAACGCAATCACCAAAAGCCCAGCCCCAAACATAATCCTAAACTTTTTGCCCACATTCTCGCCTCTTCCAAACAAGCCCCTCAAAATAAAGCACACCCCAGCCGTGCCTGCAACAATAAGCACCGCCCAATTAAGCGAGAAAAAGCCAAAAGTATCCTCATTTGTAATAGACAATATCCACAAAATAAGTGCCGCCAAAAAAGCAATGCCTATCAATAAATTGCCCCCTAATCGTCTAGCCATAATTTTTTTTACCTCCCGTCACCTTTTTAAAAAAAGGCAACTAAAAAACTTTTTTTATCTTGTATACCCGCACCTAGCACACACTTGCATTAATCCATGCGTTGGCATAAGTCCTTTTATCATCTCAATCATAAACTCTCTACCCAATTCACACTGCAAAAATACCCTGCCCAACTCCCCAAATAACCAAGCCATAAATCCACCCACTCTACCACTTCCAAACTCCCACTCTATATATGCATTTATATAAAACGGTGCCGGCCCTCTAATCAAAACATCCGCCCCCTCTTTTGCATCTCCACCAAAAAGCCAAATATACTCAAGCTCTTGCCCATCATTATTCTCTATCCTAAACAATAGATTAGAATCAACAATCGCCCTATTTTGCATCTGCATTAAATCCATCAACATAACATACTCCATCATATCAGCAGGAATCATTGTTTGCCATGCCAACGCTACTCCTCCTGCTGCCTGATTAACTGCACTAACCATATCCTCTAATGTAGTCAATCTTTCGTCCCAATCTCCATAAGCAATCGCAACAATATATAGCCCTATACCTTGCATTCCTATCATATTTAAGTATCGCCCATACGCATTTAAACCAGTTGGGCCGATACCAGGCCACCCATCCATAGGCTCTCCATCTACTATAAACATAATATTTTTAGTAACCACATAGCTAGGCACATCCCTTAAAATCTGCTCCGCCATCCTTAAAGCAGGTGCATAGTGTGCAGCACCTCCAGCCATTATTGAATATATTCCACCTATTATAGAACGCCTATTATCGCCTACTCGCCTTAGAGGGACATCTATCCTAGCATCACCACTAAACGACACAATACTCACATAATCCCATGGATTCAATTCCTCAACCACAGAAATTGCAGCCTGCCTTACATGATGCATCCTTGGATGCATACTCCCAATCCTATCTATCGCATGCATGCTGCCGCTCCTATCAATAGCTATCACCAAAGCTAACGGCGGCACAAACTCATTGAAATTAAATGGAAGCATTTGATTAAAAAGATTATCTTCAGTTTCACCTCTATTGCCTATAGTCAATACAGAATTTCCATAATCATACACAAATGAATATAGCTTTTGAATAAACCCACTTGGCATATGATGATAGTTTACACCGACTAAAATTATCATATGCCATTGCTTTAAATTATCTATACTGCTAAAGCTATCCACCTCATCAATGTTTTTAACATCAACATTAAACTCATCATTTAAAGCATTGTATAAATACAGCACCTCACTTAAAGGATGATTAATCATAAGAATATTCTTATCCTCAAATAAATAGGCAAAATCATGCCCAAGCGGGCTAATAGCCCTAGTTTCACTCACACTAGCATCATTTTGACAAACCCTAGTCTCCTCTCCATATTCTAAGCAAGTCGCCAAAGTAGTCACTTCCCATGCTCCCCAATTAGGTGTAGGTGGAGGCGGTTCCTCATCCTCAACAAGATGTATGCATGACACAACACCAAGTAGTGAAAGCAACATCATCGTCACAGATAAAAATAGCATCACAACAAACTTTTTCATAACATTATCCCCCTATTAAAATATGTTCTTAACTAATGTCATTTCGCTAACCGAAGGCAAGCTGTCACAAATACCTTTTGGCATAGTGGCTAATCAATATATTCTAGCATATTTAAATCCAATTGTCAAGTAATTGCAAGGGGTAACTTTTTCCTAAATAATCGGTTGATAAATTAGCACTAGCCTTGCTTTTCTCCACAGCCTGGGCAAAATTTTGCACCTGGTTTTAATTCTTGTCCGCATTTGCACGCATTTATTGTGCTTTGTCCGCACTCATGGCAAAACCTTGCATTGGCTTTAAGCATTGCCTTGCATTTTGGGCAAGAGTTGCCCATAGGATTGCCGCAATCATGGCAAAATTTAGCATTAGGTTTAACTTGAGCGTTGCACTTTGAACAAGGCACACCGCCTGTCGCCGCTTGTGGCTGCTGCTGTGGTTGCCCTTGCTGCGGCTGTTGCTGCCCTGCCATTCCTTGCCCCATCGCTTGACCAAACATGCCACCCATCTGTGCACCCATGCCCAGCCCCATGCCCGCACCCATAAAAGTGCCTGCCATGCCAGGATTGTTTGCAGCGTTTCTCATAGCATCGGCTGCTGCCATCTGCTGATAAATTCCCACATTGTTGCCCATCATCCTAAGACTAGTAGACTTGTTTAGTGCGTCTTGAAGCTCTTTTGGCAAAGACACATTTTCAATAACAAAACGCTCTAGTTTTAGACCCTTTTTCTTAAACTGCTCTAGCTCCTCTTTTTCTACTACTTTAGAAAACTCTGCCAAATTGCCCGCCAAGTCCAAAAATGGCTTGCCGCTTTTTCCAATAGCAGTAGTCATCGCACTTATGATAATTGTACGCAAATAGTCAGTAATCTCTTGCGTAGTAAAGCTTGATGCCGTGCCAAAAATCTCTTGCATAAAAACAAAAGCATCGTCTACTCTAAATGAATACGCACCAAAGGCACGCACTTGAATTGCACCAAAGTCAGCATCACGGATAGTGATAGGCTGAGTAGTTCCCCATTTTTGATTGGTAAACTGGCGTGTAGAAACATAATAAACATCTGATTTAAAAGGTGTTTCAAAGCCTGTTTTCCAGCTCATAAGTCTAGTCAAAACAGGAATATTGTTTGTTTCAAGCTTGTATTTTCCTGGTAAAAATACATCCGCCATTTGCCCTCTATGAGAGAAAATTGCAACCTGAGAGTCACGCACAGTAAGCACAGACCCACGATTGATATGATTTTGTCTTGCGTCAATTCTGTGCACAAGAGTGTTGTTGGTGTTGTCGTTCCATTCAATATTCTTTAAAAATGGCATGTTATCTATCTCCTTCTTAACTTTTTTAAAAAAAAGTTAAACAAAAAATTTTTATCATTTAGGCTTTAAATCAGTAGGTTCGAGTTTGACTGCTTTAGCCACTTGAAAACATCTTTTAGTTAGTCATTCGAGTTGTTTAGAAATTATAGTTGAGAACTGTAGGGGCGTTCACTGAACGCCCGAATGCTCCTGTTTTAACGGGATTTTGCTAAAAACTAGGTATTTCGGGCGTTCGGGGATAAGCCCCTACGGACTCCCAATTTCCATTTCTTCACCAAGTCTATTGCGAGCAAAAACTACTTTTATATCCCGACTACTTAAAGAAGTTTAATCATACAAGGCTAGAAATTAAAAGTCTCACTCTATGGATATTAATACTTTTATTTTATCATACATTTGATATAATGCTATTATATCCCATCCAAAGCATTTTGTCAACAAAAAAACGCCACTAATTTTTTTTAGCCAGCAGCGTTTTTTTAAAAAAACATCTAGCACCTCACGGGCACTGTTTATTTTAATATCATGTAGGGCAATTGTATTCTAAGTGAATATTAATATCTATTGGCCCTTGGTTCCCTATTATAAACAAGTTTATATAAATTTCAATATATTGATACCCATCACCATTGTTTAAAGCAAACGGCGCACCGCCATCAATCCAAGAGTCTACAGCATAAATACTTTGCAAGGTATCTATCTTTAGTCTAAGCGTAGTATTTTGCGTTATTTCTATGTGCCCGATTAAATTTCCGCCGTCAATTCTTCCTCCATTTATCGCCGCTAGCTCAATCCTATTCCCCTCCATATCATATAAGCCTCTTATCACTAGTCCACCCCAATTGCCTGCACCCAAAAAGTCTGAACTAAAATTAAACCTAATCATACGCCCAGGGCACTCACAATAAAATCCGTCTAAAATCTCATTATCACACACAGGGCAAGTAGTTTGCCTAGGCGGACACTGACACACTGCACCCCAATACACTGGGCTTATGCAAGGAAACCCTTCTTGTCTTGCAGTGCAATCCTCTGGATTTGTAGAACAGCCGCTAACAGTAGGAAGCCCAGCCCCTACCCAGCCGTCACCTTGTGTTTGGTTGTCAACATTTGGATTGTTTGCATTGTGAGTCACATCATAAATTGTGCCGCCAATATCATAAACATTTGAAAAGCCGTGACCTGCTAAAATTGCTGATACTATTGCGCTTCTTCTGCCTGCTCTGCAATATACAAAAATCACAGTGTTTCTTGCACCCAGCACATTGAACTGCACAGGCAACTGACCCACAACTCTGTTAGGGTTGCCGATTTCGCTTTGTGCTAGAGTCAATGTCAACTGATAAGGAATCATAATCGCACCTTGTATGCGCTGCTCTAAAAATTCATTTAGCTGGCGTACATCCAAGATAACAAAATTTGTGTCATCCTCTCTTAAATCGTTCATCATTTGATAGCCTGCTAGCGGAGTAAGCAGCGTAGTAGTCACTGTTTCTAAAGAAAAGTATAAATTGCTGTTGGCTGTGACATTCAAAGAAAAGGTGTTTTGCGTTTCTGTGTTTCTGTTTGGATTGCCCGCCTCATAGATTCTATGAATGCGAGTATCGTTGTTGTATACATTTATAATAAAGCCGTCATTGATGTGTGTCAATAAATGTGCTGCACTAATGCTCCAATCAAAATCAATTGTGCCGTTGATTTGTATATAAACAACATTGTCTGGCTGCACAGCAGTTGCTCTATTTGTAGCAGCGTTTGATGTGACAGTCAAATGCTCTGATGAGTCCCACTCTACACTAAATGTCACTGGACCTGGATCTGGGTCAGGAGGGCAGCAATCTTTTTCATCTGGGTCATCACAAGCGGTAAAAACTGCAAACACCGACAGTGCCATAATCAAGCAAAGCACAAGGATTGTTAGTCTTTTTTTCATTTTATTTTTCTCCCCTTTTTTAATAGCAAGGGCTATGTAGCAGACTTGATAGGCAAGTCTATCCTTAATCTTGTTAGTATGCCACAAACAAAGTTTTTCTGTCAAGTATTTTAAGCAATTTTTTCATAAGTTTTTTTCACAATTTTTAGATAATAGTAATTAATGAAAAATTGTTGCTGGTTTAATTTTAATTGTTTTAATTAACCCGTCATTCATTTTTCATTTTTCATTTTTAATTTTTCATTTTTAATTAATTTGTTCATAATTCTATCAAACCTTTGATACAACCACAAAACTACATCACATTCTTGCCTAGCTTAAACGCATCCTTATATTCTTTTGCCATCAATACATCGCCCACTTCCTCTACTCCCTTACCCACTATCACACCTACCTCCTCGCTTCCTTCAAAACAAGCTAGTGCCGCCCTAAACTCCCTTAGCACCAAATCCGCCGCCTTTTTATCCTGTGCCCCCATGCTAACAATAAAATAAAACTGCTTATAATTAATGTGACTATATACAGCACACAGCCTGTCAATAAAAGTTTTCATTTGCCCGCACATGCTGCCCAAATACACAGGGCTTGCCAGCACTATTATATCGGCTGCTATTAGCTTTTTATAAATAGGTGCAAGATCATCTTTGATATGACATTTTTTATTAGGGTTTGTGCATAAACCGCACCCTGTGCAAAACTCCATATGAAGGGTGGCTAGTGCAATTTTTTCGCATCTGTGCCCTAAGGTTTTTGCACCCTTAATAAACTGGTCACACAGCGTTTCAGAGTTGCCCCCACGGCGAGGTGACGCTGATATGGCAACTATCTTTTTTTGAATAACCATTGATTAGTTGGCTCCTCTATTAAACTTTGCTAGATTCTCAACAGTGCTAAAGCTGTTTAAGGCTACATCAATTGTTTCATCCTCTGATATAATAACGGCTGCATATGGTGCACCGCTTTTATTGTCTAAATAGCACGCTGCCGAATTAAATCTAGCCCCCCTAGCATTGTTGCCCACACTTTTGGCTACGCCGTCTAGGATTACGCCCGTGCCATAGCAAAGCAATTGCCTGTCAATAAATACAGCCCCATCCACGCTTGATAGATGCCTAATCAGCAGCAAATTTTCTGGTTTAGTAAAATCTATCGGGTCAATCGCATAGCCCCTATCAAATCCGCTTAGCCTGTCCACTTCATCCTTTGCCTTGTCCGTGACAATCAACAGCGCACCTTGCTTTTGCTTAGCTAATAATGACACCAATGAATTGAACATCTTTTCATATTTTTTTAAGATAAAACCTTTAGGCAAATCCGCAGTGACTACTCCGCTGTCCTTATCAAAATAAAACTTTCCGTGTGCGCTTTTAAGCGTCTCTTTTGGTGCAGAATAAAATGTCCATTTTTGCTGCCCGTTAAAGACTACTTTTCTAAACGCATCCTTTTGTCCTAGTCCAATAATCTTGCCCTCTAAAATGATTACTGATAAATTTTTGTCAGACATCTCTAATACCTTTCTTAATAGGCGCTGATTAGAAATATCAAAATCAATAGGCTTTTTAAATCTAATTTTTAGTGGCACTTCTTTTAGGTTTTTGATATAAATAATGCTGCCTGTTAAATCTCTTTTTTCATATTTTGCACCCGACAATGTGCTGACAATATCTAAATCCATCTTTGCCTTAACAGCATCAATAAACGCACTCACCTTTTGCTGAGAGACCTCTTTTATTGTCTTGTCTTTTCTTGAAAGGTATTCTAAAATTACCTTTAAAAACCTGCCCACAAAATCAAAAACAATGGGGCTAGGCTTAATCAAAAATGATACCATTACATAATATCTTGCCTTTCTTGAAACAGCCTCTTCATCTGTTAGGTCGCTTGCAATAATGCTTGTGTCAGAGCATAAGCCAAAATATGCTAACACCTCTTTATCAGGATAAAGTCCAAACTTAACCCCTTCTAGCGTCTCTTTTGAAACTACCTTTTTGCTTGAATCAAAATAAGACAGCACCTCTATCTCATTTTTTGCATTGGCTTGACTGTTGTTATAGTCAAGTGCAATCAATCTTAAGTCTTTTAATTCAGGCAAATTAAGCTCATCAAAATAATGAGACAAATCATCCTTTATTAGCTTTAGTTCTTGAAACGAGTTTTTAGTAATTCTCATAACCTTTAGTATAAAGCAAAAAAACATTGTTTGTCAACAATTTGACTAGAAAAATAGTTTTAAAATTGCTAAAATTATCAATAAAACACCGCTTATCCATGATAAATTTAGGCTTGTGCGTTTTGCTGTCTTGTTTCCTAATGTGCCGCCTAGCAGCAGCAAACTAGTGTTTAAGACAACGGACACAGAGATTATTATAAAATAGGACAGTATGGACAGCCCCACAAGCCCCGCCCCAAAGCCTGCGGCTATGCCATCAATAGACAAAATTATTGCTATCACCGTTGCCCCTTTTATGGACAGATTTTTTAGCTTGTCGCCCCCATTCTCATCAATAAAGCTGTCTATAATTTTGTATACTCCTACAAATGTAAGTATGCACACAGAAAAAATCAAAGAAAAATAACCAGGTATAACCCTTGATAAAGTATCCCCTAAAAACAATGCCAGCCCTAAAAAAATTGAACAAATTATGCTGATAATCAAAGCATATAAAAACTTAATCCTGTTCTTTTTTATCCCATAAGAAAACCCTGTCACTGCACTATCTACAGAGCAAGCAAGCGTGAGTATAACAGCCTCAAAAATCATTTGAATCATATGTAATTTCTTCCTTTGTGTGCTTTAATTACATTATATTCAAATATTAAACAAAGGTTGATTTAAACTTAACTTGTTGATTTTGAATTTTAAATCACTCACCATTCTATCGCTTGTGAATATATTGATAGCATGACAAAAGCTATTATTTATAAAGGGGTGGGCACGGCACTTGTTAGCCCATTCAAAAAAGATGGGTCTCTTGATTTAGACAGCTTTGTTAGGCTGATTAATTTTCAGACAGACAACGGCATAGATGCTTTGATTGTGCTAGGAACAACTGGGGAGAATGCAAC
>Ga0209755_10002485_pt1 | contig 25272 bp, 28 predicted proteins | sample TergutCo191P1_FD_187301 | JGI IMG/M metagenome (GOLD analysis project Ga0209755, IMG submission 187301) | Cornitermes sp. P1 segment gut microbial communities from Petit-Saut dam, French Guiana - Co191P1 (SPAdes) (version 2) | ecosystem: Host-associated > Arthropoda: Insects > Digestive system...
AACTTTTTGCTCGCCCAAAAAGTTCCTCAAAAACGGCTCCCTCCGGTGGCCCTGCGGGGCCTTTCGCTTCACTTCCGACCCCCTCCGGTGCTTCCCTCAACTCGCTTGCATCGGGGGGGGCCGGGGTGGCGCAGTGCTGAAGCAAGAAACGCTTCAACCGTGCCATTTGAAGCCGCCTCGAAACATACGCCTCACTTGCAACCCTCTTGGAGCCATTCGAAACAGCCTCGAAGAACACCCTTCACTTGCAACCCTCTTGGGGCTTTCCTCACCTGTTTCCATCAGCGAGGGTCGCGGGGCCACGTGCAAAATTTGGGACATGTCAGCAGCAGCTTTTGTGGTCAACCGCCTGCTTTTCAGCAGGCGGCTATATAAGGCCGTTGGAGTGTCAACTTTACATTGCTTTCTGTCAACTCGTGGATTGACATGAGGTAATGTAAAGTTGGCATATGGGCTATTTGAAAGCCTCGTGTCGAAGACACGAGGTTGAATACAGAAAGCAGTGCTGACACCCTCCACATTTTGCACGTGGCCCCGCGACCCTCGCTGATGGAAACAGGTGAGGAAAGCCCCAAGAGGGTTGCGAGTGAAGGGTGTTTTTCGAGGCTGTTTCGAGTGGCCTCAGGAGGGTTGTGGGTGAGGCATATTTTTCGAGGTGGCTTCAAACGGCACTGCTGACACGCTCCAAGTTTTGCACAGTGTTCCGCGACCCTCGCTGATGGGCGCGGAAGAGGGAAGCTCCAAGAGGGTTGCAAGTGAGGCCAAGGCCCCGCAGGGCCACCGGAGGGAGCCGTTTTTGAGGAACTTTTTGGGCGAGCAAAAAGTTCCCCGCCGGAGGCAAAATGCCCGAAGGGCAAAAAAGCGCGGGCCGCAGGCCCAGAGAGAACAACGCCCGAAGGGCGAAAAGAAACATTTCAAAAAGAAGCTCGGGCCGCAGGCCCAGGAAAAAACAACACCTGGAGGGTGAAACACTGCCTTAAGCATGCTGGCGGGCAAAATGCCGCATAAACTCTGCAAGCGTTTCAACGTCTTGAAGGCTGGTTGCATTATAAATGCTGGCGCGCATGCCGCCTGTGGAGCGGTGCCCTTTGAGGCCAACCATGTTTTCTGCTGCGGCCGCCTTCACAAACACTTCGTCCAGGGCCGGGTTGCTCAAGTGAAATACCACCGTCATGTGAGAGCGGCTCTCCTTCTCAACCGGCGCCACATAAAAATGCGAAAACCCGTCCAACACAGCATAGAGGGCTTGGGCCTTCTTCTCATTTTGCACCGCTATGGCGGATACGCCTCCCTCCCCCCTTAGCCAACGTAGGCAGTTGCGCAGCATATATATGCCAAAGGTGGTGGGCGTGTTGAAGAGACTGTCGTGCTCCGCAAAAGTCGCATAACGGAAAATAATGGGAATCCGCTCAGAGGCCTCTTTCAAAAATTCCTTGTGGAGCACCACCACCACCAGGCCCGCTGGGCCCAAATTCTTCTGCGCCCCCGCATAAATAAGCCCAAACTTGGACACGTCTATTGGGCGCGACAAAATGTCCGAGGACATGTCGCAAACCTGCCACACCTTTCCCGTGTCCAAAAATTGCCAATACTGGGAGCCAAACAGCGTGTTGTTGGAGGTGGTGTGCACATAGCAAGCACCCTCGTCAAAAGAAACCTCGGCTTGCTTGGGCACTCGCACATAGCAGCCTTTCGCGTCTGTCTCCTCCCATGCTGCCCGTGCACTGCCTATACGCTGGGCCTCCTCCAGGGCCTTCTTCCCCCAGGTGCCCGTCACCACATAGTCGGCACGCCTCCCCGCTGCCAAAAAATTCAGCGGCACCAACGCAAACTGCATGGAAGCCCCACCTTGCATTAACAATACCTCATGCGTGGAGGGAATTTCCATCAGCTCACAAAGCAGGGCCTTGGCCTCTTCGTGTACGCGCAAAAAATCCTTGCCTCGGTGAGAGTGCTCCATGACGGACATGCCGGTGCCTTCAAAATCCAACAACTCTTTTTGCGCCAATTCCAAGGCGGGCAAAGGCATCGCCGAGGGGCCTGCGTTGAAGTTTATTTTTCGCATGAAAACCCTTCTAAAACCGGTGAGAGAAAAGCCCGCTGCGCAACTTGGGCTCAAACCACGTGGACTTGGGCGGCATCAACAAACCCGCGTCCGAAACCAAAAGCAACTCGCTCATTTGTGTGGGGAAGAGGCTGAAGGCCACCCACTGAGAGTCCTCCACCACCGCCTCTTCCATTTTTTCAATGCTGTTAGGCCCCCCTATAAAACGCAAACGCTTGTCCTCGCGTGGGTTGGCAATGCCAAACAACGGAGCCAATATTTCGTCTTGGAGAATGGAAACGTCCAGGCCCTCTATGAGGCCCCTCTCCTTCCCCTCCCGGAGTTGCAAACTCCACCACTGCCCCGCAAGCAACATGCTCAGCGAAGCTTTTTGTGTGGGCTGCTTCTTGCCGTCCGCACGCAAGTGGAAGGCGCTCAAAAGCCCCTGCAACAGCTGCTCTGGCAGGAGGTTGGGGGGGAGCAGCGCGAGGCGGTTATAGGGCAAAATGCGCAGGTGGCTGTCGGGGAAAGCCACGGCCAAAAAAACATGGTGCTCCCCCGGGGGGGAGGAGGGGAGGGGCCTCCTCTGCGCGTGTATGCGCCAGGCTGCCGCGGAGCGGTGGTGGCCGTCGGCAATATAGAGGCATTCCAAACGCTCAAAAGCCTCCAGCAGGGGTGCCTCCAGGGCTTGAGGTATGTTCCAAAAGCGGTGGCCTACGCCGTCTTCAGAGGTGAAGTCCATGCGCGGCGGCGTTTGTGTCACCTGTTGCATGGCCGTGGAAATGTCTTCGTTGTCACGGTAGGCCAAAAAAACAGGCTCGTCATGCGCCCCAAGCGCGTCGAGGTGGTAAGTGCGGTCATCCTCCTTGTCTTTGCGCGTCAACTCGTGGCGTTTTATGCGGCCACTCTCATAGGCTTCAACGCTGAAGCAACCGACAAGCCCCAACTGGCAATGTGTGCCCAGGGACTGCTCATAGGCATAGAGTTGGGGGCGCGTCTCCTCCAAAAGCCACCCCTCCTTCTCAAACAACTCGAGGTTTTCACGCCCCTTTGCATAGGCCTCAGGGGAGTGCTCGTCCACCTCCTCGGGCAAGTCCACCTCGGGGCGGCTAATGCGTACATAACTTTGAGGGTTGCCTTGCCTCAAGGCGGTGGCCTCTTTGCGGCTAATAACGTCATAGGGGGGGGCGGACAACCGGGGGGCCAGGGGAGCCGGGGGACACCAACCAACAAAAGGGAATAACAGACGCATGCAATACCTTTCAAAAACAAACACGGGGCCTCAAACTATGGGCCCGAGGAGACATTCGCCAAAGCGCAAATCCTCTCCCAAATGGCCAACTTCTTCTCCTCCACCTTGAGGGTGGCCGCATCCACCATCTCGTCGCCTATAACAATGGCGCCCGTGCCGCTCTCTATGTCGGCCTGGCGGTAGGCTTTCACAATGGAGCGTGCGCGCTCCAACTCCGCCTCAGAGGGTGTAAACGCTGAATGAATGGGGGCCAGTTGGCTTGGGTGTATGGCCCACTTCCCGTCATAGCCCATTTGGGCGGCTTCCTTGGAGTCATGTTCCACCAGGGCCGTGTCGCGAAATTGCACCGTCACCGAGTCAATGGCGTCCACACCCGCGGCGCGTGCAGCATTCAGCATGTGTGCGCGTGGAAAATAAAACAACCGCTGGGCGTCTTCTTTGAAGTTGCGCGCGCCCCAGTCCCCGGCAAAATCGGCAATCCCAAAAATGAGGGAGCGGACTCTGGGGGAGGCTTTGGCAATCTCATAGGCGTTGTGCAAACCCAAAGCGGTTTCAATTTGTGCTTCAATTTGAATTTTGCCGCGCACAAGCCCCAAATCGGCCTCCACCTGCTCCACCAACTTGCTGAGGAAGTGAATGTCCGCAGCTTGGTTGACTTTCGGCAACACAATGGCGTCCACATGCTTGCCCGCCATTTGCAGCACTTCCCATACGTCGCGAAAACAAAAGGGGGTGTCCACAGCGTTGACGCGAAAGGCCCTGAGTTTGCCGCCCCCAAACGCCAACCCTGCCAAGGCCGAGGCGACTTCCTGGCGCGCTTTGGCTTTTTGTGAGAGGGCGCAAGCGTCTTCCAAGTCAAAAATGACTTCGTCTGCCTCCGAGGCGGCCGCCTTCTCCATCATCTTCATGGAGTGGCCGGGGCAAATAAGCTCAGAACGTCTCACCTGGTAAGTCATGTTTCTCCAAAGAAAGGCCAAACGCTTGGGTTGGGTTTCGTGCAGTGGAGCACGGCAACCACTCCGTGCCAACCATGAAATTCAACGGCGCATGTTGAGGTGGGTGGAATGGCTGTCTCAAAGCAGCTCATAAACCAACAGCAACTCATAAACCAACATAAAAAGTGCCCCGCCCAACAACACCCCTATCCATGTGCCCAGCCACAAAACGCCCCGGGGGCCCAGGTTTTCCAACTTGAGTTTTGAAGCCAGCTTTTTCAAACTTTTGCGGCTCCGCATGGCCCGCGCGCCAACGAGTGCAGCAGACATTTTTTGGGCATAGTTTGCTGCATATAACGCCGCATCCCCTTCCTTCAAAGCACTCCCCCAAGGGGCAGCGGCCCACCACCCCCACCCTTCTTGAGAGGAAACCACTCTCGTGTCTAGGCTGGGTGTCTCCAAAAAAAAGTTTGCCTCGTCTGTGCCCCAAACAACAGGTATGTGGCGCGACGGGCGAATAACGCAAAAATGAATAACGGGAATAGGGTTGAGCGTTGAATTTTCAGAATCATCCCCTGCAAACTCTGACAACTCGCCCTTGGAGGGCACACGCCACTCTCCCTGTACCGTTTCGAGCATTCGTACAAGCTCCCGCTGGCTGAGGGCTTTCGCCTGCTCCTCCTCCTGCGTACAGGAGGTTGGCTGAAGTGTTTGGGAGAGAGAATTCACATTTGTGCTTTTTTGCCTTTTCTCATGCGCCTGGCTCATAAAACCCCTTCAGTTTCGAGTACTCTAACAGTTACAAAAGAAAGTGGTATGCAGAAGCTGCTTTGTGAAAACAAGGTTTCTCACCCCCCAATGGGCCTCCACCTCCTCCTCTGCCCAACCGCTCTGCTCGGCCTCGGCAGACGAAAATGGTTGCTGGGGACTTCAAAACGGAGGGGCAGAGGGAGGGGGCCAGGAGAAGGGGAGGGGGGCATGCAGGAGGAGGCGTAAACTCAACGCCGCCACGCTGCACCCTATAAAGCCTGCCACCACCCACCCGCGGAAACGGTGCTCAAACTGGAACAGGGCATAGTAGACGTTATAGAAGGGGATGAGCAAAACCATAAGCCCCGTACCCACGCTGCGCCCGAAGGCGTGTATGAGGATGAGGCAAAAACACATAACGCACGTGAGTTGTAGGCCAAGCAGGCCAACAGAGGCGAATGAAGCGGGGGAAGTCGCAAAGCCCAAAAGCATGGGCCACAATGTGCCATAGCCGCAGGTGACTGCCAACGCTCGCTTGCCAAGAAAAATGCAAGCCCTCCAATAAGGTGTTATATATGCGCAATGAAATGGTTACAGCGCGCCGCATTGTGGTTGCTGTTGGGGGCTTTGTTGGGCTCCTTTTTGGTACTCTGCCTCTACCCCTACCTCTATATGCCCTATAAACTCCCGTCCCTTTGGAATGAAGGCGCGTGCAGGTGGTCCGAATGTGTACAAATGGCCAGCAGTCGCCTGAGGAGTGCACAGCTTTGGGGGGCGGCCATAGGCGCGTTGGTGGTGGCATTGGCAGGCGAAATTTGGTTGTGGCGCCGGCGGAAAGCCAGGCAACAGCAGGTGGACACTCCCTCCTCCGCTGATTAGGCTTTCTGTCTTTCCGAGACGCACCTGTAGCACAAAAGCTCACCGTATCTACTTGTCTCTGTTGTCATTTATGACGAAAGGCCTATTCCTGCTTTTCGCATATGCTATAGTCGACCACCCAGAGGAGAGAGGGGATGAGCGCTACTTCTTTTCCTCGCATATGCTAAAATTAACCACATAGAGGAGGGGGGAGATGAAGAAATGTACAAGGGACAAGAAGAGGGTGACATTATTGGAGGGTGCGCTGTGTGCACAAGCGCAGGCGGAGAAGCCGGTGTTGGCAAAGGAGAGGCGTGTTGTTTGGGACAAGGCTGCGTTTGAAGCTTTGTTGAGGGAGGGTGGGTTTGCGAAGGCCTTGGAGTTGGTCCGCCGCATGCAGAAGCTAAGGCCGGACAACCCGAGTTTTGTGCATGCGGTGACATTGCTTGAGAACCATGTTGAGGGGAGCAAAGGCGAGCAGCAGGTGGGCATGCTTTTTGAGGAAGCGTGTCGAGCTTTTCTGGAGGGGGACAAGGCGTTGGCCGAGCGCATGTTTTTAACTTGCCAATACATGCAACCGGATGCGTGGTTTGTGCGGTTTAATTTAAGTCGTCTAAGGCATAACGAGCATTTGAACGCAATATAAGAGTCCAAAGTATTTTTCCGGGGAGCCTCCATCATTATTTGGGAGGGGCAGAGGGGGTAGCCGGGGGGAGGGGGGTGGGAGGATTCGCCAACTGAGGGGAGAGAGATGAAGAGTCAGCGGTATTTTATTCCGGAGAGGAAGCGGTTGGAAGCCCTATTCCACAGGGAGGGTGTGGTTGCGAGCCCGGCATTGTTGAAGCGTGCTGCAGCGCATTTAACTTTGGTTTCAGCCAAGGCTGTTGGTGCGCGGAGAAGTGGGGTGGATTTGGGAGGTGCGAGTGGGGCTGGCATTGCGCAGAGGATGGCCGAGGGGGTTGGTGCGAAGGCGCTTTCCATATTTGACGAGGAGGGTTTATTGCTTTCGGAATACCCTCAGGGTGGGGGGATACAAAGCAGGTTGCAGGGGATGCATTGCCTTTGGCCGAGTGGATGGAAGTCCCTGGTGGTAGAGACGGCGGCGGATGAATTTCTCTATTGGGTAGCAGGAGGCAAGCTGAAGAAGAGGTGGTTGGTGGGCCTTTTGGCCCAGGAGAGGTTGGCCGCGGAGCAGATGGAGTGTTTGCGCTCGAAGTTATGTGTTTTCCAAGGGGAGTGAGCGTGAAGATAAAGCTAAAGGACATGGCCCTGCGGGTGCCCCACTTGAGTTTTGGTTTTGTTTTTGCGATGCCTGAAGGCCTTATTGTGGACGTTTGGGCATTGCCTGAGCAGGAAGCCGCGATGGATGTTTTGGCGAGGGCCCTGGTAGAGCTTGCTGTTTGGGCGAAGGCCTCCAGTGAGTTATTGGGGAAGAAGCCCTCCATGTTGTTATTGGAGGGGGAGATGGGTTTGTGCGGGTATGTATTGGATGAGCGTCGTTTTTTAATGTTGGGTTTTTCTCCGGCGGCGCCTTTGGGGCTAATGCGCCACTACACATTGTGTGTGGTGGAGGACATACACCGTGAGGAAGCGCTTTTATTCCAAGAGTCACCCATAGAGACGTTGTTTGTCTCATTGTTGGAGCAGACTGGGGACGCGCAAACCGCGTTGCAACGTTTGGCTTTGCGCTCCGGGTTACCCTTGGAGAGTTTGTCTCGCCCCCATGGTTTAGACGCGCAGCAACTGGCCCGCCTGAGAGCGGCGGTGCAGGCGTTGTTGGCCCAAGGCAACACCCCCTAATACGGGGGGAGTTGGCCGAGTCCATTGCAGTTTTCTCCAAAACTCACTAGGGGAGGTGGGCATGGTAACCAAAGGGATAGACAACGTTAATGTAGCAGCTTTTGACCCCATGCCGACGCCTCAGCAGATGCATGCTTTGCTTCCTTTGGGTGACGAAGCGGCCCACACAGTGCGTTCAGGGCGCAGGCAGTTGGAGGACATTTTGGCGCGCAAGGACAAGCGCCTCTTTGTTATTGTGGGCCCTTGCTCCATTCACGACACGGTAGCGGGCCTTGACTATGCTCGACGTTTGTTTGCCTTGTCGCAGAAGGTGAAGGACAGCATGTTGTTGGTTATGCGTGTCTATTTTGAGAAGCCACGCACCTCGGTGGGGTGGAAGGGTTTTGTGAATGACCCTTATTTGGATGACAGTTTTAGGGTGGCGGAGGGCATGCAGCGTGCGAGGCAATTTCTCTTGGAGGTGGCCCGGTTGGGTTTGCCTGCAGCGGCGGAGGCTTTGGACCCTGTCTCTCCCCAATACCTTGGGGATTTGATTGGTTGGACGGCCATAGGTGCGCGTACCACCGAGTCTCAGACACACCGGGAGATGGCCTCGGGCCTCTCAACGCCTGTAGGTTTTAAGAATGGCATTGACGGAAACATTGGCTCCATGGTGAATGCTTTGTTGTCGGCCATGCGCCCCCACAGTTTTCTCGGCATTAACGCCCAAGGCCTCAGCTCCATCATCCGCACCAAAGGAAACCCCTATTGCCACATTGTCCTGCGTGGAGCCGAAAATGGCCCCAACTACTCCGCCACCCACATTGCGCAAGTGGAGGCCGCTTTGCGAAAAGCCCAGTTGCCATGCAACCTCGTTGTGGACTGCTCCCACGCCAACTCACAGAAAAACCACCACAAGCAACCCGAAGTATTCGCCAACTGTTTGGAGCAACTGGCCCAAGGCAACAAGTCCATTGTCGGCTTCATGCTGGAGAGTTTCATTGAGGAGGGCAACCAGCCCATTCCCAAGGACTTGTCGAAGTTGCGTTATGGGTTGTCCGTGACGGATGCCTGCATTGGCTGGGAGTGTACAGAAAGCATGCTTTTGGACGCACACGCCCAACTCCAAAAACAGCGGGGTCCCTAAAGCAAGGTGCCTGTTAGGAGCCACCCGGCGATGCTGAAATAAATGACAAGGCCGCTGACGTCGACGATGGTGGCGACGAAGGGGGCGGAGGCTTTGGCCGGGTCAAACCCGAGGGAGCGGAAGAAGAAGGGCAGCGAAGCACCCGTCAAGTTTCCGAACAGGACGACAAATACAAGACTCAAGAAGACGACGGCGCCCAGGACCAGAGTGTGCTCCCCATAGGTGCCGAAAAAGCGCTCCCACAATACAATACGAAAGAAGCCGATGCTGCCGAGCAAGACGCCCAGCATAAGCCCTGAAAGCACCTCGCGAGAAAACACTTTGAAGAAATTTTTCAACTCTATTTCGCGCAGGGCCAGGGAGCGGATGATGATGGAGGTGGCCTGGGAGCCGGAGTTACCGCCGGAGCTGATGATGAGGGGGATGAAGAGGCTGAGCACGACGGCTTTTGCGAGTTTGTCCTCAAAAAAGCCCATGGCCGTTGCCGTCAGCATTTCTCCCAAAAACAAGAGGGCCAACCAGCCGCCGCGTTTTTTGAAGAGGGAGAAGAGGCCAATGTCGAAATAGGGGGCCTCCAAAGCTTCCACACCGCCCAGGCCGTGAATGTCTTCCGTGGCCTCTTGTTTGGCGACGTCCAACACGTCGTCCACCGTAATAATGCCGACAAGCACGCCTTCACTGTCAATGACAGGCAAGGCCACTCTGTCATATTTTTCAAACATGCCGACGACTTCTTCTCTGTCGGCTTTGGCCGAAAGGGTGACGACGTCATGCTGCACCAAGTCTACAACCTTCGTTTGCGGGGGTGCCATGACGAGGCTGGAGAGGCGAACGTCGTCCAGCAGTTTCCCGCGCTCGTCGACGACATAAAGCATGTTGAGGGTTTCTCTGCCTGCACCGTGGGTGCGAATGTGCGCCAAAGCCTCTTCAGCCGTCATGTCCGGGCCCAGCGTGAGGTATTCCGGCGTCATATAGCGGCCGGCACTCTCCTCGGGGTAGCCCATCAACTCTCTGGCGACTTCAAGCTCTGACGGAGAAAGTGTGGCCAAGGCCTGCTTCGTAACGCCGGCAGGCAATTCTTCAAACAGGCGCATGCGGTCGTCCGGCGCCATTTCATTCAGCATGGTGGCCAGGGCTTTGGTGCCAAAGGTGCTGACAATGTGCGACTGCTCCTCGACAGGCAAATATTCGAAAACTTCGGTTGCCTGGCTTCGCGGCATAATGCGGAAGATGATGGCGGAGGACTCCCTGGGCATTTCTTCGAGCACCTCAACAATGTCTGCCGGGTGCAAGTCCTCCAGGGTTTCTCGGACCAGGCCGAACTCTTTGTTCGCCAGCATTTGTTCCAAATCAGGTCCCACAAGCTTGCCGAGCATAAGTCCTCCTGCACAAAAGTCCGTGCAAACAGCTGCACTCAAACTTGCTTTTCATGACTCTAGACGAAGCCGTTTTCAAGCTGGAAACGCGAAACCAACGCAAAAGTATGGGTAGGGCCGCAAGCTAGAAGGCCAAACCTACACGTCCCCAGGGGAAGCCTGCCTCAGCGCGAAAGCTGAGAATGTGGCTAAACCTATATTCAAAGCCCAAGGTAGCCACAGGAAAAGCTTCGACATAGGTTTTTTCTCGGTGGCTGACAATGGTCCACCCGACGCCCCCACCTATTTTCATATAGAAAGCCAGGCGGTGGCGTAAAAAGAGGCGCCACCAAAACTCAGCGGGTGTGGACAACCACAAACCGCCGGCAATTCCCCCGACATCCACCCCGAGGGAGAGGCCGAATTGGTCGTCATAGGTGTTGGAAAAACCATTGTGCAAAATGACAATGTCCCCTCGAAGGCCCAAAGAGAGCGGAAAGGAGCGGCGCCGGACATAAGTCCGGTTTGCTTCGGGGGTTTCCTCCGCAATGCCTTCTGCGAGAATTTTTTTGCCAAACATCCAATGTCCCCAGGGGAGCTGCACAAAAACGGAAAGGGGGTAGTGGCGAGGGGCCTCTTCTTCTGGGTGCAGCTGGGCATGGCTTTTGAAGGAAAACAGCATGCAAGCCAAAAGGCCCGCGCAACATAGAGAACGCATGCTTTGTTTCTAACATGCCAGGCAACACGGCAGGCTATTTTCTGACATTCCATTCTTCTTCGTTGGGCAGGGGGCCAGCTATAGGAGGAGGGGGGCCCCATAGCGGAGCAGCAGGGGGGCATGGTCCGAGAAGCGTTGTTGCTTGAAAATTTCAGCACTGCGCACATGCGCAGCCAGGTGTTGGTTGCACAAGTGGTAGTCAATTCTCCACCCCACATTGTTTTCCCAGGCCCTTCCACGGTTGGACCACCACGTATATTGTCCCTCTTCGGCATTACACAGGCGAAACGCATCCACCATTTTCCAGTCCCCCAGGGCCCTGTCCATGAAGGCGCGCTCATGCGGTAGGAAGCCCGAATTTTTCTGGTTGGAGCGCCAATTTTTCAAGTCCATGGGTTTGTGGGCAATATTCATATCCGCACATAGCAGCCAGGCCTGGTGGCTTTCTCCCCACGCCTTCAGTTTGGCCCCCAAAACCTCCAAGAAAGCGTTTTTGGCCGCCTGGCGGTGCTCCCCCGCGCTGCCGGAGGGGACATAGAGGGAGGCCACCCATAATTGGCCAAAACGCGCAGCCACAAAGCGGCCTTCGTCGTCCACGCCGGGAAGCCCCCAACCTGTCTGCACCTCGTCGGGCTGGGTTTTGCAAAGCAAAGCCGTGCCCGCATAACCTTTCTTTTGGGCGTCTGCAAAAAAACAGTGGTAGCCCTTGGGCAAAAGCGCCTCTGTCCTGTCGGCAGCTTGGCAGCGTGTCTCTTGGAAGCAGAGAATGTCCGGCAGGCGAGACTCAACCCACGCAAGCAACCCCTTCTTCACGGCTGCCCTCAAACCGTTGAGGTTGAATGTCAACACTTCCCACTCGGAGGTTTTCAGCATGGCCGCTGCAGCATTTGGGGCTAAATGTCGTCACAAGGTGTGCCCAGCTTTTGTCGGGCATACATGCCCAACTCGCCAAACACAAAAGGCATGTCAATGGGGACGCTGACAAGCGGCTGTTTTTTGCTTGCCTGCATCCAATAGGCCTCGTCCCTGTTTTTGTTTCTGTCGCTGTCAACAATAATGCGCAAGCTTCCATCCGGTGTTGCGAAAATTTCTCCTTCTCTGTCCTGGACAATGTTTCTGAGTTTGGTTTGTCTCAGGCGTCCACGTGGGCCGATGAAAAACTGGAAGTCCAGCTCACCCTCTTTGTCGGACTTGTCGACATAATAATAGGTGCCCGTGTCGTCGCGGACGAGCAAGTGAGGCGCTCTCATAAACCGCCGCTTATAAAACTTGGCCCTCTTCACAATGGCCTTGGCTTCTTCCGTGGGTACGGGCTTGAGGTTTTTGCGCCTCCCTGTGCAGGCAATATAAAATTCGCCGCTTTCTTTTTTCACAATTTCGTTGGCAAACAGCTTGGTGCGCAAATCCAAAAACATAATGTTGAATTTCAAAAAGACGTCCGGTGTGCCTTGTGCTGTCCCGCTTTGTTTTTCAGCGTGTCCCCCCAATAGCCGCTGGGCGAAAAAAGCATTCCCATCCCCCCAAAAAACAGGCTTGGGGACAAGTTGGTTGACGGTTTCTGCCAGGGCCAAATAGTGGCCGCCGCCGTCCGTATATAAATAGAGTTTGGAACGTAACTCTTCTATGCCGTCAAAGGGTTCCAGGCCTTCACTGTCTCTCCAGGGGAGAGGGAGGGGGAGGGCCCCTCTAACGGGAGTGGGGCTCGGCGTATTTGTCTGTGCCAAAGCCACGCAAGCACCCAGCAGGCAGAGTGCTGAAACCCACTTTGCCAACGCATTCGAAAACATAAGGGCACTGCTTTGGGCCCTAAATGTCGTCACAAGGTGTATCCATTTTTTGGTTGGCATACATACCCAAGTCATTCCACACAAAAGGCAAATTTTGCTCAACGGGAACGTTGATAAGCGCCTGCTTCTTTTTCCCACGCACCCAGTATATTTCATTTTTTCCAATAACAATACGCAGAGTTCCATTGGGTGTTGCAAAAATTTCTCCTTCGGTGTCCTGAAGAATGTTTTGGAGTTTGGTCTTCTTCAGGTGGAGACGTTTGCCGACGAAAAACTGAAAGTCCTTTTCGTCTTCTTTGGTGGACTTGTCGACATAATAATAAACCCCTGTGTCATCGCGGACAAGCAGGTGAGGTTTTCTCATAAACCGTCGATAATAAAACTGGGCCTTCTCCAAAATGGCCCGGGCTTCTTCTGCGGGCACGGGCGACAGAGCGGTTTTGCGCTTATCCCCACAGGAAATATACAACACACCATCCTCTTTTTTCACAAGGGTGTTGTGGTGTTTCGTCGAGCGTGGCTCCCAAAAATAGGTGTGGAATTTTAAGTAGGCTCGAGGCACATCCTTCTCTTTGGTTTTGAGGGTGCCGCCACCTCCAAATACGGACTGGGCAAAGAAAACCCCCGCCTTCCCCCAGAAGACGGGGCTGTTGGTCAACTCCGTCTCTGAGAAAGCCAAATAGTGGCCATTGCCATCCGTATATAACGCATATGAAGAGAGTTGGGAGCGCAGCGCCTCCATGTCTTTGTAGGGCTCCAAAACCTCTTTGGCTTTTGGGGGGGCCGCCTGCGCAAAAACAGCCAGGCAAGCACCCAATAACCAGCATTTCAAAAGACGCTTCGAAAACATAATGCCCCCTTAAGTCCTAAATGTCGTCACAAGGCCCCAGCTTTTGGTTGGCATATAGGCCTAAGTCATCCCACAAAAAAGACAACTCCTTATATGTCCCCGAAAAGGGAATTTGGACAAGTGCTTGCTTCTTCTCCCCGCTCCCCCAATATATTCCTTGTATTCCGCGGGCGTTGCTGTCCACATATAGGGAGCCACTGGGTGTTGCGAAAATTTCTCCTGCGCTGTCCCGGACAATGTTGTTGAGTTTAACAGGCTTTAGAGCGCCACGTTTGCCGATGAAAAGCCGGAAGTTCTCCTTTTGGTTGGGGGGGTACCTGTCGATATAATAATAGGTGCCCGTATCATCACGAGCCGTCAGGTGGGGATTCATCCTATACCAGCGCTCCGTATAAAACTGGGCCTTCTCCGCAAAGGCCTTGGCTTCTTCTGCGGGCACGGGTTTGAGGAGGGTTTTGCGCTTCTCTTCGCAGCTTATAGAAAGCTCGCCATTTTCTTTCTTCACAACCGTACCGGACTGTATGCGCGGATTCCAGAGGGTCACTTCAAAACTCAAGAAAACTTCAGGCTCTCCCTCATTTTCTCTGGGTTTTATTGTGCCGCTTCTTCCATGGGTGCGCTGGGAAAAAAACATCCGCTCCGTCCCCCAAAAAATGGGGTCAGGGTAGTTGTAGGTGGAGCCTGGCTTTGGGTTGGTTTCTGGCAAAGCCAAATAGTGGCCCTTGCCATCCGTATATAAAGAGAGTTTGGAGCGCAACGCCTCCATTCCCTCATAGGGCTTCCACCCCTCCTCCTCGCTTTCTTGGGGGAAAGCTGTTGGAGCAACACTTCGACAAGCACCCAGCAACGAAAAAACAGCCAGGCCAACGCCCAACAACCCAAGCCTTAAAAGACGTTTTGCAAATATATTCGCGAACATAAAATCCTCTCTAAGCCCTAAATGTCCTCACAAGGCGTGTCTGTTTTTTTGTCGGCATACATGCCTAATTCGTTCCATACAAAAGGTAAATTCCAGTTTTTCCCAACGGGAATTTTGACAAGTGCTTGCTTCTTGCGCCCTTGCACCCAATATACTTCGTTTTTCCCAACAATAATGCGCAAAGTCCCATTGGGTGTTGCGAAAATTTCTCCTTCGCTGTCCTGCACAATGTCTTTGAGTTTGGCCGGTTTCAACTTTCCACGTTTGCCGATGAAAACCCGGAAGTCCTTCTCATTCTCCTCAGAGGACTTGTCGACATAATAGTAGGTGCCCATGTCGTCGCGCACAAGCAGGTGAGGCTCTCTCTTAAACCGCTGACGATAAAAGCGGGCCTTCTCCAGAATGGCCTTGGCTTCTTCTGCGGGCACAGGCGCCAATATGGTTTTGTGCTTCTGCCCACAGGTTATATAAAATTCACCGTTTTGTCTTTTCACTATCTCGTTGTGCTCTGTACGCGGCTCCCAGAAGCTGAGCTCGTACTCCAAGTAAATATCAGGCTGCCCCTTTTTTTCACTGGGTATTCGGGTGCCACTACCGCTAAACTTTTGTATATAAAAGAAAACCTCCCCCTTTCCCCAGAAGACAGGGGCGCCCACCGTCTCAGACAAAGCCAAATAGTGGCCCTTATTGTCCGTATATAGCGGATATGAAGAGAGCTGGGGGCGCAGCTCCTCTATGCCCTTATAGGGCTCCAAAACTTCTTTGCTTTTTTTGGGGGCCGCCTGCGCAAGGCCAACCAGGCATAGGCCCAAAAGCCAGAGTTTTAAAAGGTGCTTCGAAAACAAAAAGGGATGGGCAGAATGAAAAATATACATGGGACCCCTCTTAGCCAACTGTCAATAAAAAACCAACCGTCCTGGAAAACAATGGAGAAAAGCAAGTGCACACCCCATTTGCCGCGCTGCCTTAAAAAAAATGCAACGCCCACGTTGGTGGAACTTGCCTTTGGAGGCCAATGCTGTTCATAGTGCTCTCGTCCATGGACAGTGTGTTTGTTGGGCTTTTGCAGCCTGGCGCTATTATTGGCGGCAGCTACCGTGTGGAAGCCCTCCTCGGCAGAGGAGGAATGGGGGAGGTGTGGGTTGCCCGCCACCTGAGACTGGCCAATAAACGGGTTGCTGTCAAAGTGTTACGCGCACAAAAAGAGGCCCTGACGGGGGACTCCCTCAAGCGCTTTCGCAAAGAGGCTGAAATTGCCAGCCGCTTGGAACACCCCCACATTGTCAGTATTTCTGACTTTAACCTCACCCCCTCCGGCCACCCCTTCATGGTTATGGAATTCCTCGAAGGGGAAAGCCTGGGCGCAAGGCTTCAACGAGGCCCGCTGACGCTTGCAGAAACACGTATGGTGCTTCGCCAAATATGCAGAGCCCTCGACATGACGCACAGCCAGGGCATCCTCCACCGGGACTTGAAACCCGACAACATTTTCCTCACCACCAAAGGCAATGAACTTTGTGTGAAAGTGTTGGATTTTGGAATTTCGAAAATTCTTGGCTCCGACAGCTATACCCAGGATTCTGTTGTTGTCGGCAGCCCCCGCTATATGTCCCCGGAGCAGGCGCGCGGCCAAAACAGCCAGTTGTCGCCGCAGTCCGATATTTTTTCCCTGGGCGCCGTGGTCTATGAAATGTTGCTTGGAAAACACGCCTTCGAGGGGAATGATGTTGTCCAGGTGCTCTACCACGTCGTCTATGACTCCCCCAAATCCCTCAAACAGTTGTTGCCCGGTTTGCCCGAAGGGCCACTCAATGCCGTCGAAACAGCCCTCGAAAAACAACCTCAAAGACGCCACCTCTCGGCCACAGCCTTCTCGAAAGCCTTTGACGACGACGCGTGGGTTTCCACTGCTGGGGAGGGGGATACGCGTGATGACAAACCACGTCCCGTTGGGCCTGCTAACCCACCTCCCGATACAGGCAGCACGACTTCGTCTCTCCCTCCCCCTCCTCGAAAATCCCGCCTCTGGTTGCAAATGCTGATGGTTGGAGCTTTCTCCGTCCTCGTCGTGGGGGGCGCTCTCGTTGTTCGCCAAAGCGACTCGTCAAGTGCAGCGACGGGTTTTTTTGCTGAAGCGATTGCTGCTGTCCAAGCCCTTTTTTCAGGTGGGGCCCCACTGAAAACCCCACCGGAGCCTACCACCACCACCCCACCGAAACCGGAGCCGAAGCCCCCCACCCCGCCGGAGCCTCCCACCCCACCGGAGCCGAAGCCCCCCACCCCGCCGGACCCTCCCACCCCGCCGGATCCGAATCCGGAGCCGAAACCGAATCCGGAGCCGAAACCGAAACCGGAGCCGAAACCGAAGCCGAAGCCGGAGCCGGAGCCGAAGACGAAGCTCAGCCCAGAGGAGCAACGTATTTTGGCGCTGGCTGAAAAAGCGTTGAAGGCCAAACAATATGGCGAGGCAAAGCTGTTGGCGCGCCGTGCCTTTCCCTACTTGAGAGAAAACAGCCCGGGGTTGGCAGCTGCCTATGCCATTCTCGTGGAGGTTGCCTGCGCGCAAAAGGACTTGGCCGAATATAACGCGAATGTTGACTACTTGACGCCCTCTTTAAAACAGTCCGTGAGTGCCAGGTGCAAACGCGTGTGGCCTGAGCTTTTTTGAGTCGGGCTTTTGCCTCAGCTGCGTCTTCGGGCGAAAACCTCGCCCACCAACTCCCACGTTTTGCCGCCGTCCTCGCTGATGCGGTTTGTCCAATAAAAAGAGTCCGCTGTCCGTTTTGAAAAACGCCAGACGGCGACATAACCTTTGTCGGCAGAAGAGGTTTGGACAATGTCACCGCTGCTTTCGCGAATGGCCACCAGCTGCTCGGGTGTGCCGCTGGAAGCATGGCATACATGCCACGAGTGCGTTTGAGGCGAATAGGTGCGAATACTCAGCCCATATTCGCCTTCTGAAGAGGCGCTCAGCTGACGCTCTTTGCGCGAAGGGCAAATGAACAAGTCCACAATGGCCCGGCCTTCCAAAGCGCGCGCAAACAGCCACTCGCCTTTGACGTGGCGTTCCTCCGGGCCACCTTCATGGTCCACCCACTCAAAGTCCCACTCCCCAATAAGGCCGCCATACCAGTCGTCCTCTTCGGGAATACTCGCCGCCCGCTCCTTCGCCAACAACACCTCAACAAAGTCGTTGTGCATGCCTTTCTCCATTTGCTGCAAGGAAATGCTTCCACGCCACCCAATGAAAGCACAAAACCACCCTCCTGCGAAAGCTTTGGTGTTGCTTTGTTTGCCTCTGCTCCAAATGGAGAATGCCGGCACGTGTCCCGTTGGAGTCAGCACCCTCTTGAGAAAGCTTTTCTGTTGCATTGCTTGTTTCTACTTAGAATTTGGAATACTGGCGCATGTCCCGTTGAAGAAGCCCCTCTGCATGCTATAGGGTTTTCCATGGACAAAGCGGAAGCGGTGGTGGACAAGCGACTTTTTTTGGAATGCATAGGTGGTATTTCAGGGGACATGTGTTTGGGGGCTTTTTTGGACTTGGGGGTGGAGGAGGGGGCCTTTTTGGAGCAGCTTAAAACCTTGCCTTTGGGGGGGTGGAGCCTTCGGCGAGAAACCCAACACCGCCACCATTTGCAGGGCACGCGCGTGGTGGTGGAGGCCGAGGAGGAGGGTATACACCGCCACCTTTCGGACATAGAGGCTTTGGTGGAGGCCTCGGGTTTGTCCTCGAAGGCCAAAGCCCTTTCGTTGGAAGTATTTAGGCGTTTGGCCGAGGCGGAAGGCAAGGTACACGGCATGGCTCCCGAGGAAGTCCATTTCCACGAGGTAGGGGCTGTGGACGCGCTGATAGACATTTGTGGTTTTGTTATTGCCTGGGAGAGTTTGGGTTTTCCGCGCATACACTGTACGCCGCCGCCCATGGGCCGAGGCAGCATAGGTGCGGCGCATGGGGTGTTGCCCATACCGGCGCCGGCTGTGGTGGATTTGTTGAAAGGCAAGCCCGTGCGTTATGAGGGGGAAGGGGAGAGGACGACGCCGACGGGGGCGGCTTTGTTGGCGGTTTTTGCGGAGTTTGAGCCGTTGCCCGAGTCCGCGGTTTTGCGTACAGGCTATGGCCTTGGGCAGCGCGACACGGCGGACATGCCCAACCTATTGCGAGCAAGCCTTGTGGAGGTGCAAGCCCGGCAAGCGGCTTTGTGCCAAATGGAAACCAACATTGACGATGCTTCGCCGGAAATGCTTTCAGCGCTGGCCGACAAGCTGCGTATGGAGGGGGCCTTGGACGTATGGCAAATTCCCTGTGTTATGAAGAAAGGGCGTTTGGGGGTATGCCTGGGGCTTTTGTGTGAGGTGGAGCGAGTGGCGGCCATTTCGACGTTTTTGTTTCGCGAGTCCACGGCATTGGGGCTTCGGTTATGGCGGGTGGAGAGGAGGGTGCTTTCGCGCACAAGCGTCCAGGTGCAAACGGAGTATGGCCCCATTCGGGTGAAGCAGAGTTTTTTGGAAGGCAAGTTTATTCAGGCGAAGCCCGAGTTTGACGACTGTTTGGTGGCGGCGCAGAAGGGGGACATTCCTCTGGCTGTGGTTATGGTAGCCGCCATAAAAGCCTGTGGCCCCCGGGAATAGCCCTCCATAGGGTGGAACTTTGCATAGGCGTTGTTTTTTGGGAGGAGGCATATATATGTGCAGGCGTTTTTGGCTTATTTCGGCATATTCCTTTGCGCATTTTCTCGTGGACTTTGCTTGTGCCTTTTTGGTGTTTCGCAACATTCTCCAAGCGCCGGACAAGCATTTTTGTGTATTGCTATATAACTTCTGCGCTTTTGCCATGCAAATGCCGCTGGGCATTTTGGCGGACAAGTGGAACCGCAACGCAGGGCTTGCCATTTTCGGTTGCCTTCTTGTGAGTGTGGCCTATGGTTTTGTGTCCCTGCCCATTGTGGCAACTGTTGTTGTTGGAATGGGCAATGCTTTGTTTCACATAGGCGGCGGAGTGGACGTACTCAACGTCAGCGAGAAGAAGTTGGGGGCATTGGGGGTATTTGTTTCGCCGGGTGCCTTGGGTATTTATTTTGGGGCCATGTTGGGCAAGGGGAATGAGGTGTCGAGTTTTCCCATTTTGCTGGCGCTTGTTGGGGTGGCCGGTGTTATTTTTGTTGCACACAAAATGCAGGGGGGAGGCTACCCGAAGAATGCGGTTTTTTCGTTGGAGGGAGTGTTTTCTTCCAAAATACTTTTTGCTGTTGCCTGTCTGTTTCTGGTTGTTTGTTTGCGTTCCTATGTGGGGCTTAGGTTGAGTTTTCCGTGGAAAGGTGTTGGCTACTGGGGTGTCATATGGGTGTGTGCTGTTGTTTTGGGGAAGACGGCCGGTGGTTTTTTGGCAGACAGGTTTGGAATGAGGGGGACGCTTTTTTTCTCTTTGGGGGTGGCGGCCCTGCTGTTTCTCTTCCCCCAAACACCCCTGCTGGGGGTTATGGCGGTGTTGCTGTTTAATATGACAATGCCCATAACGTTGTTTGGCATGGCCAAACTTTTTCCGGGTGCAAAAGGTTTCTCCTTCGGGTTGCTGACGTTTGCTTTGTTTCTCGGTTTTGTGCCCGTGCACCTTGGCCAAGGCCCCCTCACTGCGGCGTGGCCCTTTGCTTTGGCGGCGGCCTTGTCCTTGGTGCTCCTTGCGTTGGGTTTGCGAAACCTCAAAGCATGAGTACGCAACTTTTGGCCGCTCTCGGCATTTCTCTTTTGGCGACGCTTGTGTTGGAAGTTGGTTTTTTCTGGCTTATGGGCAAGCGCCACCTGGGAGACTTGCGTTTGCTTGTGTTGGTGAATGTGCTGACAAACCCCATTGTCGTATTGCTATATTGGTGGGCCCACCCATATATGGGAAGGAGTCCCACGCTGGGGTTGGAGCTTTTTGCCATTGTGGTGGAGGGGTGCTACTATAGGAAGTATGGGAGGGACTTCAAACGGCCCTTTTTGTTTTCTGCAGCTGCAAATGTTTTTTCATTTGGTTTGGGTGCGTTGTTTCAACGTTTTTTTTAGGAGGTTTTGTGCAATGAAACGTTTTCGGGTGCTTTGGGTGGTCTGTTTTCTGTTGGCGCCTTTTTCTGTTGTTTATGCCGACGTTATTAGCGAGCCACCCTCCAAGGAGGAGTCCGAGGAGCCATCCTCCGAAGAGAAAACCAAGGAGCAATCCTGCAGGACAACCGGCGGCCCCTCCCTTCTGGTTGCCATGGTGGCGGCAAGCACAGCCCTGCTCATACGGACAGTTGCGAGGCGAAAAAAAGACGAAGCATAGCCCAAAAGACGAAGCAGGGTCCAAGGCCCCCTATGGCCTCTCACCTTAATTCCAACGCGAAAACCTTGCTTTTGCGAGTGTGGTTATAGAGTTGCCGCTTTCTCTGCGGCAGGCTGTCCACAGAGGCCTCGCGAAAACCGAGGGACTCAAACCAGTCCTGGGTTTGAGTTGTTAGGACGAAGACGCGGCCCATGCCGTTTCTCCGGGCCTTCTCTATTAAATAACCGACAATACGCCTGCCCAAATTCATTCCGGCATAGAGAGGGTCTGTGGCAACAGCGGCAATCTCCCCCTGGCGCTCACCCCAGTCATGCAAAGCACCACAGGCATGGACGGAGCCGTCAATCTCAAAAACGGCATAGTCGTTCTTCTTCTCTTGAATTTGCTCCGCCGTACGTCGAATGAGAATGCCTGCCTGCATCAGCGGCTCCATCAAACGCAGTATGTCCGGCAACTCCCTGCTTTGAAAGGGGCGAATGGACTCATATGCATCGGCAAAAATCATCGTCCCCGCACCGAGGTTGGAAAACAACTCCTTGAGGACGGCCCCCTCCTTCCTGCCATCTATAATGTGTACGCGGTCCACCCCGGCTCGACTGGCGCGTAACCCCAACTTGAGTGCCCTCCGCGCTTGCAGAGAATGCTGTGCTTCGTCAACTTTTGCTCCGGCAAGCAAAGCTTCCGCCTCCTGCGGCGTCAGCCGGACAATGCTGCCGTCCTCCCTGGTTTCAATGCCCTCGGACAATGGAAAAATCCTCCCATGGACAGAGACGATGAAGAGTTTAATGGCTCCCAGCGCCACGGAGACGGCCAGGGCAATCTCATCACTGGGTACGTTGTAGGGTTTGCCCGAAGGACTCCAGCCTATGCAGGGCAATATGGGCACCATGCCCAACTTGAGTACCCGGCTTATGGAGTCAGCATAAATTTTGTCGACAGTCCCCGTATGCTCCATGTCGACGCCATCCAACACCCCCAACCCCCTCGCTCGTACAAAATTCCCAACAACCGCGTCTACCCTGCTCCCAGAAAGAAAAATCATCAAACGAGTGGCCACATGAAAAGCCGCCATCTCCACAAAAGGAATCGCCTGCGCCGTCGTAATCCTCAGCGGCTCCTCTATGTCCCCACAAACACCATAGGCAGAGTCAATTTCATTCTGCTGGAGCACTGCATCTATGGACTCCTTCGCCCCAGGGACAATGACAATCCTAAACCCGGTTTGTGCCAAAAGCGCCAAGTCCTTCATAAAATAGGGGAAACTCGGGCTCTCTATGACGGGAAACTCAATCTTAAACACCATCGTGGAGCCTTCAAACCGGCTCTGGTAGTGGAATGCTTCGCGAATTAAATCCACCTGGGAATGGCTGCCATCCATGACGCCATCCTAATTCCCAATGGTGGAAAACGGGTACCTATTTCAACGGGTGCCTATTTAATTTCGTCCTTGCCTTGTTCCATTTGGGCCAACGCCTTGTCGACATATTCTTCCGCGGACAGCATGCGGGCTGGCTTCTCTCGCTTCTTGCGCCCTTGCGGGTTAAGCTCAGAGGCCACCATCGGCGGCGCCATCTCCACCACCCTTATCCCCAGGGCCCTAAGCTGCTTGCGCTGCGCCAACGCAAAGGCATGTAGCCCCGCCTTGGTTGCACAATAAATCGGCATCCCCGCCCCAATCCCTCGCTCAATCATAAAAGCAAGGCTCGAAGAAATGTGGACAATCACCGCGTCCTCCTTGCCTGCGAGAAAAGGTACAAACAATGCCGAGAGAAAAATCGGCGCCTCAAGGTTGGTTTGTATCTCGTCCACTCCATTGCTTAGCTCGGCAAACCCTTGCGTTAAGTCAACGTCACACTGAATGCCGGCATTGTTAATGAGTATGTTTAACTCGGGAAAAACCTCGCGAGTGTGTTCTAACAACGCGTAGCGCTCGGCGGGGTTGGCTACGTCACACGCAAATGTGTGGACTCCACTCAACGCCTCGGCCGCTTGCTTCAGCTTCTCCTCGCGGCGCCCACAAATGAGAAGTTTGTTGCCACGTTGGTGAAAATACTTCGCCAACGCATAACCTATCCCCGTGGCCCCCCCCGTAATGAGAATGCTGTTCCCTTCCATCTTCATCGCTTCTTTCCTCCCTTTTTTACAAACCTGAAACACACCAGGAAACCAGGCCATAGCATGCCCGCCCCTTTGCCAAAACCCCACCTCTTAGGTGCCCCCATAAAAACACCCCAGCTGGGCTTTGAGGCCTACCTTTCACTTCAACTCAGCCCAATTCCGTTTAAAATGTTTTTGAAAAAAAACCCCCGGCAAGCGAAAAGACAACACCACAACCGCTTTGGCCCCTATGAGTATGCCCCCCCCACATGTGCGCCACCCCTATGCACAACTGGCATTTTTGCTGCCCGCAACCACCGCCTCCTTGCTGGGGCCCATGCCGGCATTGGGCTGCCTGGCCTTGTTTATACCGTGGGCCCTCTGGGTACACTTGCCCCTCAAACGCTGGGCCTCGCGCTTCCTCCCCGCACTCTCAGGCTTCGGCCTCCTCGCACTCCTCGCCCTCTCCTCCCCCTGGGGGGCACTGCAACTGGCCACCATAGGCGCGGCAGTTGCCGCCTTCTCCACCGCCCTCCCCCTCGTTGTCCCCCTCTCCGCCGTCCTCTCCCCTCTGGGCCGCCTCCCCCACGCCCGTAGCCTTGTCATATTTTTCTGCTTTACCGCCAAACACATGCAAGGCATGGCTATACGCCTCCAACAACGCTTTTGGGCACTCCAACTGCGCGGCGGTTTTGCACGCAGGAGGTGGAGGGGCATTCGCCTGCTGCTGGTGGGCTTTTTGCCAGAGGTATTCCAAAAAGCCGACACCTTGGCCTGGGCCATGCAACTGCGAGGCTTCCAAGGCTTGCTCCCCCCCCCTACACTGCCTGCATTTGGCCTCCGGGAAACCCCCCCCATATGGTTGGGCCTGGGGGCCATAGGGTGGGCCCTATGGGGGGCAGGGGGGTGACAAAACCAGAGGAGGGGGCCCCCCACCCCAAAGGCATGCGGGTGTCCGCCCACCAACTCTCCCACCGCTGGCCCGGCGCCCCCCACAACAGCTTTGGCCCCGTGGACTTTGAGGTAGCCGCCGGGGGCCTATGTATGCTTATAGGGCCCAACGGTTGCGGCAAAACCAGCCTCCTGCTTCGGCTTGCGGGCCTCACCGAGGGCCCTGGCCGCCTATGGCTGGACGGCGCCGAGCATGGCCCCAAAACCTTCAAAAAGCTGGGGGCCGCCATGGGTTTTTTGTGGGCCAACCCCGACGACGGCCTGCTGCTTCCGCTGGTATGGGAGGACGTCGCCATGGGGCCTTGCAACGACGGCCTTTCTGCCCCCAAGGCGAAGGAGGTGGCCCTGTACTGGCTTGCCAAGTTGGGGTTGGAGGCGTTGAGGGACAGCCCCATATGCAGCCTCTCCATGGGGCAGCGGCAGGCGGTAGCACTGGCCGGCCTGTTGGCGCGCGCCCCGCGTCTGCTGCTGTTGGATGAGCCGCTCTCCCACTTGGACGAGGCCAAACGTCTCCAGCTGTTGGAGTTATTAGCGGGCCATGGGGCCACCTGCGTGGTGGCCACGCATGAGCCGGGGTTTTGGCAACAGCACTGGCGCGGGCATAGCCCTCCCTCCCCCCTATATTTGAGCAAACAGGAGGTACCCTAGGGGCCTTGAGAGGGGGTGGCACCAGGTGGGGGGGGGTAGCAAGGGTAAGCAGGGGAGGCAGAAGGCTAAAGGTGGGGGTGGCCGTGGGAATGCCCATGGGGGGGCCCCTCTTGCCGGAGTAACTCCTCTCCTGTGGCGGCGGGCAGGCATTTGCCCCATACGACGCCCTTGGTGGCAATAAGGCTTTCTCCGAGGGACAAAACCTGCTGGGCGTTGCCGCGCAAAACCAGCACTTCCAAGCAGAAGCGCTCGTCGAGGTGCACATGGAGGCTACAGACGACGTGGGCGTGGTGGCCGTGTTGAATGTGGGTAAGCTTTTGGGTGAGGTTGGAGGCGTCGTGCTCAAACACGAGAAGTACACTGGCCACCCTCTCCTGGCCCTCGTCCCCGCCCTCCCAGGTGTCGCTCACCAACTCTTTGCGCAGCAAGTCCCGAATGGCCTCGGAGCGGTTTTCATAACCTCGGCGCTCAATGAGGGCGTCAAACTGCTCCAACAGCGCGTTTTCAAGAGAAACACCTATGCGTGTCAGCATAAGGTGGAGAGTATAGGGGGTTGTTTTTTAGAAACAAGTTTCCGTTGGGCCGTGTGGCTTCATTGTTTTCGCCCTCCGGGCGGGGTTTTATTTAACTGAGAATGTTTTTATGGGCCTGCGGCCCGTGCCATTTTTTGAAATGTTTCTCTTCGCCCTTCGGGCGTTGCTCTCTTTGGGCCTGCGGCCCGGGCCGTTTTTTGGAATGTTTCTCTTCGCCCTCCGGGTGTTGCTCTCTCTGGGCCTGCGGCCCGGGCTTTTTTTCCCTCCGGGCATTTTGCCTCCGGCGGGGAACTTTTTGCTCGCCCAAAAAGTTCCTCAAAAACGGCTCCCTCCGGTGGCCCTGCGGGG
>Ga0209755_10002486_pt1 | contig 25270 bp, 19 predicted proteins | sample TergutCo191P1_FD_187301 | JGI IMG/M metagenome (GOLD analysis project Ga0209755, IMG submission 187301) | Cornitermes sp. P1 segment gut microbial communities from Petit-Saut dam, French Guiana - Co191P1 (SPAdes) (version 2) | ecosystem: Host-associated > Arthropoda: Insects > Digestive system...
GGGCGTACAGCGCCCAGTTTTCCAGAATCTCGGCGTACTCGAAGCGTACCCTGCCGTCGGTGTTCTGGGCAAGCCAGGTGGCGTAGCTGTCGATGGCCTCGGGCTTGCCCTGCCTGTTCTGGGCACGTGCATACAGTAGAAGGAAATCGGCGTTGTCCAGCAGGGCGAACTCGTTCCGCCTTAGCACCTGCTCCGCCTCGGCGTACCTTTGCATTGCAAACAGCACCAGGGCATGGTTGAAGCCGTCGTCGGCGCTTTCGGGAACCAGGGCCAGAAACCTCTCGTACAGAGCCGAGGCCATGGCGAGGTCGCCGCTCCGTATCCGTGTGTAGGCGGCGGCCCTGAGCGCCAGGACGTTGTAGGGATCCCTTGCCAGTATGGATTCAAACTGGCTCGCCGCATCCTCGAAGCGCCCGACCTCGAAGTGGAGCCGCCCCAGGTTGTACGCCGACGCCGCCATGGTTCTGTCCCTGGCCCTCGCACGGTTCAGCCACCTTTCGGCTTCCCTAAAGTAGTGGTCACGGTTCGCAGTCCTGTGCTGCCCTATCTCGAAATACGCCATGCCGATGGCAAAATATTCCTCCGCAGACAGACCCCATCGGCTTGCGCAGCCCCCAAGAACCAGGCCGGCGCAAATTGCGATTGCCGCCACAAAACACGGCATATACCTGCTTTTCATCTTTCCGTGTTATCCCTCAATACATAAAAATACGAACACGCCCCTGGTTTCAGCGATTCGCCGATTTCATCGCCTCGCCGAAGTCAGCGGGAAAGCACAGTATCCTCGATTTCCCTAAGCTGGGAGCGGTACAGCCTGGCGATATTGTCGCCGTAGTCCGCAAGAAGCTGGATTATGTTCCTGGGACGAGTCTCCAGGTCGATCCCGTTGATGCGGTCCCCGGCGTCGCCAAGGCCCGGCATTATGTACGCCTGCTCGTTGAGGACGGGATCCATCCAGAGGGTGTAAACCTCGCAGTTTTCCAGCGCACGGACAACCCTGAGCGCACCCTTGAGTGCGGCGATTGCGTTGAAGAACCGAATCGACCTTGGCCTTATCCCGGCCCCAAGAAGGTATTTGACTATCGTTACAAGGCTGCCGCCGGTAGCGTTCATGGGGTCGGCAAAAACCAGATCCTTGCCGTCCATCGACTCCAGGCTGAAATACGAGCGGTCGAGATCCAGGATATACTCCATGTCGGTCTCCTTTTTGGCATCGTCCCGGCGAATGCTGAACAGGGCGAAGGGGGTCACGTAGCCGTGGGACGAGTATTCCTGTATCTCCTTGCTCATGATCATCGAGGGAAGCAGCGCCCCACGGAGCATGACGCACATCACGGTGTTCTCGATTTTGTCGTCGATGTTGGTGATTTTGTGAACCGCATGGTTCTGCACTGGGCTGCCGACGGGCGTTTTGACGATTAGGTAGTTCTTTTCCGAGCCGGTACTGCCGCCCCATGCAAGCCTGAACAGTATTTCGTAGGCTCGTTGTATGTAGTAGACGAATTCCCCGTGTCCCGTCCGCACATCGCGCAACTTGGCGATAAGCCGTGACACCTCCGGGTGACTTTCCTGGGGGCTGCGGAAGCTGTAAACGTGGATGTTCGGGGTCTGCCGGCAGATTTCCTGCATAACGGCGCCCATTTCATTGTACAGGGAGATGACGCTGTCCTCCCCCTTGCGCCGCTCCGCCGGCAGGCCGGAATCGAGCAAGGAGAACGAGCCCATCACCTTGGCATACAGGCCGTCCATGCGGGCAAGACAGTCCCTGTCCTGCGAGGTCAGGTACCCGTCGAGATCCTCGGCCTTTAGAACGATTTTGCTCATTGTAAGGGTAGTATATGCCGTAAGGGGGTAAATTTCAAGACGGACGGACGACGAATGAATGGCGGCGAGGCTTTCGTAAACAACCAGGCTAGCCTTGGGCTTTGCATCACCCAGAATTTTATCTTGTCACGAACCAATTTATCATGTCATTTATCTTGTCAGATGACAAGATAAATGACATGATAATGACATGATAAACGACAGGACAAGTTCGTCCGCCATTATACAAGAAAGCAGCCGCACCGAATTCAAGAGGAAATTAAACGATCGGTTTGAGCGGTCGGTTGTGTCGTTTTTGAATTACGCCGGCGGCGGCGAGATACTAATCGGCGTTGATGATGATGGCACTGTAGTTGGTATCGCCGATGCAAATTCAGAACAACTCAAGATCGTCGACCGAATCCGCAACAACATACGCCCCCAGACCCTTGGGCTATTCGATGTCGTTTTGACACAGCTTGACAGAAAGAATATCATCCGTGTCATCGTTTCATGCGGACAACAGCGCCCGTACTACATTCGCAAGCTAGGAATGTCGGAACAAGGATGCTTCGTCCGTGTCGGCAGTTCCTCGCAACCCATGAGCGAGCAGATGGTCGAAGAGTTACTGTCCAAGCGCCAACGTATGACGCTGCAATCCATGATTTCACCAAACCAGAGCCTATCTTTCAAGCAACTCTGCATTTATTACGAGGAAAAGAACCTTGAGCCAACAAAGCAATTTCTTGAAAGCCTTGACCTGCGACAAAGTAGCGACGAGTTTAATTACGCCGCATATTTACTTGCGGACGAAAATGGGGTGTCGATTAAGGCTGCGGTATACGCCGGAACTGACAAAGTGGATCTGTCGGAGACACGGGAATATGGCCACCGCTGTCTGATTACCGCCACGCAACGTATTCTTGACAGACTGGATTCGGAAAACCGAACGTATGCCAAAATAACCTCCAAAAATCGCATTGAAAAAGAACGGGTGAACAGTATCGCACTTCGGGAAGCCGTTATAAACGCCATCGTGCACAACGATTACGCCAAAGGCGTTCCCCTTGTAGAAATTTTCGCCGACAGAATCACAGTGACATCCTGCGGCGGATTGGTGGAGGGCCTGACGGAGCAGGATTTTTTTAAATGCCGTTCCATGCCACGCAACCGGGAACTGATGCGAGTGTTTCGAGACATGGAACTGGTCGAGCAAATCGGTTCCGGAATGAGCCGCATACTGAAAGCCTACGGCCCTTCCGTCTTTGAGCTTACCGACAGCTTTACAGTCGTGACATTTCCTTTCGAGGATAAGCTTATCTTGTCAGAGGAGGATGAGCTTATTCTGTCAAGGGATGGATTTATCTTGTCAAGTGACAAGATAAATGACAAGATAAGTGGCGAGAGTGACAAGATAAACGCTGATGATGACAAGATAAATGACAGGATAAACGACGAGGGTGACAAGATAAAAACGACACTCGAAGTCATAAAAGATAACCCAGCCGCAACCATTGCCGAACTCGCCGAATTGACAGGCAAATCCCAAAGCACGATTTCGCGAGAACTAAGGGAATATCAAAACGCCAAGCTCCTACGCAGAGAAGGAGCGAGGAAGAAGGGGCATTGGGTTGTGGAATGAGAGCGCCTGGGCAACCCGTTCAGTTCAATCCATCTTTAGCGAATCCAGCCTTTCCAAAGCCCAGAAGGTATACTTGCGAATGCGGTTATCCGGATCCTCTTTAAGCTTCTCCAGAATCTCACGGCCCTGATCGTTGTCCAGTTTTTCCAGGGCTTTTACAACGCACACACGCACTTCCTGGTCGGGATCCTTTGCCGCCAGGACAAGGCCCCGGAAAGCAGACAGGGTGTCCATAAGCGAAAGCTGCAAGGCGGCTTCCCTTCTAATTTCCACCTTCCTGTGCGAAAGCTGCTTTTTGAGCTTGTCGATGTACCCGGATTCTTCCAGGATTTTAACCAGATAGGGCTTCAGGGACGCAACCTCGTCCTTTAGAATGTCCAGGATCCTTGGTTCGGCCTCCTTCCCCTGCGCCTTGAAAACCGGAATCAGCTTTTCCCTAAGCTGCGGTTCGGCATCCTTGAAGGTCTCGATTAGTTTATTCATGTCCTGCTTGGATGTCCTCATCGTAAGGGCTTTTTCCGCATAGCCACGGAATTCGTCCATGGAATCCAGGACATCAATAAGAATCGGAATGCCCTCGGCACTTGTGGCCTGCCCCAAGCCCAGGATTACGCCGATTTTGACGGTATCGGTTTCGTTTTCGTCGGTCGTAATGGTTTTCAGGATTTCCATGGCGGCGGCGTTTCCGTGCCGTGCGATAACTTCCACCGTGGCAAGGCGCACCCTCTCTATCGGATCACGCAACATGGACGTTTCCTGGTTAAGAAGCTTAATCTCCCCAAAACCCAGAAGCGCCTTGATTGCCGCAACCCTTACGTCAGGATCGACATCCTTCAACGAGGCACGAATTTCCTTAAGGAAACTTGAGTTTTTCACCAGCGGAAGAATCGTCATTATCGATGCCCTTATCCGCGCGTCGGGCGATGCCAGAAGGATCCTAACCTTGTCTTCAAACATTTCATCCGGATAATCCGCAATAAGGACGGCAAACTCCTCGGCTTCTTCCGGCCGGAAGGTTGGAAGGCTTTCGAGTATTCGCTGAAGGCAGAACGGCAAATGCAGGTACCCCAGGATTTTTAAGGCCGAAACTCGTACCACGTGCGGTGTTTCCGTGCGCTCGCTGTTAAGAATGCGAAACACGCCGGACAAAACGATTTCGGGACTGAACGTTCCAAGAAGGCGTACCAATTCCTCCCGTGCCGGAAAGGCCGTGTTCCCAAGGAAACGGAAAAGAATCGGGGCGAACATTGCCTCGGCATTTTTGGGAATCCTGGGAAGAAGGTGCTCCAGGAAAATCCTGTCCGTTTCCCTGCGGGAAAGTTCCTCGGCCAAAATCTCAAAGGCTTTTGCATTCCCTTTAAGGGAGACAACCTCCAGGGTTTTTGTATAGATTTCGACGGTCGCCGGCTCGGTTTTCTTGCCGTTAAAAAAGGCGAATATCTTTTTCTCCAACTGGCAGATATCTTCCTGCGTCCCACCCTTGCCCGACAAAAGCCGTGCGACCGCCAGCAGGGGCGCACCGTCGCCGGACGGATAATCCTGCAAAAAGCCCGAAACATTTACTTCCAAGGCCTTGTGCAGAATGTTGACGCTGTGATCCAAGTTGTTCGAATCATCCAGGGTGTTTTTGGCAAGGTTTTCCGAGAGAACCCCGCACTTATCCAGAAACGCCGCCGCATGGTAGCGCAGTTCCTTGTCCAGGTTTTCGATTTCCAGGGTTGCCATCGCAAAGGTTCTGTCCTCCTGGCAATCCGGGTCAAGTAGTTCCAGTATACGGGACGTTTCCTCTAGGGTTAGGGTCTTGTCCTTCAAATTGTAGAGATCCATGAACTCTTTCGTTATGCGTTTGCGAGCGGCTTCTCGCACCTCGTACACCGGATCATGGATAAGCTTGTCCCACAATGTATCCCATGTTTTTTCCCTGTCCGTCACGAAATTGTTCGTCAGGATTTTCCTTACAAGGGGATGGGGATCCGCAAGACCGTCCTCCAGACTCTTTTCCGTAAGGGCACCCCCGTCAAGAAGCATAATCCGGTAGGCAAAATATCGGGCGTGCCACTCCTGCTCGCTTGTAAGTTCCCGTAGGAGTGCCCCCTGTGTCTGAAGAAAACCCATGCAGAAGGTGGGATCAAATTCCTCGCCCCTGCACGCATCGGCCAACAGACGTATGACCTTTTCCTCCCCCTCGCTTTGCACCCAACTGAAAAAGAATTTCCGCAGGCGTGGGTGCACAGAGGCGGCAAGAAAAGCCTTGAACAAAGACGCACTGGGGCAGTACAAAAGGACACGCCGCAGGTTGGTCACGCTGGGCGACGAGCCAAGTCTCTGCACCCACTTGTCGGCCAGGCCCGTTTCACGGGCAACCCTAGGCCCCATTCGCCTCGAATACCTTTCCATGCGCCTGGAATAACGCACAAGTTTATCCGCAGGGTAATACAGCTCGAAAGTTCTTATGGCATCCTCGGTTTGATACACGTCCTGCGCCTTGACAATCTTTTTTAGACGAAACTTGAAAAGCCTCGTGTTTACAAGCCACAGCAAAAAAACCACCAGCAAAACCACGGCCGCAGCTACGGCAACATAAATATAATTCACCATAATTTTTCGTCTCCTTGTTATTTCATGCCCAGGACGTTGTATATCTGCATGGGCTTTTCCTTTCCCTTAACTCGCACCAGAGGCCTTTCCTCGACACGGAACCTTTCCCCCAACAGGTTCCGTGTTTCCTGGGATATAATCACCTCGTCGGCCTCGGCGATATTCTCCAGCCTTGCCGCAACGTTTACGGTATCGCCGATAACCGAGTAATCCATTCGCTGTTCGCTTCCAAGGTTTCCTGCCACCAACGGCCCCGTGTTGATCCCTATCCCGATGCGAAGGCGTGAAGCATCGTTCTTGAAGAACTTCCTGCTCCTTGACCGCACCATATCCTGGATGGCAAGGGCGCAGGAAACGGCGTTGGTGGCATCGGTTTTCCCCGCCACCATCGGAACGCCCCACACGGCCATGATACAGTCGCCGATAAATTTGTCGATGTAGCCCTTGTGCTTCAAAACGTGCTCGACCGCCTCCCCAAAATACTCGTTAAGGACATCGACAATTCTTTCCGGCTCACGCTTTTCGGAGAAGCTTGTGTAGCCCCGGATATCGGCAAACAACACGGTGGCAATTCTTTTGTCACCACCCAGGTTGATCTTGTCGGGGGATTCCAGAAGGCTTACCATAACCTCCTGGGACATATAGCGGCTAAACATGTCCTTTATTACACGCCTTTCCTCGCTTACCACACGCACGGTCTTTTTTAGCTCTTTTTCACGAGTCTGGTTCGTAAACAGAAGGGTCAACCCTTCTTTTTTTCCACGGGGTGTCTTAAGGGGCGTAATGTTCAGGGAATAGTCCATTTCCTTGTCGCCAGAACGGTATATCCCTTCCAGCCCCAGTATCTCCTTCCCTTCCACCAGGCTATTGACAATAGTCTTAACAGTTTTGGAGGAAAGCGAGTTGCGGAAGGTTTTTTCCAGGTTGCGACCCAGGTCGTCCTCTCCCAGCCCCATTACCTCGGCTGCCGGTTCGTTAAAATAGTAGATATGACCCGCGGCATCGGTGGTGACGACAATGTTGGTCATGGAATTAAAGACATTTTCCTGGTAACGCTCAAGCGAGTCGATTTTTCTAGAGGATTCCCGTGTCTCGTCAAAAAGCCTGGAAGTCTGCATGGCACCGCCGGCAAGTTTCGTGTAGGAATCCAAAAAGTTAAAACGCTTACGGTTAAAGAAACAGGGGATCTGAGATCCGACAAACAAAACGCCTATCTCACGGGGCGGACTTACAATCGGGAGCGCCATTCCGCTTTTCATCTCAGGATGGATAAGAACATCCTTAAAAAGAGCCGGCATCTCCCGTGTCCGTGCGCCGTCTTCCTTTTCCAGGGCGGACTTGTTGTTGTAAATCAGGGCCTCACGGCATTCACGCAAAAAATGGACAAGCTCGCCGCTGCCGGAAATATTTTCGGGAACGGAATACCTGCCCCTTTTGAAGATCAGCTTGAGATCGCTGTTGCGGTCTTCCGGTTCTTTCAGGATGTAAAAGGCGGTAAGGTCAACACGGGAAATGTCCTGGGCCTGTTCAACAAAGGTGCTTACAAGATCCTTGAAATTCCTTTCCCTCGCCAGCAATGCCCCGGCCCGAACAAGATCCTGTTCGGTCGGCAGGGATCGCTCATCCGCTTTTACGGAGACGGTAGGCCCGCTTTTTACAAAAGATAGTATACGTTGTGAAAGCCGTCCCATATATCCCCTCGGACAGTAGGCATTAATCCCTACGGATCGGATGGCCCACCGTGCCTGTCGTTCCTCCATCCCAGCAAAGGTACCCTCTAAAAACGAGAGTTTACCAAGTATACCTTATACTTGGCATTATGGCAACACAAATCGTGTTTTGCATGTCAGCGGCATTTACCCAGGTTTTGCGTTGTAATAATCCATTGAAACGGCCTTCCTATTGGTTGAAAAAGCGAGCATACCAGTACACAAATGGCACACGTATGCCGATTTTGAACATCATGGATATGATTTGGATAGCCCCCGACGGTGGGCCTGCGGCACCTTATAATTTAGCGGTTGCAACCAATATGATCGCCGCTTCCCTTGATCCGGTCGCACTGGATGTTTGGACCACAAACCACGTGCTGATACCCGAGGCGGAAAGATTGCTAGGGGAAGAGCCGCTCCAAGACTCCAATCTTGGAGCGACCTTCACCACGACACCGTTTTAGCCACAAAATCAACGATTTTTATCCTGCTCCAACGCCCAAACTGACGGTGTTTTGTGGGGAGGAGGTGAGTTCGCACCATGGGTACTGTACCGTTTGTCAAACTTCGTAGCCGTTGTGATCATTTCCTGCGAAGATTGCAGCAAGGTTTCTAGCTTTTCCTGCAGTGCGACCTCTCTCCTATACGTTTCGTAGTTTTCACTGATATCCTTGGCGAATGCCAATATGCGGTTTTCGCCGCAGACGGATGTGCTGGCCAGTACAAGCGTACAAGCGTACAAGGAACAGCCTTTCCGCTTTTGGGCGTACCGTACCAGCACTCGAAGGCGGTGATTCCTTTTTCAAAGACCTTTTTCATGTGCATATCCAGTATGTCTGCGGTGCGAGCACAGCTGGGCTGGAGTTCAGGCATGAGGTCGGCGAGCGGTTTTTTAAGGCAGTCGCTCTTGTTTTCCAGGCCCGCCAACCGCGTCGTCTCGATATTGCAGTATGCGACGTTTCCCCGCACGTCGATCATGGCACAGGCCATGGGTGTGGTTTCCATCGCAAGGCGCATCCCCGCCTCGAAGCTGTCCCTTTCGATTTTTCCCGTCATAAGCAGGGCGAGAACCTTAAGCCCCACGAACAGGACGAACATGAACGGCACCAGTATGGCCCATGCCACGACTATGTTCCGCGCTCCCACGCCGATGGTGAGAAGCGTCAACCCCAAAACCGACGCAACAGCGATGCCCACGATTAGCCAGAGTCTGCATTTTGCCGATCGCACCTTAAAGTGAATGCTATCCATCGCTCCATTCTCCTTGCGCCTAAACGCCCAGCTTCGCCGCCGCATCGACCATCTGCCTGGCATCTTCCTTTACCTGACTTGTGATGTCGTTCACCTGCGCTATGGCCTGCATGATCTGCGTGCTACCGGCGCTTTGCTCGGTCATGGCGTTCACGATGCCACCTTCCTGTTCAGCGACCGTTTTGACGCTGCTGTCTATCGCATCAAATTTGTTAATAACGTTGTCGGTGGACTTCGTTATCTTGTCAATGGAACCCTTTATCTTTTTTAACACGCCTCCGATGGTCTTTGACTGCCGACTGGACGATTCGGCCAGCTTACGTATCTCATCGGCCACCACAGCGAAGCCACGCCCCGATTCCCCGGCATGCGCCGCCTCGATTGCGGCGTTCATCGAAAGCAGGTTAGTCTGGCTCGCGATGTTCTGCATCACGGAGTTGATCTCCAAAAGCGACTCGGATTCCCTGGCGATTTCCTTGATGTCCGTTGCCACCTCGTTAAGCCCGGCATGTCCAACCGAAGAGGCTTCCTGCAGGTCTTTCATGTTCTGCGCGTTCTTGGAAAGGGTGTTATTGACCGATCGGGTATTCGCAACCATCTGTTCGATTGCGGCGGAGGATTCGGTGATGGCTGCGGATTGGGATTCCAGTTGCCCGTTCAACCTATCCGTCATGGTTTGCAGTCTTTTCTGGGCGGCATGTTCCGCTTCCTTTGCCGCATACTCCTCGCGCATGTCGCGGCTGTAGGATATGACAAGGTCTTTGCCGTCAACCGTTATGCGGGACATAATCTCCTCGGTGGGAATCGGTGTTCCGTCCTTGCGCTGGTACATGAATTCGTAGCGCATGTACCCGTCCCTAAGAGTCTGCCTCAGTGTCTCGATAGCTTTTTGGCTCGTTGTGGAACCGTCCGGCTGGCGTTGTGGCGTAAAACCGTTGAAATCATTTGCGAAAATGTGCTTGTCGGGTATGTCGAACAGGCGCTCCGCCTCCTTGTTCACCTCGAGAACGTTGCCATCGGCATCATAGAGTGCGCAGAGCATGGGTGCGGCATCCAGCACGGCCTGCATCCTTTCCTTGAGCGTGGCCTCCTGTTTTCGGAGTTCAAGCTCTTTGCGTTTGTCCGTGATGAATTCCAGCATATAGTTTTCGCCTTGGAAATGGCTGCAAACCATGGTAAGGTGAAGGGGGATAAGCTCGCCGCTTGACACCTTCTGGTACCATTCCATGGTTGCGCTTCCGGTTTTTATGGCCTCGTTTATTTTCCTGATTGCCATATCGTCCGAGCGGCTGCCGTCTGGCTGGAATTCAGGAAAGCTCGCCACGTAGTTCTCGGTGTACTCCTGCCTGTTCCGATAGCCGAACAACTGGGGGGCTTTATCGTTGCAATATTTGATGTTATTGTTCATGTCATAAAGGCTGCAAACCATCGGTACGCTTTCCATGACGACGTACATTCCTTCGTCAAAACTTTCCCTTTTTAGCCGCTCCGTAAAACGCCAGGCAAGAAGCACGGCGCATAATGTAAGGGCGATGCCAATGGTTGCAAGACCGCCCATAACCGTCGCCGGGTTTTGCGTATTACCGACGATAACAAACATAAGCGCCAGACCAAGAAGCGCCAATGCAACGATGCCCATAATCAATTTTGCCTTTGGGCACTTAAACATGTTCGTTTTGTACAAATCCATAACCTCCAAATATTTTTTGCGACAATGCCGTTTTTAAAACCGTCCCATGCCACTTCCCCTATATATGACTCGGGCGCGCAGTCGCAGCTTGTGCCGGTGCAGAGGGCGCATGTGCAGGGTGCGTATCCGCAGTTGGGTTGGTTGTTGTTCATGGTGGTGGCGTTGTTGCAGGACGCGACCGCGAATCCGATTAGCACGAGCGCCGCCGAGATCGCGGGCGCTCTCCAAAAAGCTCTCTTTGCCATATTGCTATCCCTCCTTCGAATGGATAGAATGACAAGGCCTTAGGTTCAAAACGCGCCGGATAACATCCGGGGATCGCCAAATCTAGTTTTGATCCCTAAGGCTTTGTCATATACAAAACTCACCGTTCATCAATCCCACCCCCTTTTGGGCCTTCGCCCTGGTTAAAATAAATTTCCATCGCCTCCTGCATGAAATGGCGCGTCTTTGCAAACCGCTCGTCCCACTTCTCATCCGCGCCGCCTATTTTTTCCACCTGCTCATTCATTTTCATCAGCACGTCCATGTCGCCGCCGGTAAGTTCCATCATCGTTTCCCAACACTCCTTGGCAAAACGCTGCCCCTTCCTGCTTCCGGGAAGCACGCCTTCCTTTACTAGCCCCGCCGCTTCATGGAACGAGCGGTTCATGCCTTCCGACAGAGCGACGGCTTGCTCCCTGCTAAGGCGCTCCGCAAGCAGGTTCAACGTATCGTCGTCAATGTGCTTTACCACCCAATAATACTCGTTTTTAATCTGCACGTTCATGAGGATGGCCGCATACTTCTTGAAGTCCACCGTTTCCGTCTGCGCGATTTCCGTCTTCAGCGCCCCTATCGCGTCAAGGGATTCCGACAACAGATCCCTTTTTCTGCGGAGTTCCGCCTCGTGCGCTTCCAGCACCTTTACCACGTCGGAAGGGGTGTCCATGGAGGCCAGCCGCTTTTTTATTTCGCCAAGCGGAAACCCCAGTTGCTTCATCGCCAGGATTTGAAGCAGACGAGCCATGTCCTTGTCGGTGTAGAGCCTGAACCCTCCTTCGCTCTCGGTCGATGGCGTCAACAGGCCTTCGCCGTCGTAATATTGCAGGGCGCGGACTGTGACGCCGGTTTTCTTCGCCAGCTCCCCGATCCGCATGTAGCCTTCCGGAATTGCGCGGTTTTTTTCCATTGGTTCTCCTACGTGATTGCAGTATAAACCCTTACGCTAGCGTCATTGTCAAGCGCCTTTTCGAAAAAAAGCGAAGGAATGCCGTCCACTATCCCGAACATATTCATTAGACGGGATCATGGAGTGGTGGCTCTCGCAAGTTTATATACATGCTGAATGTATGAAAAATGCCAAGGAAAGTCAAGTGTCCCGAGGGCGTTCCACTCCACGCCCCTTTCATCTAATCCCCCCAGCCCTTATAATGAAGCATAACGAGACATGGAAACCAACGCAGGAGTGGCATTTTGTTTATCCAAGTGGAAAATCTGTACAAAAACTATGGAAATGTGGAAGCCGTAAAGGGGGTCAGCTTCGCCGTACAGGAAGGGAGCCTGTTCTCCCTCCTTGGAACAAACGGTGCGGGAAAGTCAACCATTATCGGTATCCTTACGACCCTGCTGGCCAAAACCAAGGGCAAGGCGGAAATAGGCGGTTTCGACGTGGAGCGAAATGCGGACGAGGTTCGAGCGCTTATCGGTGTCGTGTTTCAGGATAGCGTACTTGACCCCCTGTTGACCGTGCGTGAAAACCTGGCCATACGTGGCAGTCTTTACAACATGGGAAGCGCAAGGCTCAAAAGCGCGGTGGACAACGCCGTGCGGCTTACGGATATTGGGGAGTTTGCTTCTCGTCCATACGAACAGCTTTCCGGCGGACAGCGGCGCAGGGTGGATATAGCCAGGGCCTTAATCAATATGCCAAGGTTGCTGTTTCTGGATGAGCCTACGACGGGGCTTGACCCAAAAACACGCAGGGACATATGGCGCTTGATTCGTGATTTGCAGAGATCAAACGGCATGACGGTTTTCCTGACAACCCATTACATGGAGGAAGCCACAGAAAGTGACGATATCGTTGTAATCCACAAAGGCGAGATAAAAGCCCAGGGCACACCCCTGGAACTTAAAACACGCTACGTTTCCGACTTGTTGAAGCTCACCCTGTCAAACGGCGAATACATGGAACATAAACTGGAAAAAACGATTGACGCACTGCCCATTATCGAGGGATATAAAGACCAAATCGCCAATGTGGAAATTATCAATGGCACCCTGGATGACGTGTTTCTTAACTTGACGGAGGGATTTGACAATGCTGATTAAACGGATTTTGCTGTTGTTCTTTCGCGACAAGTCCAGCGTGTTTTTCTCGTTGCTTGGCGTGGTCATCGTGATAGGTATATACATTATGTTTATGGGTAACAACATGGCGCAAAGCGTGCAATCGGTACTGGGGTTTTACTCGGATCGGATTTCCGTGGCGGTGGCCGGCATAATGTTCGGGGGATTGGTCGCCATGAGCAGTATCAGCAGTTGCATGAGCGCGATTAGCATCAGCGTTGGCGACAGAAAAATCGCCTCCAAGGATTTCCTTACCAGTCCCGCGTCCCGTGGGAAGATTACGTGGAGTTACATCATCGGTTCCGGGGCGGTGGGGTTTATCATGAGTTCCGCCTTCCTCGTTCTTAGTATCGGGTACATGATGTTCCTGGGCGGCGATCTACCAGGCCTTACGGTCTGGCCCCGCCTGTTGTTGACAATGGTATTGAGCATCCTATGCGGAAACTCGATGGTATACTTTATCACTACTTGTGTCAAAACGGAAAGGGCGTTCTCCGCGCTTGCGGCGGTACTAAGTTCGATCATGGGGTTTTTGATGGGGGTCTTCATTCCCGTCGGCATGTTTCCAAACGCCATGCAATGGGTGGTCAGGCTGTTCCCCATGAGCCATTCGGCCAGCATGTTCCGTCAGGTTTTGGCCGATGGCGAACTGGCGGCCCTGTTCGCAAACGCACCGCCGGAAGCCCTGGGGAGTTTTCGCTCCTTCTTCGGCGTAACGTTCGACTATGGCGGCTTTGTTAGCAGCTTTTGGTTCTCTGCGGCGGTGTTGGCGGCATTCACCGTCCTGTTTTACGTGCTAAGTGTGTTGGTTGTTCGCACCAGGCGTGGATGAGGGAACCCCAAGCGTTTCGGCAATTGTATTTACGATTTCCATTGTCTTTTCATCAAGAAGCGGAAAACCAAGACCGTCGAGGATTTGTTTTATGAGCACGGCCTTATCAACAAATTCCGCCTTGTTGCTGATAAAGATTGGGGAAACAAGCCAAAAATTAAGGAGCAACATGCCAAGCTCCGCCAGGAATTTTGCGTTGCTGGGGCGGATGGAACCGTCGGCCATGCCTTCTTCAATCAACGATACGAACAACTTGGCCGTGTCATGGGTATCCTCTATATGTTTCGCCAAAAAACGGGGTTGCCGCAACAATGACATTGTCGCCTGCGTCAGTTCCGGATACTTAGCACTAATGCCGGAAGAAAAAACCATTTTTATTTTTTCCAGACCGTTGGCCCCTTCCATGTCCTTTACGGCATCGAAGGGATCGTTATCGTCAGAGAGTTTCTCCATCAAAGTACGAAGCAGGTCGTCCTTGGATTTGAAATGGTGATAGAAGGCCCCACGGGTCAGTCCCCCAAGGTTGTCCACGATGTCCAGGATGGTGGTCTGCTCATAGCCCTTTTCGAGAAATAGTTTTAGTGATACATCCAAGATTTTCTGAACGGTCTCTTCCGGATGTTTGTTTCGGGGCATACGTACTCACCTCATTTCCTTCCGTAGTGTAGCATACGTGCAATACGCATGTATGTTAGCGGAAGGTGTGACAGGTGTCAATAAGTCGTGTCTTACGTGCTTGTGGCGAAAGAAAACCTGCCGACGCTGTACGAGGAGGTTCGAGGCCAAGGCTCACAACATCGCCGTCCTTCGATTCCCACAAACCCCACCTTACCCAGCCAGGATTGTAGGCGGCCATGCTACCAACTTGGGATACGTGGCCATCCTCTATCGTGGTAACGGACCTTATGTGTATGACGTTCCAGCCAGCCTCCAGGACGATGTTGATGTCATCGAACCTCCATGCGTAACTGAAAGGTCGGCCCTCAAGAAAACCCGAATTAGCGTCAGATTTACCTCTTCCGATGATGGTAACTTCCCGATCAACATATATGTAGTACACTTCGTCAATGATAGAGGTCAACATGTTTTCGGTTTCACTAACATCGGAACTTAGCCTTTGAAGCCTGCCGCGACGGTCATCGCCTTCCGTTTCCATGATGTAAAAGCTAACAGCACGCGCACTGTGGGGGTAAATCGTGAAACCGCTATAGATGTCGTTATAGTTCTCGAACAAAGAGCCTATATTCGTCAGATGACTAGGTGTGGCAATAATAAAATGCAACTGCCCACCGTTAATGGTCCCTTCCCCACCAATGTCGCGGCCCAAAGGCGCCCATGCAGGACCAACATCCCTGTCGCCGTCGAAGCGCCAGTATTCCTCCGCATCTGGATCCCAGGCATACACCTGCCCGGTCAGAACCATGGTTTCCCCAAAAGGTGCTCTGCTTTCCGGGGCACTGGTACCAGGGTCAGTAGGAGGGGGATCCAACCGAGGGCAACCAGTCAGAGCCAACACGAATGTCACCGCAACAGCCAATATTCCCAAAGCATTTTTGTTTTTCCGCATAGAACTCATACCTCTATTTTAGGATTTTCCGGCCACTTGTGCCTAGGATAGCGGCCCCTCATTTCCTTGCGAACCTCGGGGTAGGAACCTGTCCAGAAGCCGTCAAGGTCTCGGGTTATCTGCACGGGGCGATCCGCCGGCGACAATAGGTGAAACACGATGGGAACCCCCATGACTGTGCACGGGCCGGATACGCCAAAGGCATCCTGCAGGCGCAGGCGGACAACCGGCTCGCCGGAACCGTAGTCCACCGGCCGTTTTCGACCCGAAGACAGGACGAAGCTGTCGGGAACAAGTCTGTCCATCCTACGCTTTTCCTCCCAGCCAAGGCGAGCGGCGAGCGCATCGCACAGGCTTGCGACATCGATTATACCACCTTTGCCCGTGTCGTTTCCACCCCATACATAAGGGCCCAGCCATTGCGAGGCTTCGTCCACGAGGCTTTCGTCGTTCCAGTTCGAGACCCGACCGTTCGAGGCGGCGTAGAACCGTATCCGTTCAAGCAGTTTTCCAGGAGTGCCACGATTTTCATTCCAGGGGAGTACAGAAAGGCCCCGTTCACGGAGCATTGCAGGAAGGAATGGGACAAGTTCGTCACGGCGGCAGGGGCGGCGTTTTTCCCCGAGCAGAATGCGTCCGGCTTTTTTCGTTTCGGTAAGGCGAGGGACAAGGCCGTTCCATTCGACCGCCATTTCCACGGACATCCTTGTCTCCAGCGTCGCAAGTGCTGTTTCACGGCTGACGGGAACGGCAAGGCGTATGTAGCCGGTGCGTTCGCCCGAATCTACCTCAAGGGCGCAGAGCCATTCCATGCCTGCAAGCGGCATTTTGCATCTTGCCTCCCTGCCGGATGGAAAGCGAAAGATTCCTTCATCAATGGCCAAGGCCGCACTTTTCGCAGGCGCATTTCCTGCATCGCCAAAATCACGTCGCCTGGCGATTCGGTCGGGGAATGCTATCGCCATCATTTCGCCTATGTCCGCCTCGTCCTGGGCGTTCCACGGCGCAAACCCCGAAAGGCCCAAACGCCGAAACAGATCCATCGCATTTTCCCCGACTCTCTTGGCCCAGGGGCTATTCGGTTCATTGCGCAGGGCGGAAAGGCGGTCGGCGAAATCGGGAGCAAGATCGGCACCGCCATCCTGTCCCGAAAGAACGGCTGCGGCGGCGCAGGCAAGGGAGGCCTTTCCCAGATCACGGCCAGCTATGCAGAGCCTGGCAAGGCGAGGTTCAAGGCCAAGGCCAGCCATCTGCCTGCCCGTTTTCGTGGGCCTGTCCTGTTCGTCAACCGCACCGAGTTCCCCCAGAAGTTCCAGCGAGCTTTCCCAGGCGGCCTCGCCGGGTTTGTCGGGCCAGGGCAGGTCGTCGATTTTCGCCACGCCCCAAAGCAGGCATTCAAGAACAGCCGCCGAAATGTCGGTGCGCCTTATCTCGGGGGCCGTTTCCGACGGCCTGACTTCGCCCCTTGGCCACAGCCTGATACAACGACCAGGCCCCAGCCGCCCTGCCCTGCCGGCCCGTTGCCCTGCGGAACTTTCGCCGATGTTTTCAAGGGAAAGCCTGTTCATGCCGCTGGGAATGTGGAACCGCTGGATACGGGCATAACCCGAATCCACGACCAGGCCGACTCCGGGTATTGTAAGCCCGGTTTCGGCGACGTTGGTCGAAAGAATAACCCTGCGCCTGTCGTGTTTGCCCGGTGCGATTATCCTTCGCTGTTTTTCCAGGGGAAGGCTTCCGTGAAGCGTCTCTATCTCAAAATCCCTGTCAAAGCCCTGTTCCTTAAGGTACCCTGCACAGGCGGCTATTTCCCTTCGCCCCGGAAGGAAAACCAGAATGTCCTTATGCGGCAACGGCGAACCTTGGGTGTCCGAACGTTCCGCCGCAAGAATGTCGGCAATGGCTATAGCACATTCCCTGCCAAGCGGCCCCCTCCGGGGGAGGGGGCTATAGGATGTTTCCACGGGGAAAACCCTGCCTGGGCATTCGATTACGGGTGTGCCATCCTTTCCGTCTATGCAGGCGGCGACCGTATCGGCGACCCTACCGGCATCCATCGTTGCGGACATGATTACCAGGCGTACTTTTGCACCCATGCGAATAAGATCCAGGACAAAGGCAAGGGCCAGATCGGTGTGAACCGAGCGTTCATGGAATTCGTCGAAGATGACTGTCCAGTTGGCGGCGTTCCCGGTGGTGCTTCCGTCAAACATCGATGGGTTTTCCTGAAGCCGCCGTACCAGAAGGCCCTCGGTGATAACCTCGATCTGCGTGCGAGGCGAAACCCTCCGTTCAAGCCGCACGGCATAGCCGGCCCGTCCGCCGACGTTTTCCCCCAACAGTTCCGCCAGCCTTGATGCTATGCCAAGAACCGCCGCCCTTCGTGGTTCCAGCATTACGATCCTTCCGCCGAAACGATCCAGCAGGGCCAGCGGTACCAGCGTTGATTTGCCGCTGCCGGGATCGGCACGAAGCACCACCGAGCCTTTCCTGTCCAGGGCATCGCAGATTGCGTCCAGGTGCGGAACAAGCGGAAGTCCCGTTGCGACAATGCCACGACGAATATCGGTGTCGCTCATTCGTTCCCCTGCCCAAGTCCCCGAGCCTCCAGCGCAAGAACCGTCTCGGCCGCCGCTTCCATCATCCTTTCGGTTACCAAGGGGAGCAGGACAAGAAGGCGGCGCAAGCCACGTTTGCACGAACGGGCCTGACAGGCAAGGTTTGCCGTTTCCCACATCTCGAAAAAGCGTGGTATAAACCCTAGCATAAGGCTAATCCCCAGGCTGAAAAACGCAATGCCCGTGCCGCCGTTCCTGCCTGTCCTTTTTTTGCGGCGAGCAAGGAAAATGTTTTTAACCCTGTTTTCCAGTGCCGCAAGCGAAAGGCGCAGTTCCCTCATAGTGGTGACGGCGAAGAGAAAACCTGCGGCGGCAAAGACAACCAGGATTCGCATTGCGGCGATTACCCCTTCCAAAAACCCTTCCACACTGACGGCAGGAATACGGAGGGAAGGAACGTGAAAACCTAAAACGGTAATTCCAGGCGTAACAATCCCAGGGTTCCCAGGCCCGACCGTTCTTGCAAACACGATTATCAATGCCAGTATCATCAGCATTTTTGAACCACGCAGTAGCCCCCCCGGGGGGATGCCTGCGACAATGCAGGCGACAATTAACAACAAGGCCGAAAGAACAAGCCCATACGGGGAAGCAAGAATAAGTGAAGAAAAGACGAGCAACCCAAGGAGTTTGAGTCCGGCAGGAAGCCGATGGAACACGGAAACACCGGGCCTGTAGGAAAATGGAAGCCTCTTCAATCGTCGAGCCATGAGCAGTCTTTTACCGAGGCATAGCAACGCCGGGGATCTCGCACTCCCCAGGCAGGATCAAGCCTGTCCAGAACGGCTTCGGGGGGGCCGTCATCGCAGATGCGTCCTTGGTGGAGTATCACCAGACGGTCGGCCAGAGCAAGGGCCTTTTCCAGTTCGTGGGTAAGGATGATGAGGGTTTTGCCCTCCCTTTTGAGGTCACGGATCATGCGGAGGGTGTTTACGACACCGGGCCAGTCAAGGTTTGCAAAAGGCTCGTCCATAATCACCGTGCCGCAACCCATGGCGACGACGCCGGCGACGGCAAGGCGGCGTTTTTCCCCTCCGGAAAGCCGCCTGGGGGAACGCTCCCGTTTTTCCGCAATTCCAAGGGCGGCAAGTGCGGCCTTCGTGCGAGTGGCGGTTTCGGGCTTGGAAAGGCCGAGGTTCTCAGGCCCGAAGGCAACGTCCTCGGCAACGGTTTCCCCGACAATCTGCGCGTCGGCATCCTGGAACACAAGCCCAAGTTCCCTGCGGATTTTTTTTTCGGTACCTCGCACAAGTGCCATTGATCGCCCCGTCGCAAACAAGGGACACCCCTTAAACAGCACCTCCCCCGCATCCGGCTCCAGAAGGCCGGCTATTATTTTCATGAACAGGGTCTTCCCCGATCCGTTCGACCCGGCAAGGATGAGGCACTGGCCTTCGGGAATATCGAGGTTCACGCCTTTTAGTGCGGCAATAACATCCTCGCCCTGCGAAATGCCTGGAAAATTTTTCGTAAGATTTTTTACCGAAAAAAGAGGCGTGTCCATTTGCACAAACCTTACCGTGAAAGCAATTGCGAGGCCGTGCGCCGCAGACGGGGGGTAATCAACCCGGCAACAACCCCCTTGATGGCATCGCCGGCGATAAAGGGGACAAAACCTACGACAAACGTTTGCCGCAAACCATCCAGGGACAGATAGAGGTTCAGCCAAATCAGCCCGGGTATATAGACGACAAGAAACCCGGCGGCAACCGCCAGGGCGATTCTCCAGATCGGTGTTTTTGCGCCAGGCACCGGGGAGCCGACGATAATGCCGGCGACAAAGGCCCCAAGAAGGTAGCCGAAGATGTAGCCGCCGGTCGGCCCAAGTATTACGGCAAGGCCGGCAGCCCCTCCGGCGAATATCGGTGCGCCAACGGCCCCGGCCACGATGAACAACGCCACGGCCCCTGCCCCCAGAAGCGGCCCCAGTACCAGGCCGGCAATCACCACAAACATATTCCGCAACGCTATCGGAACCGGCCCGATGGGGATTACCAAAAAAGCACTTGCCGCTATTATCGCGGCAAACAGCGCGGCAAAAACCATGGAGGTTATAGCCTTTCTTCGATTTGGCAGCCAGCCGAACATTGTTTTTTCTTCTTTCATGATTTCCTCCTGCAATATTCCTAACTCCGATGATAAACAAGCGAGGCGATCCCCGCATTGAAACACATGATCCCCTCACCGTTTTCTTTCCTAATGACGCATTTTCCCACGGAATCCGTTCCGGCAAAAATCCCCTTCGCAAGTGGGGGCCTTTTTTTCCTCGCCCGTATGGTACCGTCGGCTGAACCCAAATCCATAAGCGAGACACCGGCCCCGATTCGATCCGCCATGGAATTCCATTCGTCCGCCAGAAGCTGGTTTCCGGTGGCGTAAGCCTTATCGTAATCCATCTGTCTTTTTATCCGCCGTGCCTCGTCGATTATCTTAAGCAGAAGTTCCCGGCGCGAGATCGGGTGTCCGATAAGCTCGGCGCAACTGACCGAGCCGTCCATTGGGGCTGGATTGTTCACGTTGATTCCTATGCCGCTTGCCAGCCAACGGATCGAATCCCCCTCCCCGGAAAGTTCCGTCATCAGACCCGCGATTTTTCGATCTCCGATGTAAACATCATTGGGCCAGCGCAGACGGGCAGGCTTTCCGCAAAGGGAGCCTAGGACACGGGCGACGGCGATCTGATGGAGCATTAGGGGCAGCCTATAATCGGTCAACGCCATCGGCGATACCTGAACGGGGCGTTCCAGAACGGTAAAGTACAGGCCCCCTTGTTCCGAAACCCAACTTCTGCCCAAGCGTCCCTTTCCGGCGTCTTGTGTTCCGGCGATTACCACGGTTCCTGACACGTTTCCTTGAACGGCGTATTCCCGCATTCTGTCCATGGTGCTGCCAGTGTTTTCAAAATATCGGAACATGGACTCGTTTTCGCCGAATTCCCAAGGGTACAGAAAATCGGAGGGGCTTTCCGGGTCAAGCGAATACCCCGATTCCAATGTATCCACGGGGTACCCTGCCTTGATGAGGGACTGTATGCCTTTCCAAACGGCGACCCTCGAAATTCCCAGATCCGTGGCAAGTTTGCCGCCGCTTATCGGCCTTCCGTTTTCGTCACGTAAAACCTCGACAAGCCGTGCTTTCGTTGAATGCGTGGAACCGTTTTTTCCCCTCATGTTAACCATGGCTACTTATAGGTTAACATGAAGGCAAGGATAAGTCAAGGGGGATTACTGTGTAGTTATGGAAAACGGCAGGGGCTCCAAACCCTGCCATATTAAGGCGGTTCTTCTCTTGATGTGTTGGCTATACAGGCAATTTTGTTTCAGATAAACGCCAGCGCAACAACTGCTAGGAGCTTTGAACTTCGGAACTTCAGGCTGATACACTCGCCCCGAAAAGGGAACACAGCCTATGGGTGGATTATACACCGCCTAGGCAAAAAACATCTGGCACTATTTCCAAAGGAATTTTTGACGCAGTCCCTATTAGGCTATGGCAGATTTCCAGATCGAAGCAGCTTTTTTAAGCTTCTTCGATCCGCCACCAGGAAATGTCAAAAAAACATGGCAAGAAACGTTAAAGTCGTATACCCCACGCGGAGAAGCTGCCTTATGCTAGTGATGATCATACTATCAACTTAACAGGGGGAAATCATGAAGCAGATTGGAAAACCAAGATGGCTTGTCGTATCTATCGCGGCAATGGCACTTCTTTTTGCTGGTTGCCCAACATCCGTAGATAACGGGAATGGGAAGGAAAATGGAAACGGAAATGGTCAGGATGGTTGGGAAACACTCTGGGCATTCGCAACGGATGAGCATTTTCAGGGCTTGGATGTTGACGTGATTGATGTCGATGCAATCTTCGAGGAGGACGGCCCATTAGGAGCAAGGACACTACTGGCTCAGGATGGGGAGTTTGAGATTCGTACCGTGGCTAGCCCTGTCGAGAGACAGGCCATCTCGCTCCACATTACGGCTGATGTTGCCTTTGGGGGAGATTGGGGTGCCGGTGTTGTTCTGTTTGGGGATGTAATTGTTGACGGCGGTTTTCAGGTAGGCGATCGAATAAGCGTGATTGGCCAGGCCATCGAGGTAGGCGACTATGAGACGGAGTGGTCGCCAGCGAACGCTCCGGTACCTGGCGGCAAGATAACATTTGCCACACCTGGGTATTATAAAGAGCCTTGGGATAATCCGCTCAATGTAGATCCCCTTGTTCTTGCCAGCATAAGCACGGCAGGGCCAATCAACTTTAGCGTAGTGCTTACTTCCGCTCATATTGCCAACCTCAAGCTGGCCGTCACTGCCCCACGGGAGGATGGCAACCGCAGTCTCGCGGTGGGAATAGAGGCATTGGATCGTAATGTGATTCGGATTGACAACATTCTTTTCGAGAGACCAACCATTGTACCCGAACCCAAAGATCCTGTAACAATTGATCTTAGCCAGTTCGAGGCCCAGGTGACGGGTGCTGATGGCGAAAGCTATGAGTTGGGCAAGGACACGTTTTCCTTTTTGGGCACTACCGCCGGGACAAACTGGGCAGGGGCTCCAAACCCTACTCTTACGGGACAGATAACATTGGGTGGTTTTGATGCTTCTGCCTACAGTGCCATTTCCTTTGAATTTAAGTCCAGCCATGAATGGGCTTTCATCATCAACGGTGGTGGGGCATGGCTCTACGGTGGATGGTGGCCTATGCTTCCTGCCGAGACCGACTGGACGGCACGCACGTTTGAATTCTCGAATTTCCCAGGACTTGCATGGGGGGAAGGCGGTTCTTCTCTTGACGTGTCGGATATACAGGCAATTTTGTTTCAGATAAGCGCCGGCGCGACAACTGCCGGGAGCTTTGAATTTCGGAATTTCAGGCTGATCCCGTAAGCGTTTGGGGAACCGTTGAATAAATCAGCGGTTCCCCAAAATGTCCATCTCACTTTCAACCCCAAGCACAAAAAGCCGTAACCAAGTAAACATCCAGCCCGAAAGTGCGGTTGGGATTGCTACGCTCCGTTCTTCAAATCGCTACGGCAAAGTCCTGATAGGCGTGGTTCTGATAGCCCAATCGCTCTCGTAGCCAGGGGCGCTACGGGCTCTAACTTTGAAATAAACGGCGGTATTTGGGGCCAAACCGGTAAGAGTGCGCGTATCTTGGGTCGACCACTCCATGGAGGTCCAAGGGCCATCTTGACTTGGCCCATGCGCCACTTCAAACTGTGTTGCCAAATGCGGACGACTGTGGGAAACCGTTATGCTGGTTCTTGTGCGGTCCTCCATAAATACGCCATTAAAGGGTGGGTTTGGACGAGCCTGCCCCGTTGTCGCATTAACGATCGTTGATGGATTGCTATCACCGGCACTGTTAACCGCAAATATCCTATACCACCGCCGGGTGTTCGGCGACAAGCCGGTGTGGTCCCAGAAGGTATTCGTAATTGGGGCAATCATCCCTGCGTGAACCGACCATGGACCGGTAGCCGACGATCCGACCTCAACCCTGTAACCATCTGCATCTTGTACAGCATTCCATGAAACGCGAATGGTCGTTGCCGATTGCGCCGTGGCGGTTACCCCAGTCGGAGCACTGGGCCTAGTTACGGAGGGCGGTGGTGCAGGAGGCGGTGTCGGGGGCGGCGTAGGCCCAGGTGTCGGAGGAGGTGGAGTAGGCGGCGGCGTAGGCCCAGGTGTCGGGGGTGGTGGAGTAGGCGGCGGCGTAACGGTCGCGGCGGTCACGGGGCCGACCGACTCGCTGAGAACAAAGAACGTATACCCGGTGCGTCTTACAACCACGTTTATCCACGATCCCACGTCTTCGGCTGTCAAAGCAAGCGTGCTGCCCGTGCCTCGCGGGGGGGATATATCGGTGTTGCCGCGCCTCCACTGGAAGGAAATGGCCCCGGTGCCGCCAAGGTTGGTCGTGTTTACCGACAGCGTGTTTCCCACTTGCGTAGTTCCGGTTATGCTGACAGTCCCCGTCAGTTGAGGGAGAGAGGGCGAAGGCTCATCTTCATAATCATAGCCATCATCGTTAACAAGCTCGGCAAAACAAAATACCACTGTGTTTCCGGGGACACGCAGTATTTCGATACCTGTAAAGATAATGTCCGAATTTGCGCCGGCACTGTCGGTAGTCAGCCGAGCCGCCGCCCAGCGCGGATCACCGGCCCATGGCCCGGGCCCCGCCTGCATGGTAAAACTTCTTGTCAGGGTAAAGGGCTGTCCCGCAACCAGCGGAACTGGAGTTCCCCAGTTATGGCCGGGTTGCATACCCTGTATCATAAACTGGCCCGTGGCGGACGCACCGCCGCGCCCCGTTACCCTGACGTTGTACGTTCCGGTGGCGGTTAGAAAGCCTTCGGTAATCAACTCGGGGAACTGGATGTCCAAACCGTGCCAGTCCGCCGTTCTCCCGGTCATGCGGAGTTCCACGAATTCGCCGTCATGTGTTGTTCCCACGGTGAATGTCACAGGCCCGGATTCGGCGAAAATGTAAAAATCCTCAAAGTCGATTGGCGTTAACACGTCCGGCTGTTGTCCCGGTGGAGTGGGGCCGGGTCCCGGCCCGGGAGGCCCCGGATCAACCGGCGGCGGTGTCGTGTCCTGATGCCATTGAGCGTACAGGCGGAGGTCGTTGTGCAGCGTGCGGGGGTTGCCGGCCGCCGTGGTTCTGGCACCGTCGGCGTTAAAGTACTGCGTGCCGCCATTGCGCGTGGTCCAGAACCCGGTAAACGTCCAGCCGGAACGCGCACCCGGGGTTGCAACGCTTGCCGGGAACTGAACGCCGTTGGTATGGACGAAAGATGCAACCGTGGCGTTATCCGTGGCCATGTGGTTTTGGATAAGGGATACCGTCCATTGCTGCGGAGCAGGATCGTCCGCCTGATCGCAGGCCGTTATCGAAAGCCCGATTACCGCCACCATGGTGATAATCCCAAGTTTAAAAATCGTTTTCATTTTTATGCCTCCTTAAAAAGTACGGTTCGCGGAATACTGTCCGCAAAGCAGTTGTCTACAATCGCACAACGCGCGATTTTACTGGGGCGTGTCAGTTCGTAGGTCCAACAAGTGTTACCGTACGAGTCACGTCTGAAAATCCAGCCCTGTTAATAGTAATGTGTACGGTTCCGCCTCTTACATTGGAGATATACAATCTACGATTGTTTCCAAAACCTGCCTCCAGATTCCCTCTTACTGCCGAACCGGTTCCGGGAGCAATCGAAATATTCG
>Ga0209755_10002487_pt1 | contig 25245 bp, 26 predicted proteins | sample TergutCo191P1_FD_187301 | JGI IMG/M metagenome (GOLD analysis project Ga0209755, IMG submission 187301) | Cornitermes sp. P1 segment gut microbial communities from Petit-Saut dam, French Guiana - Co191P1 (SPAdes) (version 2) | ecosystem: Host-associated > Arthropoda: Insects > Digestive system...
AAATTTACACTCAATTTCAAATTGATCATGATTGGTATCATAAAAATATCTTTGTTTAATTAACAATGGGTGTTAAAACACCCATTGTTAATTATTTTTTTATTCTACTTAATGCTTCTTTTAAAAAGTTTTGGGATATTCGTTCTGCATTAATTTCCTATATTCGATTAGAGAGGAAACTAGTAGATTGAACTTTAACCACCGCATCAAACCATGTTACGAATATATATTATCTCCCATGGCAACAAACACCCGACACCTGTACAGGCTGTCAATCTTCAACGCCAAGGAGAAAAAAATGAACGATCTCAACTCAATCCTAATCGAGGGAAACCTTGCGCAGGAACCGAAGTACCGCACCACCCCAAGGGGAACGCCCCTCTGCACATTCCCGATTGCGACGAACCGTTTCTACAGGCAGGACGAGGGAACCGAAAAGGAAACAAGCTTCTTCAACATCGAGGCTTGGGCGAAACACGCCGACATCTGCAACAACCACGGGAAAAAGGGACGGGGGGTGCGGATTGTCGGCCGCCTGAAACAGGATCGCTGGCAGGACAGCGAGGGAAAGGCCCAGTCGAAAATAGTCATCATAGCCGAGCACGTCGAGTTCCGTCCCGAGTTCAGGAAAAACCGCCCCGCCGACGAGGAAGCCGAAACGGCAGAAAGCGCGGAAACGGAGGAAAGCCTTGTCCCCACCTTCTAGGGCGCCGCCGTGCAACGCGCTAAAACGGACGGCTTGAGCGACTGTGACCATGCCCGTCAAACGGGGGATTCTTCCGCTGTCGCCTTTCCGGCGACCTGTCGCATCCAAAAACACGGTACCATGACAAAACGAACAGGAGGTTCATCATGAATCAAAACTTGACGGAAATCGTCCTCATCCTTGACCGAAGCGGCTCGATGGAGGGGCTTGAGGACGACACGATCGGCGGCTTCAACGGGTTCGTCAAAAACCAGGCGGGCTTGGGGGAGACCAGCCTTACCACGGTGCTCTTTGACGACAGGTACGAAATCCTGCACGACGGCGTGGACGCAAGGAAGGCCTCGCTCACGCGGGAGGAGTATTTCACCCGTGGTTCCACCGCCCTGTTGGACGCGGTGGGCAGGACAATCAACGACGTGGGCAGAAGGCTTGGCGAAACGCCGGAAGCCTCGCGGCCGGGCAAGGTCATCTTCGTGATCACCACGGACGGGCAGGAGAACGCGAGCCGGGAATTCGGCTACGGCGAGGTCAGGCGGATGATAACGCACCAGACCGAGAAGTACGCGTGGGAATTCATCTTCATGGGTGCCAACATCGACGTGGCCGAGGAAGGGGAAAGGCTGGGCATCAGGGGGGATCGCTCCTTCGCCTTTGTGGCAAGCTCGGCAGGCGTGGGCGGAATGTTCGACGCTTCGGCGACGTTATGCAAGAGCATCAGGATCCCCTTGGCGAAGCCCAGGAAAAGGGCGGCTACGAGATAAGGCAAACGCCAAGCCCGACAACCCCCGCCGCCCGCGAATTCCTGAAAACAAGTTTTCGGGACGGCGGCGGTTTCCCACGACTTGGGGAGCGTTCCCAGACGTTCCCATAACGACATATCCCACATTGACCCCAGGTTTTTATCACGACCCACATTAACCCCGCATCCAACGCGGGCGACACAGGAGGCCATATATGCATGGCATAATGGAAAACGACTATATGTTTTCGGGCAGGGGCAACGTCCCCTGGCACGGCATCGGCGCGGTACTTGACGGGGTGCTGTCGTCGGATGAGGCAATCAGGGAAGCGAGGCTTACCTGGACCGTCGAACGGAAACCGGTCTACGCGGAAAGCGACAGGGCGCAAGCCATCCCCGGCTACGTCGCGAACGTCCGCAGCGACACCAACGAGGTGCTGGGCATAGTTTCGGAACGCTACCACGTCGCGCAGAACAGGGACGTGTTCGCCTTCGCGGACGACCTTATCGGCAACGGAAGGGTTCCATGCACCTACGAGACGGCGGGCTCGCTTTTCAACGGCAGGAGGGTGTTCATGCTTGTGAACATGCCCAAAGGCCGCATCGTGGAGGACGAGTACCACCCGTACCTGTGCCTGTCCAACGCCCACGACGGCTCGGCGTGCTTGCAGGTTCTGCTTACCGGAATCAGGGTCGTCTGCAACAACACCCTGTCGGCGGCACTGCACTCCGCAAAAAGGAAAATCTCGATACGGCACCTGTCCTTCATGGAAAGGCGCAAGGACGAGGTGCTTATGGCGATGGGCGCGGCGTCGAAATACTTCCGCGACCTTGAGGCGTTCGCCTCGATGCTCGCTGGAAGGAAGGTCAACATCGGCAAGGTGCTGGACAGGCTCTTTCCCGCGTCGGCGTGCGCGTCGAAGAGGCAGCTCAAGTCGAACGCGGAGACGAAGGAACTCATCAAGAACCTGCTCAGGCGGAAGGACGATTTGCAGAACTTCAAGGGCACGGCGTGGGGGGCCTACAGCGCCATCGCGGACTACCGTTCCAACGCGGAGCCCAAGCGCAAGACCCCCACCTATGCGGACAGGAAAATGGCGACGTTCCTTGACGGCGATCCGGTCATGAACATGGCGCAGGAAATCATCGCGGAACTTGCGGCGTAGGGGGGAAGGCGTGAACAAGATTAATAGCAACATTCAACCCGCGGCAGGCCGCATCGCTCGCAAGGGGCGGAACCGCAAGGCATCCAGCGCGCCGCAACACAGGCCGCAAAGAAAGACGCGCCTCCGCAAAGGCATCGAGGAGTTTCTCAGGCTGCATCAGGGCATCGGCTCCATCAACGAGTACGGCGACCGCGTCATCAGCGGAGTGCGCATCTGTTAACATCAGCAAAAGCCGTTCCGTATGGGACGGCTTGATTTTTGAGGGGGAGAAAACTATGGCGACCGAAAGAAGATACGCGGGACGGACAAGGTTCGCGTTTGAGGGGCTTTTTCTTGTCAACGCCGTTAACGAGGCGCGGGCGAGGGAACACGTCGAAAGGCACTGCGGGCTTGTCCTTGGCGGGAACATCCATTCGACGCTTTCCGAGGAAACGGTTGACTGGGACTTCCCCATACACCCGAGGAAATTCATCGGAAGGGCGACGCTTTGCGGGAAACAACGGAAGGAGGCGTGATGACGACAAGGGAAAAAATCAGGGCGCTGATCGACAACGGGGAAGACCGCGAATGGTACCCCACCACGGACGAAATAATCGGGGCGATGAACGCCGACCTGCACGGCCTGTTCTCGAAACACGACCTTTCCAGAGACGGCAACCTGGCGCGCGACAAAAGGCTTTTCGACCACGCACGGGACTACGACCGCAAAACGGGCAAGGACGTTTACGCCTACACGGTGAGGTCGTTTCTGGACGTGGGCGCGGGGGACGGGAGGGTGTTGAGCGGACTTCGCGGCGTCAACGGCGACGTCAGGGTCGAAAAACTCTACGGCATAGAGATCGCGAAGGCGCAGGCCGACGACCTCATAAACCGCGGCGTGTTCGTCATCGGGCGGGACTTTTTCAGGTGCTCGCTGGTGGACAAGTGGTACGGGGTGGTTTTCAGCAACCCGCCTTATTCAGAGTTCAGGGAATGGACGGAAAAGCTTTTCAGGGAGGCCAACTTCGGCGTTATGTATCTGGTGCTTCCCGTGCGCTGGAGAAAGACGCTGGACGAACGCTGCGGCATCGGGCTTTACGACGTCGCGTCCATCGGCGAATTCGATTTCCTGAACGCGGACAGGGCGGCAAGGGCGCGGGTGAACCTTGTCAGGGTTACCCACAAAAAGGCGAAAGCGCGGGACGGACGCGGCGGTTTCCGCGAGGCGTTCGGGAACGGGGAAGAGACGGACAGCTTCGAGCGCTGGATAATGGAAAACGTCGGCACCTTCGAGGGGAAACCCGAGGAAAGCGAGGAGGACAAGGCGCTCAAACTCAGGGAAAGCGCGATCGAGGATCTTATCGCCGGCTTCGAAAGGGAAGCGGCGGCGCTGTTCGACCTGTTCAAGTCCATAGGCGACACGCCGTTCAGGGTTATACAGGCGCTGAACATCGACCGCAAGTCCATACTTGAGATCATCCGCGAGGACATACGGACGCTCAAGAAGCGTTACTGGAGGGCGGCGTTCGACAGACTCGACGCGGTAAACCTGCGGCTGACCGTCGAAACCCGGGACAGGCTGCTTTCGGAGATGGAGGAGTTCGGAACGCTGGACTTCAACGAGGACAACCTTTACTCGATAGTCGTGTGGGTGATAAAGCATTTCAACGAGTACACGGACGAGCAGCTTCTTTCGGCGTTCGACGCTATGACCGGTCAGGATTACGTGAGGGCGTACAAGAGCAACGTCCACTGGACGAGAGACGACTGGCGTTACACGGGAAAAGGGAAGCCAGGAAAATACAGCCTCGACTATCGGCTTGTCACCCGTTGCCACAAAAGCTATAGATACAGCCAATGCGTGGTTGACGACTTCATCGTGGTCTGCCGAAGCCTCGGGTTTTACGTCCACGAGCACCGCTATTTTAACGGCGGGGCTTACGGGGAAGAGCAGCGGTTTAGCACCGTGGACGGCAGGCTGGCGTTCACGGTGAGGGCGTACAAAAACGGCAACGCCCACATGAGGGTTGACCGCGACCTGATGATGAGGTTCAACATCGAGGTGGCGCGGCTGCGCAACTGGATCAACAGCCATCGCGACATACGGGACGAGTTCGAGGTGTCCGAGGCGGAGGCGATTCGCCTGTGGAAAAAGCCGGGCCTGTGCCGCATCGGGCATTCCGACCTCCCCCTGCTGGAATTCAATCGCGCGGATACGCCCCAAACGCGCGGGGACGCTACGGAAGACGAATGCTGCGGCTTCTGCCATGCCGACAAGGACGTAAATGAATCCAAGTGCGGTTTAAGCGCATAGCGGTTTCTGAATCCAAGTGAGGCAAGGCCGCCCATCCCCCATTACCGATATCGTCGTCATTGACCGTGTTTTCCGTAACGGAGAACGCGGCGGTGGCGGCGATATTTCCATATATCACAAAAACACCAACAACATTGGCAACCACGGAGGTCAACAATGCCAAACCATTGCGTGAACACGCTTCACCTGCCCGAAACCGCCGTATCCGAGATAACGGAAAAATACGTCAGGCCGGATAAGGACAACGGGCGCGTCTTAGATTTCGAGAAAATAATCCCAATCGGCGAGGTTCCGGACCGGCGCGAGCAACGCTGGGAAAAATGGGGAACCAAGTGGACAGGGTACGACCTGTCCATCGGGGACACGTACATCTCCTTCCTGACGGCGTGGTCGCCGCCAATCCCCATCCTCGGGAAACTGGCGGAACTCCATCCCGAACTGACCTTCCACCTTGACTACCACGAACCGGGCATGGGTTTTCGCGGGGAGGCCACGGCGCGGTGGAACGACGGCGAGGTCTCTTTGAATGATCAATGCTGGGATATGACGAAGGAGGATCTCGAAGAACTGGGTCTGCTTCACGACGAATAGCGCGAGCGGACAATACCACCACAGGAGGCATCAATGAAAATAACGAACAGGCTGAACCTGCCCGAGGGGTTCGCCAAGGCGGTCTCCAGCGAAAAGCACAACGCCCCCGGCTCGCTTTCGGCGACGACGCTGATCCAAGGCGTGAAGCAAATCATCCTGACCGACCGCCACTGGGACGAGCTTGAGGACGACGTGTCCGACCGCATCTGGGCTATCTTCGGGTCGGCTGTACACTCGCTGATGGAAAGCGAAGGCGAACACGACTTCGCGGAACAGCGCATGGCGTTTCAGGTCGGGGACGTTACCGTTACCGGAACCATCGACAACTACGACATGCGCAGCGGCGTTATCTGCGACTACAAAACCGCGTCCGTGAACAAGGTGAAGTTCGGCGACTTCGGGGACTGGCACACGCAGGGGATGATCTACGCATGGCTGTTGACGAAAAACAACTTTCCCGTAACCCGGTGCAGGTTCATCGCGCTGCTGAAAGACCACAGCAAGACGGATGCGGCTCGCGATTATCAGTACCCGAGGAACCCCGTGTACGTCCACGAGTTCCCGGTAACGCCGCAGTCGCTGTTCAAAATCGGGCTGTTCATAAAAAACAAGGTGAGCGAGTACCGGCGTTGCAGCAGTCTTGACGATAACGCTATACCCCCGTGTTCCCCCGAGGAAAGATGGGAACGCCCGCCCAAATACGCCGTGATGAAGAAAGGGGCGAAAAGGGCGGTGCGGCGTTTCGACAGGCTTGAGGAGGCGGAGCAACTGGTCAGCGCAAAAGGGGACGGGCACTACGTCGAGTTCCGCAGGGGCGAGGCGATAAGGTGCCGTTCCTACTGCCTGTGCCGCAGGTTCTGCAACTTCCATCGGGAAAACGTCGCCAACGCCGTTGATACAATCGAGGAAAAGGCGGCGGCGTAAAAATCAAACAGTCCTTGACATTTAGGACAAAGGAGAGAACATGGCTTTCAAGCAAGCGGAGCGCGCCCGATTATTTTTGAGGTGCGCCGTTTTCGGACCGTCGGGGTCGGGCAAGACCATGACGGCCCTGCGCATGGCGAAAGGCATCGCGGGGAAACTGGACGGCAGGATCGCCGTCATCGACACCGAGGCGAGGAGCGCGTCCAAGTACGCCGACCGCATCTCGTTCGACGTGGAGGATCTGGGTCGCAAGACCATCGACGACTACGTCAGCGCCATGAACGAGGCGGCGAAGGCGGGCTACGGCGTGCTGGTAATCGACAGCCTGAGCCACGCGTGGCGCGAGCTTACCGAGGAGGTTGACCGCATCACGCAGTCCAGCGCGAACAAGAACAGCCTCATGGCGTGGGGGAAGGTCAGTCCCAAGCAGAAGCGTTTGGTGGAGGCCTTGCTGAACTATCCCGGGCACGTCATCGCGACCATGCGGAGCAAGACCGAGTGGGTGATCGGCGAGGGGAAAAACGGCAAGGCGGCGGCGGAAAAACTGGGTCTCGCGCCCGAACAGGGCAAGGGCATCGAGTACGAGTTCGACCTGTTAATCGAGTGCAACCAGCGTCACTTCGCCACCATCACCAAAGATCGTACGGGCAGGTTTCAGGACGAGACCATCGAGAAGCCCGGCGAGGACTTCGGCGCGACCCTGCACGAATGGCTTTCCGGCGGTTCGTCCGCACCGGCGAAACCGGCCGCGAAAACGCCGGCCAAGCCCGCAAAGGCGGAAACGTCGCCCGCGAAACCAAAGGCCGGGAAACCGACGGGTTCGCCAACATGGAAGCCCTCCCTGAAGGAACGCGGCGACAGGGTCATCGGCGAAATCGGGGAAATCTTCAACGCCGCCAAAAACGGCGCGGAATATTTTTCCGAGGATGAAAAGGAGGAGGCCCGGAAGATCATCAGGGAAACCAGTCTGAACGAGCAGGGGCTTTCGGATCTTGAGGAACTCAAGGCCATCCTTTCGGACGAGCTGAGCAAAAGGGGGGCGGGGAAGGCGGCATAACCGGCCGCGTTTCCCGTCAAAGCCGGTATCGCATTAACGGCGGCGCCGGTTTCCCCGCTTTTCGGTCAGGCAAAACGTTGTCAACCCAATTTTCAAGGAGGAAAAATGACAAAAATCACCGGCGATGGTTTTACCCCCCGCGGCCGAACCGTGGCGGAGAAGGTCGTGGCCGCGTTGCGACAGCCCCTTCTCACGTTCGCGTTTCCGGAAACGAAGGCGCGGAAACCCGAATTCCCGCCGCATGAAAAACCCGTCGGGCATGAAAAACCCATGGTTCGGGAGAAGACGGGGAAGGAAGAGGCGAAAGGCGCGGCGCAGCCAAGGCCGCCCGACGGGACGGCGGGGAGGCGAGCCGCCGCTACGGAACGCGACGTCGCCATGGGGCTGCTCACGCCGCTTCGCGACCCGGAGGGGTTCGAAAAAATCCTTTTCGTGCTGAGGGCCCGCGAGAGGAACGGCCACAGGGAGTTCGCAAAGGTTCTGCGCGTGGAGCGGATAAGGAACGGCAGTCGCCTTGTCGCGACCGACGGAAGACGGCTGCACGTCGCGGAAATCAGGGCGAGGATAAGGCCGGGCGATTACAAGCCCGTCGCCACGAAGGACGTCGTGAGGCTGGGCGAACCCATCGGGAATACGCAGTTCCCCGATTGGGAAAGGGCCGTGCCCAAGGACGCGATGGTTTGCGGATGCTTCAACATGGGAACCCGCGTCAAGGGCAAGACGAACCACGCGCACGAAGCGTTCGAGAAGGCGACCGGGGAAAAGGTCAACCCGAGATACCTTGCCGACCTGACGAAAAACCCGTGGGTGGTTTACCGCCAGAAGGAAAAGCGAAAGGCCCTGCTGCTTGAGGAGCGGGGATCGAGGATGAGGACGTACGCGGTGATAATGCCGCTTTCGTCCTAGGGAACCGAAAAACCGTCTCCGTACGGGGACGGATATTGTTTGACGTTGGAGGAAGCGCATGATTTTCATGTTACCTGTGGCGGTCGCCCTGAAAGCGGCCGCGGCGACCATCACGGTGGGCGAGGCCATCGGCATCGGCACCGCCGTGTTCGGCATCGGGATCGGCATCAAGGGCGGGATCGATTTCCACAAGGCGAAGCAGCTCAAGGCGGAGGCGGAGGCCGAGTACAAGGAGATGGTGAATCTCATCAAGAGGCGCACCGACCACCTAAAAAAAAGCTTGGATCCTACGGAAGGCTGAGGCGCGAGGCGTACGCCGTGACAATCGGAAATGCGGTAAGGGAACTGTCGAAATACAGGCCCATCGATCTCACGGCGTACAGGTCGGTCGCCGTCGAAAGCGTCCGATTCATATGCGCCGAACCGGAGGACGTCGGCAAGACCCGCATCCGGGCGAGCGACGTTCTTGGCTGCGTTTCCGTCGGCGTGGCCGCCGCCCTGAACGACCGCATCCCCTACAAAAACACGCCCGTCCTGATAAAGGCCGGATCGCTTCCGGCCATACCGTACGCGGGAATCGCGATGGCGGGCGTTACGTGGGGGATAAGCGGCAGCCTCGCGAAGGCGAGGGCGCTGGAGGAGGCGGCCGAGACGAGAATCGAGACCGAGCGCATGGCCCGCGCTCTTTCCGGGCTGAGGGCGGTGGAAAACCGCGTCCGCGAGGGCGAGGAGCTGGTGTACGCGCTTGCGGGCAAGCTGAGGAAATCGCTGGGAAGGCTGAAATCCCTTGCGGCGGAAACGGGGGGCGAGATCCCCGAGGCCGCCGAAAAGGAGATCGGCGTTTCCATGCGGCTTTTGAAATCCTTGAAACGGGTCATCGAGACCGACATCTGCGACGCCGACGGCCTGCTGTCGAAAAAATCCGGCGTCGCGTTCCGCAAAAGGGAAAGGGAGGTACGCAATGCGTGACGAATATGACGACGACGGGTTTGGGGACGACGGCCTTGAGGACGACGACTTTGGCGTGGTCCCCTATGAAGGCCAGGACGACCGTTACGGAAACGAAAGGGAGGACGAGCGGCGGAGACAGGCGCGGCGGTTCTACGGCGAGACGATAAGCGGCGTGCTGAACGCCGTCACCGAGTACGCCAGAACCCTCGAGCAGGAAAAGACCAGCCGCGCCAACGTGGAGCGGAAGCGGCAGAGCGCGATGGCGGTGATACGCTCGGAGCGCCACGTCATGCTCGGATACCTGAAGCGGCGGTTCGGGGAGCGCGGCGCGCTGTACGACCAGTATTTCAGGCTGATTGACACCGCCCTGCAAATCGACAACGACGAGATCCTGCGCATAGCCCTGGAAAGCGTACAGAACATCTACCAGGACAGCCCGGGCTCCGGGATTGACGAGTTCAGGCGGCAGTTCGACACGATGAACGAGGTGGTGCGGATATGAGCGTCGTTTCGTTTTTCAGGATGCCGAGGCGGCGCGAGCGAAGGCCGTTCCTCTGCGCCAAATGCGGCAACAGGTTCGAGGGGATCAGGGTAATCCTTCCCCCCAAATGCCCGCGTTGCGACAGCCGCGACGTTGGGGAAGACCGTTTGATCCGCCATTGACCGCGTCCCGCTTAAGGCTAATTCCAGGGCGGGCTTTTGGCTTGCCCTGGAATTTTTTTGGTTTGGCTAGCATAAAACTAACCGAAAAACAATGCGCCCACGATAATGCTTATCTATTCATCATCGTCAGGGCCGACGTAGAGTGAAGTTCGTCAAGAAAGACTTTTCTCGCATTTTTCGTTTATTATCATATGCTGAAATAAGTGGACGGTATCATCAATTGGATTAAGGTGAATCGCTTTGCCGAAGTCGGCAATTGCCAGATCAAGCCTCCCAATATTGAAATGCATGATGCCTCGGGATATATATGCATCCGGATAATACGGGAACAGGTGGATTACCATGTCGAAATCGTTTTTTGCCATAAAGTTATCTCCGTTGAGAAGACGCACGGTACCGCGGAAGGTAAGCGCCGAAGGATCGTAAGCGTTCTGAAGGAGTTCCCCTTCGGCGGCTGTCAATGACCGGTCTAGGTTTGCCATGGTGATGTTTTGAATTTTATCAATGATACTCTCTCCAGGGAATGCCCATAACGCTGGACTGCCTTTATACATCCGCAAGATCTCCGCGTGAATTTCTCTTGTCAGGTATGAATAATCCGGACTGTTATTGGAATGCTCGATTGTTGAACCTTGTCGGATCTTTCGGGGACAGTCTTTTGTTGTCAGATCAGGGGTAAGTTCCATGCAACACGCTTTGAAGCAATTGCGGTATATATTTTTCATCTCCGGATTTAGGCCAATCGCCATGCTAAGGTCAGCTGCCCCTAGGTCAACCTTGCCCATTCTTGTATGCACCGTGCCACGGATAAGGTACGCGCACGCGTCGAAAGAATTTAGACGGATTGCCTCGTTGAAGTCTGCTATAGCCTCTTTTATTTTTCCTTTCTTTCGGTACGCCAAGCCTCGCTTAAGATATGCGTCCGCATCTTTGGGGTTTTTACGAATTGCCTTGGATTTGTCCGTAATTATACGGTCGAGAACGTCTTTTTTTCTGCTTTTTGGATGTTTTTCAGTTCCTGTGTTTTTCGTGGTTTTCATGCTGCCTCCATATGAAATTCTAAAAAGGGGAAAATCGATGCCCGCTTCAGAATCGCAAGTTATGACCTTGTTAACAACAAGGGTAGCCTTTTTGCCGCTTATGGGCGTTGGGTGGCCGATCCAATCTGTTAATAAAAATATGTTTGGCAAACTATTCGACGGACAATGCCATCGTTTTTTACCTGATCTGGTCTTGATTTGTCTGCGCTTTTTTTTGAAAATATTTGTCTTTAAAATGCCGTCATCGATTTATATCAATTTTCACCGAAAAGTATCAATCTGTTTTTTAAAAGTCCCAATGCGCTTGTTTTACCATGCAAAAAATTCAAAAAAATCATCGTGTTCAATATAACGTTTGGATTTTTATGCAAAATGCGTCATCTGTGATGCTTCCCGCCAAACCTCAGGCTGGGTAAGGAACGCGGATCTGCATTCACCACACGGCGTCTATGCGGGTTGACGACATGCGCACCTCTGTAGCATATTGCAAAAGCCATACAATGACGCGTCAGTCGGGAAGATCAAAGAAATTGTCGTAGTTAATACGTTTGCCCAATTCCCGAATCATTTCTTCCCATTCATCAATGTCCCTGTCCAGTTTTTCCTTCTCTTTTTCCCAGTCTGTTTTCCCATTACTGTTCATCCCCATATTTTGCGTCAATCCATGCTAGCCCGCCGTCTTTGTAGCCTTCCCTGAACGCATCTATGGCATCCTCGTCGGCCATCGAGGGATAGTCTATTTCGGTGCCAAGGTCAATCGCGTTTCCATCGTTTTTCATGGCCAGCTTGAAACCCGCTTTGTAAGCTGTTCCCTCACATGAAAACGTGTTGTCAGGGTTATCAAACGGATTGTCCTCATTGTTCATCGTTTCGTCAAAATCTTTATCCTCGTTCATAATTTTCTCCTTGGGTGATATTTTGTGTTTTCATCGTGTTTTTCTTTGTCAATTTATGGCCGTAATCTCTTTGATATATATGTACACCTAATTAATACCCTCTTACCATTATATGCCCTATTCTCAATTATTACCCTTTTTCATAGTACCCATGCCTGTTTTTGATCGCCTCAACCATCATTTCATCCATATTCCTAGCGTTTTTCATGTTTTCATTTTTTAACGAAAATTTATCAAATATTCCCAACGCCGATTCCATGTTTCGCCCTTCGTTTCCTTCCCCAAAATCTATCCCTTTTTTACTCGACATGCGCTTTTTTAATCTCTTGCCCGAATAACGAATCGGGTTTTTCCTTTCCGCAATCTTGACCACTTTCCCAAAGTTTTTGTTTTCCTTGCAATTTGCCGTCATGCATCCCCTAACGTAATTGTTGTATATCACCGCCAACAGATCCTTGTGCCTGTTGAATATCGACTGATAATCCCCGCGAAGATTGTCCCAATGAAGCCATGCGGTATTGTCCGAGTATAGACGAAACTCCGTCCTTATCGATTTTGGATTGTTCATAATAACGTCATGGGATATCTGATTGTCCCTTATATCCTTTCTTCGCTTGTCGTAAACGATAAACGACGAACGGTCGTAACTGTTTATTGCCTTGTCGTTCGAATAGAACGTACCCGTAACCTCCTTTGTCTCCTTGTTCACGTACTGATAAAGACAGCCGTTTTCCTTTGCCGCGTCCAGGGTTTTCTCCGTCATGTCATGGTCTATGTCTATCTCGTCCCTTGCCCAACTGGAATAAAACTCCAAAGCAATAATATTCAATACGAACATCCCATGGTTTTTGTATATAAAATACGGGGTAAACATTGTATCCGGAAAATCGATTACCCCTTGTTTGACAAGCTCGTAAACGGCAAAGGCCAACTGCATTTGATAGTCAATAAGCGGATTGAAGTATTCCTGAGCGACGGTCAATATGGTGTATGGCCCGGCCCTGTGAAGCGAAAGCCTGTTGAACGGGTCTATGTGTCTCTTTCTGTTTTCCTTGTTTAGGAATAACGGGTTCAATACCAGCCCTATTTTGTCTATGCCCTCATTCGGTCTCATTTCCCGTCTCCTCCTTTGCCTCGTGCGTCTTTGTCTTCAGCCATGTGTCAAGAGCGTTCTGCGAGAAAAGCAGTCTCCCTTTCAGCCTTATGCATGGTATCGCTTGTTTCTGCGCGTAAGTGTATATGCTTGATTTGGATATGTTCAAAAAGTCGCTTACCTCTTCCACACTGAGAAGTCTTTTGTCCATAAAAAATGCCTCCTATGTCTGTGCTTATTATTATGTTGTCACCATTTGCTTTCCAAAATATGGATTACAAATATTACAATTGATAACAATATATTATAAATCTTACAAAGGAAACGATTATGAGCGACCTGACATACGAACAGTTATTGGAGAATATGAAACACGGAACGTCGAATATGTTAATCCTTGGTAAGCCAGGGTGCGGAAAGTCATATTTGATAAGGAAATATTCAAAAGAAAGAAAAGATATACTTCTTACCGCCCCAACAGGCATAGCCGCAATGAACATAAATGGGAAAACCGTGGATTCCCTGTTCGGACTGAGACCTTACCGCAGGACCGATTTTATAGAACTGCCGAACGAGACGAATATGCAATTGCTGAAGGATGCGGCTGTGCTTTTGGTGGACGAAATTTCCATGGTGAAATTTAACACGCTCGACAGGGTAAACAACGTCGCAAAGGCGGCAAGGGGAAACAGCCTGCCTTTCGGCGGGCTACGCCTGATATTCATAGGCGACCTTATGCAGCTTGAACCAGTCGTTGACAAATTTGAGGCCTCGATGATATCAGGTGAATACCCTGGTTACATTGGCGACCCAGGTTTTTATAACGCTGGTTCAATGGCCGAGAAAAATTTCTTTCGTGAAACATTCGACTGCTACTTCTTAAAGCATAATTTTCGGCAGGATAAGGATGTGTTGTTCCAAGGGGTACTCGATGAGGCGAGGGAAGGGAAGCTGTCCACAATATCCGAAAGGTTAATCAACGGCAGGTTTGAGGACAGGGATGATTACTACCAATTATACCAAGAGGGGTATCATTTCCTTACCGTCACCAACAACCGCGCGGCGAGTATCAACAGGCAGATAACGGAAAGAATGGCTGGGGACTGCTACATGTCGGAGCCGCGTGTGGAATTCTACACGGATTGCGATTGGGTGATATCGGAAAGCCGGATAAACAAGCCGTTGGCCATTAAGAAAGGCATGAGGGTTATGTTCGTGGTCAACGATATCGGGCATGATCGGAGATGGGCAAACGGAACCATGGGGGTGGTTCTGGGAATCGGGCAATGCGGTGGCATATCCAATACCGTCAAGGTGAAAGTGGAGATGAACGGGGGATACCGTATTTATGATGTTGGAAGAATCAGAAACCATTTTATGGGTTCCGTCAGCGGCATTCCTGAAACAGTGGGCTTCGTTGAGAATTTCCCCTTTGTTCCTGCTTTCGCGACCACAATTGACAAGGTGCAGGGAATGACCTTGGCAAAGGCCGCAATTGTCCTTGAAAGGGATACCCGCCCAAACCAAATATACGTGGCATTGTCCAGGGTTGGGAGCCTTTCTGACATGATCCTTCTGCAACGGAAGCTGTCTCCAAGGGACGTGAAACCTTCAGAAAAGGTCATAGAGTTCATGCGAGGGATAGGCTCAAGGCTAGTGGATGTGCGGTATGAGCCGAGCACGAGTTTGGCTCCTTCAAACTCGGCCTCCATCGTCGTCAACGGCGGAAACCCAAACATCAGGGTCGTGGTTGGAAACCAGAATGCAAATGTTAAACGTACGGAATATACAATACTTACAAATGAAGTTATCGAGTAACGGCCAGAATGTTTCCCTGGGCAAACTTCCGTAAAAAAATGTGCGCCGTGTATTGATTGCGGTATCATTTTTGTATTGACAAAACGTAGTTTTGCTGGTATTTTTATGTTTGACATGGATGAAATTGAGACCGCAAGCATACAAGTCCCTACAGATACGGCGAGTTCGGGAAAGCAAAAGCTGCCCTTGGTAAACGATCTGGCATGCCAACTCAAAAAAAAGATGCTGGAGCATGGGGGGTACGAGGCAATTTGGAGAAAGCTTGATGCGCGGCTGAAAGACGAAGATGAGAAGACTATAGATGGACCGAAAACTTCAAAAACACGAAAAATAAAACACGGAGCTTTTATAAGCGCTTGTAAGCGACTTGGTAGCAAAGTTGATTCGGATTCATCGGAGAAGATGACGTTCGGTATAAGGGGAAACCCGTTGCTGCTAATGAATGTCTTCGATATATTGAAAATCAACAGCTATAGGGATTTGGAGACCTATTCATACAAAAAAAACTCGATTGAGGATGAGATAGCGAATATGGGCCTCAATATTGAGGATATGAATAGAAAACTTGACGCATTAAGCGATAAAATCGAGGGTACGCCAAAGAAATCCATAAGGACAATAAAATTAACCGCCGATTTCGAGGAGATGTTGAAACGCCTGTATTCGATACTGACGGAAAACAAAGACCCCCTGTTGAATGATTTCTTTTACTTGCTAAGCAAAGAAGTTGATACCCTCTCGAATATAGAACAAACCACTACAAATTTAAAAAATTATAAAAATATATATAAAGAAAAAAAACTGTTCTTCGAGAAAAAGGCACATATGAATTTTATTCTGACAATGCAACATCTTTTTGAAGGTGAGAAAAAACGTATCCTTTTCTTGATTTTATTATTGGAAGATTATAAAGAATATATCATTCACAACAATGTGCTGGGTGGTTATGTAAGGCGTATAAATCTGCTCGAAATTCAAAGTGCGTTTTTTTCAAATCTTAATGAATGCAGGTTATCCCCACTGTACTTGACGCATCTGCTCCTGCAAATGGCAAAGCTTTTTATGAGAGGTAAAATTAATGTCTCAATAGGATTAAGCGAAGATGCTTCTGAATACCTTTCCAGTATTAACATCAAAGAACAAAACGACAAATATATTTTTGGCATAATCACTAGAATAAATAATAAGATAAAGATATTGTTAAATATTTTTGTCGAAAATAATGTCAAGAATGTGTCCGAGGAAAAATATCTGGAGTATGTGGATATTGCCAAAGAAATCGTTGCGCTTTTCTATGGTATATTCGTTACAAGCAAAATTAATCTAGCAAACGATGATCTGACCAGAAACGCCAAGACAATTGCGGACTTGATCAAGATTATGAAATCACACATAAGTGGGGTGTACCTTATCTCTGTCGATGACATACGACAGCTAGAAAAATTAGAGAATAAAATATCGGACATCGCAAACGCAACGGCAAGGGATATCAATGCCTGAGCACATCCCTTATGATCTGAAGCCTTCGCAAGAATATGCCGTAAATAAAATATTGGATAGGTTTGAAAACAATATAAACCCTATTTGCGCACTGCCGATTGGAGGTGGGAAAACGGCGGTGACCTGCACGGTAATAAAGAAAATGATTTCCATATTGGATGGCCGCATTCTCATAATAACGAAGGCAAATAACCTGAAAGATCCGTGGATGAACGAACTGGAAAGATTCAACATACGATATGTGTTGCTTCACGGGAAAGGCCGGCTTGAAAGAATATTCGATGGAAAATATGAAACGCCGAGAAACTCAGTTATCCTTACGTCCCATAAAACATCTGCAATTGACATGGAATATTTCAGCAAAATGGGGCAATTTGGCTTGGTAATCATAGATGAAATCCACTCCGTGATTAATTCAAATAAAATGACCCAGGCAAGTGCCAGTATTGCAAAAATAAACTCGCAAAAGAAGCTGTTCATCTCGGCCACGCCCATCCAAAACGATCGAAAGGAGTTGGGGCTTATCAATATTCTACTTAATAGCAGCCCAGATCGGCTTCATGACATACACGAATTCAACGAAAAAGCAAAAGGTTCATTTGATACTGCATATGAAGAGGCCCTGCGCCATGAGATAATCATCCAAGCAAATGCGGATATGGACAGGGGACATCGAAACGTATTCTGGGAAAAAAATCAGGAATGCTTTCCTGCTGGTTTTACAGCGTTTACTCCTACTGCCAAGAACGCTATTCAGACATCCCCCATCGACAATAATGCTAACAAATATATGCCTATACGTAGATCAAAAATCATATTGTCAATTCCCTTATACGCCGAAACAGAAAACTTCATCATGGAGAATAAGGATTACCTAAAGGTAAATACTCGCACAAACGCTATTTTTAGCCAAAGATTGGAGCAGTTTCTGTCCCACCCTAAAAGCATATTAAAAAACAACAGTAAGCCCACTCCCCGAGTCAGGTGCGGTAAACTTGATGCGGTAGATGTTATACTAAAGCATATTCCCAAAAACGAGAAAGTGGTTATTTTTTCCCGTTACAAGGATGTTTTGTACCAGTATTCACTCTTCCTAAGAAGAAAAGGCTATGAACCGATTACCATAACGGGCGAGGATAGGGTAGGAACGGATAGAAAAACTATGCTATTTAAGAACAGTGACACTTTTAATATATTGCTTTCCACCATATTCAAATCAGCCGAGGGAATAAACCTACCTGAAGCCAACCATGTAATCATTTTGGAATTTTGGTGGAACCCTCAAAGGATATACCAAGCGATTGGAAGGATAGACCGACATAATCAAGAAAGAGACATATTTGCATATATACTGTGCTATAACAAGGATGGAAATTTGTACGATACGGAATCTGATGTGTTTGAAAAAATGAACACAAAGACCGATGAGGCAAAGAAAGTTTTATGCTTGCAGCCCTGGCTTCCAGAAATACGGCCTTTTTCAAATGAATTGACCTTCAAGGACGAGCTGGACTCATTTTTGTCTGATTTTTGTAAAAGCATCAGAAATATCGATGTAAGCGCCGTTGAATCTGTCAGAAAAAAAAGCTTGAGAATGAGGAATAGGGAAGAAAATATATATTATAAAACACAACGCATAAAGCATGAAGAAGCCCTAAGGAATATGCCTTCGAATTATGACGAGAAGGTAGATGAAGCTCTTTCTAGAACCGTAGAACGTGAGGAACCAATGAAAAGCATTCCATCAGATGATTACACTAATATTAGTGAGGACATATATTTTTAATGGAATAGATTGGACCCAAAGAATTCTTCGTGTTGATACCCGCAATTTACATCCATTTGAGATACTTGGCGTTCCAATTTTTTGCATGTCCCCCTTCCGATACAAACGAATCAAAAACAGGGGACAGAAAACGATCAAACAAACGCATTACCTCAGACAGGGGTAGCCCCGTCTGGTTTAGAGTTTATCCTTAAATAGCATCGCATGTCTGGAAATGCATAAAAAGCTGTTTAACTGGAGTTTTTTCATGTCACATTTCAAAATATATTCTAAACACTTGAAAAAATAAACCGTTTTTATATCATATTGTCGAACTTGCGTTATATAAGGATAGGCTCTTATTGTCCTTTGAAAATGTCGCCAGCGCATCTGTATGTCATGGTTGTCAACAAGCCGGCGTATCCTGTCAAAACTTTCCCTGTCATATTCCGTCCCTCGGTTCCGCAACGTTTCCTTCATCGCCTCCCCCAATCTGGAGCCGTCGAAATCAAAAGTCCGGGCAAGATAATAGATGTCGAAAAAATCCTTCATCCGCCCGGTCAGTTCAAGACGCTGGAGTATTGCGTCGAATTTTTCGGCGATGGTACTTTCAAGGGAATAGGTGTACACCTCCGGCATGTCATAGCCTTCAAGCTGGGTTCGTATCGAGCGTTTCTCGGACTTGGGGATGATTATGTCGCCGATACCAATGTCAATGCGAAAAGGCAGACGCACTTTTTTTATCCTCCCCGTTAGCTGGCAGCTCACGCCATGATATTCGCGTTGCATGGCGATGGGGGAGCATTTCCCAGCTTCCAGAACAACTGTTTCGTTCAATCCCGTGGGAACATCGATAATCTCGGATATCACTTTTCCCATGTGTTCAGGATTATTATCAAGATATTGAACCATGAAATCGATATCGACGGTCGCCCTGCTTTTAAAGTCGGTCAACGTATATATAAACAACCCGCCTTTCAGAATAAGATTTTCGGCGTATGGGGATTTTGTGAGCCTTCGCAGGAATTCCTCTTGAAAGAAAAGTTGAAGGCATTGCTGGTACCCGGTATTGGTCGCCTTTGCCTTGTTTTTTAATTTTGCCAGAATTGAGGCGCCAATATCCACCGTCATAGCCATATCCCTATAAGGTTTTTTGCGGTATCGGCCACCCGAAGTTTTTTCGCGAAATCCATCAATCGGGAAACGTTTTTTGATGCGTCGTTCACGTATCCTTGAATGGCCTTGACGAATATTTCCCTGTCCATTTTGTTGCGGTAGCGTAGACAATCGCAAATCGCCCGTTCCTTGTCGTATATCCTTACGGTGTTGCCGTCGATTTCTCCAAGTATAAGCCCCATATCCAGCAGGCCAGGCTCAATGTAATAGGGCCTCACAAATGGATAGTCTATCTTGAACCTTGATTTGCCGGAATCTTTGCTGACCGCCATATGCCATTCGCGGGGCGTTCTATCGCTGTATCCGTGGTAAAAGAGGGCCGTGTCCATATTCAGGATTCCATCCGGGAAAAGCCGATTGATGATGCGTATATCACTGGGGTTATCCGCATCAAGCCATTGATAATAGCCGTGTCGGATTTTCTCTATTAGGCCGTCTTCGACAAGCCGTCGAATGTCATGGTAGAAAACCTTGTTTGCGTAAAGCTCCTTCGTTCGAAGTATATCCCCGTTCTCACCAAACAGCTTTCTGATTTCCCCAATTTGTTTCATGAAGCTGACCTCTGTATGTTTTTGCTCCCTATTGCTAAAATAAGCGGATTGATCCGTAATCAAAATATACTTTCGGGACGGGCTTTTGTCAAGTCTGCGGCGCATCCTATTTTGTCGCATTTGGGTTGATATACAGTTTCACCCATATTCGGGATGGTGGCAGGATATACCTTGACGGTTTTTGCCTCTTGGCCGTATAATAGAATATGTCCCGTGTATGCGGGCAGGTTTTATTGGCATGACACAAGCCTAGAAATTGCCAAGTGTGTCATTTTGACACTAAAATAAGGATTAGACCTTGTTTTTTTCGTGGTTTTGAGCGTTCCGTAATTCCTTGTCCAGCAAGGAATTACGGAAGCAGGAAAGCGTTAAAAACTTGAAAACGTGGGTTCGAGCCCCGCGTCTGCCATAGCTAATTACTTATGCGGTAAGGAATTAGCAAAACCAGAAGGCGAAATAAGGCCTAAAATCGGTATTGGGTGGAAAACCGAGCGTGTTTCTTCCATATTAAATGGGTAAGGCACTTAGAGTAACTTTAGCCATCAAATGACTATCCTCTGCCATCTTCCTCTCGCCAATATTTCGCTTCTCTCCATCAAACAAAACGCCGGCCTTGGGCAGCCTTTTCCCGCTTCCTTCCACGGCAAAATGTATTCTCTTGCCGTCTCTCTGCGCCAGCGCTTCCTCGGCGGTTTTGTCCAGCACGAACTCAAAACGAACAGTATACGAAATTTTCTGTTTTCACCAACGTGTATCCGCCCATCACACTGCGAGCCTTATTGATTGAAGAACCAGGTTTACCCTGGGTTCGGAAAGATGTTTGCCTTCGACCTGTATATTGGTTGAACAGACGATATTGTATTCCTTGGCATTCGAGTTCCCAAAGCGGACATGCCAAAACATACCCGACTTTGTCTGTTTTTGTAGAGTAAATAGGGTACGCGGTTCTTGGATGGATACATATACGCGTTCGGATTGAAAAATGTGCCCGGAATATTCCCCGAGGGGTAAATGGGCACTAGAACCAGGAACTAGACCATAGTATAATTTACACATGGCCACCGCTGACCAGATAAAAAGCCTTATCAGAGCGCATTGCGACCAAGACAATGAACGGTTTAGGACAATCGCCCTGCAAATTTCCGCATACGAAGCCAGGCTTGGCCATACCCAGTTGACGCGCGACATAAAAACCATACTGGAAAAACCGGGCCTGCCCAAGCCCAAAATCATCCAGTTCAATAACCAAAACCAGTCCCTCCTTATGTCGATGCCGGACATGCGTTTATCCGATTTGGTTGTTTCAAATGAAACGCACGAAAGAATCGAGCGGATTCTAAACGAGCATACGAACCGAAAGAAACTGCATTCCTTTGGCATGGCCAACCGGCGAAAAATCCTCATAGAAGGAGCACCCGGAACCGGCAAAACCATGACCGCCTCGATAATAGCGTCCGAGCTTAATCTTCCATTATATACTGTGCAAGTGGACAGACTTGTGACAAAGTTCATGGGCGAAACCAGCGTAAAGTTGCGCCAGATATTTGATTCCATAGAAAGCGTCACGGGGATATATTTTTTTGATGAATTCGACGCCATAGGCGCGGATCGAGGGATGGACAATGAAGTCGGGGAAATGCGCCGTATCCTTAATTCCTTTCTTCAGTTTTTGGAACAGGATGCCTCGGAGAGCATAATAATTGCGGCGACCAATAACCGCAGGATACTGGACAAAGCTCTGTTTCGAAGGTTCGATGATGTGTTACATTACTCCATGCCTTCCTTCGAAGATGTCCATAGGCTTTTCCACCTAAAATTGGAAGTCTTCTCTCCCGTCTCACCGCTTTCGGAAGCCCTCGTTGAAAAGGCTGCCTCCTTGAGCCATGCGGAAATATCCCGTGTCTGCGATGATGCGATAAAGAATGCCATCCTCGCCAATACCAAGGAGATAAGCCAAGACGATTTGCTTAGGCTGGTAAACGAACGGCTTACTGTTTATGAAGAGGTTGCCATGTAATGCCTGTCGAAAAAAAACATATCTTTCTTTCCGGTACCGCAAACTCCCATAATTATAAAGCTCAGGCGAAAGGCGGGGGCGACCCTCGCATACCCCAGCGAGATCCCTCGTTGCATGTAACGGCGTTGAGGCGAGAGCTGTCGGTTGCCTATGACAAATATAATGCCGTGGCACCCAAACAAATAGCCGCCATTAAATACAAGGACGATGGCATTTGTCTTGAATTTTCGGGCCAGGAAGGGAATGATCTGATATTTAAAAGCTTGGATAACATGCCATCGGGTATCAGGTTACGTAATGTCAAATTTGATGCGAAAAACAGCATAACGTGCGCAACGGTTTTTATTCCCAAAGGGAAGGAATCATTCTTTTTTAACCGGCTTGACGAGTATGCTGAAACCGCAAATAAGGATAAACCAACTCACGGCAAGCTGATCAACAGTATCGAAAAAATAAAACTGGCCGTTGTGGAATCTTTCTGGATAGGCAGGGCCGAAGATATGCCTAAAGAGGTTCCGTTATGGTGTGAAATATGGATTCATAGCCATAATGATGAAACGGGCATGGAGGAATCTTTCCATAATATCTGCAATGAGCTTCAAATACCTGTATCCGCAAGATCCATTAAGTTTCCTGAGCGAATGATTAAATTGATATGCGCAGACGGAAAACAACTCGCCGAAATTATCAGGTGTTTCTCATATGTGGCTGAATTTAGACGGATGGAGGAACCCACAAGTTTTTTTGATGATGGGCTAAGCGGATCCGAACAAAAAGAATGGGGCGAGGATTTATTGCAACGCACTAATTTTGATTTGGGCGATACTTCCGTTTGTATACTTGATACTGGTGTTACTGCGGCTCATCCATTGTTGCAGCCGGCGATTGACATGGACTGTGTGCAAGCGGTCAATCCGGCTTGGAATACCGGCGACCATGCGGGACACGGCACGGAAATGGCAGGGGTTTCATTATTCAACGATCTGAAGCAACGCTTGGGTTCTTCAGATCTGAATGACGTTAGCCACCGTATCGAATCGGTTAAAATATTGCCACCGACAGGTGCGAACGAACCTGAGTTATATGGTGCCATAACACAAAACGCCGTGTATCTTGCAGAGACAGTGCGACCGCAGAATAAACGGGCTATTTGCATGGCTGTTACTTCAAGCGAATACAGTACAAACGATGGCAGGCCTACATCATGGTCTGGCGCAGTTGACAGTTTAATTGCCGGAGTTGGGGATAACCACAAACGCCTGTTCTTTGTCAGTGCGGGAAATGTACAGGCCGAGGAAGTAAAAAAGATCGGCTACACCGATGCGAATGTCAACCATTCGGTGGAAAGTCCTGGCCAAGCATGGAACGCAATAACCGTGGGGGCGTATTCCAAAGATATCCAAATTTCAGATGCAAACATGGGTGAGTATCATGCTGTTGCGGATGTAGGCGAGGTTTCCCCGTTTAGTTCAACATCTGTCGCATGGGAGAAAAAGTGGCCGATAAAGCCTGAAATCCTATGCGACGGTGGAAACATGGCGACTGATGGAACCAATTTTATTGAAGCCACGGATTTATCCTTGTTGTCTACCCATTACCAACCGACAAAGCGATTGTTCAGCACCATTAATGGAACCAGTGCGGCAACGGCTCAGGCCGCATGGATGGCAGCGCAAATAATGTCCGAGTACCCTAATATATGGCCTGAAACGGTTCGGGCATTGTTGGTTCATTCTGCTCGCTGGCCTCGGAAAATGAAAAAGCAGTTTTTGCAGGGGGGTAGTAAAACCGCGTATAGGACACTGTTACGTTCATGCGGTTACGGCATCCCGAATTTGGATGCGGCTATACAATGCTTTGATAACAGCGTGAATCTTGTTGTGCAGGAGGAATTGCAACCATACCATAAGGATGGCATGGTCATGAATTTTCACGCCATTCCTTGGCCGTCTGAAGTTTTGCAAGAGCTTGACTCCACAGAGGTAACAATGCGTGTAACACTTTCGTATTTTATAGAACCAGGTCCTGGCGAGATAGGATGGCAAAACAAGTACAGGTATCCATCCTGTGGTCTGCGATTTGACGTTATAAATAAAGACGAGCAAGAAGATGATTTTAAGAAACGCATAAACGTCGCCATGCGTGGTGATAAAGAAGATAAAGGTGAGGGAACAAGCGGGGCTGACAATTGGTTCCTTGGATCAAGAAACAGGGATGTCGGTTCGATACATTCTGATTTCAGGACGCAGCCAGCCATTGATTTATGTACAACCAACAAGATCGCAATCTACCCTGTAGTAGGCTGGTGGAGAGAGCGTAAAAACCTAGGCTGTATAAATAGAAAAACTAGATACTCATTGATTGTATCTAGTTCCACCCCAGAAAAGGAAGTCGATTTTTACACGCCTATTATTAACCAGATTAAGCCAGCAATACCTATTGAGATAGGTGTTAAGTAAATATTCGTCAATGTAATTTTGCCCACGGCCATTGGGTGTCGTTGTTCGTTTCAGTACTAATTGCTTATATTGATTCCCTCCTGACTTGCATTGATCCATTCTTCGAGCCGTTTTTCCATGGATGCGAAGTTATGGTTGTTTGCCGTGGCTGTAGCGTTCCATGATTCCGATGGATTTGCATTTGGCGAGTGTCTGAATCTAGAAATCCGACAGCCCGGAGATTCTGTCCATGGTCACGAATGTATGGCATGGGCTGTAAAAACTGATGTTCAGTTCCCTTTCCTGCATGGAAATGGAAGTACTCGGCGCTGAGCACCTTCCCCGAGGCGCTTTTGGTTCTGGATGACGAAGTTCCCGGCTTTTGCCGATCTTGTCCCTGAGTTCGCCTCAAAGAGGGGATCAGTCCCCTGCTTTTATATGGTCGGCAATCCTTTCGCTTGTGCATTTGTCATGGCAGGGGGTGCCCATAAGCCTTGACGGGTTTGCCTCTTCGCCATATAGTGAAATATGCTCGTGTAGTCGGGCAGGTTTTATTGGCATGGTATAAGCCTAGAAATTGCCAAGTGTGTCATTTTGACACTAAAATAAGGATTAGACCTTATTAAGACCTTGATTTTTTCGTGGTTTTGAGCGTTCCGTAATTCCTTGTCCCGTAAGGAATTACGGAAACAGGAAAGCGTTAAAAACTGGAAAACGTGGGTTCGAGTCCCGCGTCTGTCATTCCCTTGAAGTTGTATACCTCATTTGTCTTTATGGCTACTGGAAGGGGCAAAGTCCAAAGCCATGCATTTGACAGAAGCCCCCCCGGCCTGTTACGATTAAGGCAAGGAGTATATGTGGCAAAAGAAGAAGCAATTGAGGTAGAGGGGATCGTCCGCGAGGCCCTGCCAAACACGATGTTCAGGGTCGAACTGGACAACCAGAAAGGGTACCT
>Ga0209755_10002488_pt1 | contig 25233 bp, 25 predicted proteins | sample TergutCo191P1_FD_187301 | JGI IMG/M metagenome (GOLD analysis project Ga0209755, IMG submission 187301) | Cornitermes sp. P1 segment gut microbial communities from Petit-Saut dam, French Guiana - Co191P1 (SPAdes) (version 2) | ecosystem: Host-associated > Arthropoda: Insects > Digestive system...
ATATTCGCAGTAATATTGATAATCGGGAACGGTTGTTGCCGTGGTTCGTGCCGGATTCTTGCAAGGCAAAAAAAGTAAGGCCTCTCGGTTGAACGGGAGGTCTTGTCCGTCCGCATTTGACGCTTACCGCAAAACTCAAATTATCCTTGACAATCGCTTGCTTTTCTGATATTATTCCCCTAGCGTTCCTAAGACAGCAGGTGGCTTTTGTGTAAATCCTGCCGAGGGCGGCCTTATGTTTGGCTGTTTACTCCTGTCTTTGTGCAGGGGTTTTTCTATGGAAACGTACTATTAATTAGTAAATGGAGGTGAAATGTAAAATGCCAAGTGCAAAAATTCTTGAAGAAAAGAAGCAAATTGTTGACCAAATGACCGAGCGGCTTAAAAGCAAGTCAGGTGTGTTTGTTGATTACAAAGGCATCAAGGTTATCGAGGACACAGAAATGCGCGTTAAATTGCGTGAAGCTGATGTTGACTACAGTGTCGTAAGAAACAGACTTATGAAATTTGCTGTTAAAAACGTTGGTTTTGATTCGATTGAGTCAATTCTGGTCGGAACAACATCACTTGCTACAAGTAATGAAGACCCGATTGCTCCTGCTCGTATTATCAAAGAATTCGCAGATAAAATGCCTGAATACTTTGAAATTAAAGCCGGATTTATGGACGGTAAAGTCCTCTCAGTTGACGAAGTAAACGCTATTGCAAGCATTCCTGCTCTACCTGTTCTTCAAGCTCAATTTCTCGGTACACTACTTGCTCCGATTACAAGCCTTGCAGTTGTCCTCAAAGCGGCGGCAGAAAAAGGCGGCGGCGTAGTAGAAACAGAAGAAAAAGCTGAAGAAGCAACAGAAGCTACCGCAACGGAAGCTCCTGCTGAAGAGCCGGCAAAAGCAGAATCTGCCGAACCCGTAGCGGAAGCCACGGCACCGGAAACTCCCGAAACACCCGCAGAAGAAGAAGCTAAGTAATAAATATGATGGAGGTTTTAATATAATGGCAAGCGATAAAGTAACAAAACTTATTGAAGAAATCAAAGAACTGACAGTTATCGAACTCTCAGAGATGGTTAAGGAACTTGAAGAAGTGTTCGGCGTTTCAGCGGCGGCGATGGCAGCTCCTGCAGCAGCAGGCGGCGGTGGCGAAGCGGCAGGCGGAGCAGAGCAAACTGAATTCACTGTCACAATGACCAGCTTTGGTGCAGAAAAAGTTAAAGTAATCAAAGAAGTAAGAACTATCACAGGTCTTGGTCTTGCGGAAGCAAAGGCTCTTGTTGAGTCAGCACCTACAAAAATTAAAGAAGGTATCAGCAAAGACGAAGCTACCGAAATTAAAGACAAGCTTGCGGCGGCAGGCGCAGAAGTCGAACTCAGCTAATCACTATAAATCAATATTTTTTATGTTTAGAACAACTGCACGAGTTACTTGTGCGGTTGTTCTATGTATATTCTACAAAATAGCTATTGACGTTCACAAGAACCTATGATAAAATAATAGGTGGAAAATATACAGAATCGTTACTCATTCAAATAAGAGCATATCAGGAGGATACCATGCTAAATCTTAATGCAGATAAGACTAAGGCTCCATCTGAACAGGGACTTAGAGGATTTGACAAAATTCAAATGTTACTTGAGGCGACAGGAGGGCTGAGCTTGTCGCAGGTTTGCTCTGTCACGGGTCTTGAGGGCTCCACAATCCAAAACTGGGTTAAGCGGGGCTGGGTGGCGCATCCAATCGGTAAAAAGTATGAGGAAGTTCATATCGCTCGTATTCTCATTATCAATGCACTCAAAGAGTGTATTAAACTTGAGCATATATCTCTGCTTATGGGCTATGTCAATGGCTTCTCTGAAGATGGAGCTGAGGGCATCATAAAAGAAAGTGCTCTATACAGTTATCTATATGAAGCGCTTAAACAAAGCGGCCAGGCGAGTGACCACTCCAGAGGCGGCGTTGAGGCTGTCATTGAAAATGTAATTAAAGATTATAAAGACCCCGATCCAAACTCAAAAATCCGTATCCGCAAGGCACTCACTCTTATGATGTTTGCGTGTGTGTGTACTGATGTTAAACGCAGAACAGAGGCTATGATGGGTGCGATTCTCAGCGAACTGGAAGATCCAAAACCTGTCGCGCCTCTACCGAAACTCGACTTAAACCTTGATGTAAGAGCGCCTGCAATTCAAACACCAGTTGTCGCGACCGCCCCTATTTCGGCACCCGCAGTGCATATTCAGGAAGAGGCGCCGATTGTTATAGAACCACGCAAAACGGTGAGTCAGGCACTACATGAGCTACGCGAATGGGATACCAGCTCTGTTGAGAAAATAATAATCGACTATGAAGAGGAAACACAACCGGAGCCTGAGGAGCCTGAAGAAAAGGCCAAACCTCAGAGCAAGCCGTGGTATGTTCGCAAGGGCACAAAATAGATAGGCTATGAGCGAAAATAGATGAGTTAACCTATATTGGGAAATGTGAAGCAACGAATAGGGGGTGCGCAGTGTGGAAATGGTCTTAGCTTGGTGGGAAGAACTTAGCACTCTGGCGCAAATTATGGCTTTCTTTGCAATCCCCATGACTGTTGTTATGCTGATTCAGCTCATCTTGATGGTGGTAGGCATAGGGTTTGAGGGTGATATGGATAGTGACTCAAATGCGTACACCGATGCAGGCATGGGCTTTGTCAAAATTTTTACAATCCGCGGTATCGTAGCTTTTTTTGCGCTTGGTGGTTGGGCAGGTCTTGCGGCTATTTCCGTAGGTATCCATGGATTTTGGGCTGTAAAAATTGCACTTTTTGTAGGTGTTTGTGCGCTTTTGCTCGCTTCACTTGTGATTCGGCTTGCACGCAAAATGCAACAGAGCGGCAATTTGGATAATGCAAATGCCTTGGGTCTAACAGCAGATGTCTATATGAGAATTCCTCCGTCACGTTCCCAAAAAGGGAAGGTGACTTTGGTATTTCAAGAGAGATTTGTCGAGCTTGACGCTGTCACGGACAGCGAGGTTGAATTGTTGCCGAATACAAAAGCAAAAGTTGTCGATTTATTAGAAGGAGAGGACTGCGTTGTAGTTACTCCTTTGGTTGAAACGTAGGGGACTATGGCAATTGTCTAACTAAACGATTAAAAAATAAAATTATTTTTGGAGGGAATTTCTTATGGACTTTGAAACCGTTATCTTTTGGGGTGCTGTAGTAGTATTTGGGTTTACGTTGCTCTTGTTCATTCTCTCGCGTTATCGCAAATGCCCGTCGGATAAAATTCTTATCATATATGGTAAAGTCGGGACTAATGATGACGGGAGCGCACGCAGTGCAAAATGTATTCACGGCGGCGCGGCTTTCATTTGGCCGATTTTCCAGTCGTTCCAATACTTAGATCTCACACCGATGACTATTAACGTCGACCTCACAAAAGCACTTTCACAACAGAATATTCGTGTTGATGTTCCCTCTCGTTTTACGGTTGGTATTTCAACAGAATCCGGTACGATGCAAAATGCCGCAGAGCGTCTATTAGGACTCAAAACTACTGAAATCCAAGAACTCGCAAGAGATATAATGTTTGGCCAGCTCCGTCTTGTAATTGCTACAATGGCGATTGAAGAGATAAACACCGACCGTGACAAATTCCTTGAAGCTGTCTCCCACAATGTTGAAACCGAACTTAAAAAAATTGGTCTGCGCCTTATAAACGTCAACGTCACAGACATTACAGACGAATCAGGCTATATCGAAGCACTCGGTAAAGAAGCCGCCGCAAAAGCTATCAACGATGCAAAGCAAAGCGTTGCCGAGAAAAACCGTGACGGCTCTATCGGTGCTTCAAAGGCTACAAGAGACGAGCGTATATCGGTTGCCGCATCAAATGCCGCCGCTGTTGAGGGTGAGAATGAATCTAAGGCTCTTGTCGCTCAATCAGACGCTACTCGCCGTGAAATGGAAGCTGAGGCGACCAGAAGGGCGACAGCCGCAGAGAGAACAGCAGAAGCGAAAGCTCTTGAAGAGGCATATGCCGCACAAAAAGCCGCAGAGCAGGCCAGGGCAGATCGTGATGAGGCTACAGGGCAAGCAGACGTTATCGTCAACGCCAAAATTGCAAAAGAACGTAAAATGCTTGAGGCAGAATCGGATGCCGAACAAATCAGGCGCAGAGCAAAAGGTGAAGCTGATGCTATCTACGCACGTATGGAAGCGCAAGCCCGTGGTATGCAGGAGATTTTGGAAAAGCAAGCCGCAGGTTTTGGCAAGGTTGTTGAAGCCGCAGGCGGAGACCCCGCCGCCGCTGTTCAGCTCATGCTCACCGATAAAATTGAAGAACTCGTTAAAATTCAAGTTGAGGCAATCAAGAATCTTCAAATCGACAAGATTACTGTTTGGGATTCGATGGGTGGTGAAGGTGGTTCGCCCACGACATCTAATTTTCTCGCAGGAATGTTTCGCTCAATCCCACCACTGAATGAAATGTTTAAGATGGCAGGCATGAATATCCCCGGTTTTCTCGGCACAGATGCAGAGGAAGCGGGGGAGACAATCACTGCGGAGCAAGTAGTTCAAGAACCGAAACAGCCGGCTGAATAATTTAGTCAAAATAACAGTTGACAACTATGACCTATGAGAGATATAATATTCTCACGTTGTTAGCGAAAAGTTAAAAACGATTACACGGAAAACTACGCCATGGTACGTATATGAGAGGGGGGTAGAACAAATGTCGGAAGTACATCTAAAAGATAATGAGTCTCTTGATAGCGCACTAAAGCGATTCAAGCGCAATTGCGCAAAGTCCGGCGTCCTCTCGGATCTCAGGAAAAAAGAGTACTATCAAAGTCCCAGTGTCAAACGTCGCAAGAAATCTGAGGCGGCTCGTAAAAACAAAAATAAAAGATTCGGCTAATAAAGTTAAGGGGTGGTGTAAACCGCCCCTTTGTTTTGATTTTATATATCATTATTGACTACGCGACTGTGCTGAGAGCGGCGCGAGGGTTAATTAAGCTCGATTCCGATTATGCGCTGGCAACGGGTGCCTATTACTATGGTGTTCTCAAATACTGCGGGGGATGCCTCTATTAGCCTACCCAGGCTTACTCTGTCGAGCAGTTCACCGGTGAGACCGTCGAGCAGATGTATGTCTGCGTTTGATGTGGTGTAGACTATAAACCCTCTGCCGTTTTCATCATATACTACAACAGGAGAACTCCATGAGTATGTAGAGGTTCTGTATTCCCAAACAATTTCACCTGTCTGTTTGTCGAGAGCGGCAAGTGTACCGCCCGCTATGTTTGGAGACCTTGCAATAGGCACAAAGATCAGATGGTCAAGGCTGTACCTGCCGACAGCCATACTGCCTTGTACGCCTCCCGATAAATTTGGAACAGTGTGGGAGTAAAAATCGGTTCGCCAAACTTCTTCACCTGTAACGGCATCAACTTTCCAAACAGGGGTCACAGCGGTAGAGCCTGCACCAGCTCGCCAGCCTGCGCGGAAGCTGGTGCTTATGTAGAGGTAGGGGTGACCATTTTCGATGGATATAACAGGGGAAGTGTTTGTGTCGTCAAGTACATCTTTGGCCCATACAGGTTCGAGTGTATTAAGGTTAAGGCTGATAAAATGTCCGCCGTTATCCGCAAGGAACATGTGGTCACGGAAAATTGAGGGGCTACTTTCGATTCCGAGCCAAAACATTCCGTTTACATGTGAGCGATGACCTCTAAAGCGCCACCTCACCGTTGTGGGGTCAATTGAAATTGTTCCTGCTTCTCTGTCAAATTCTGTGTTCAGGTCAAGAATATATAGAATTCCGTTTTCACTCGGATAAAATAACCTGTCGTTTTCTGAATCTATGAGTGGTGCTGCATCTGCGGGATGCCACGCTCTGAGGGCAAATCCGTCATTGTTGCCAAATGTGTGCAAAACCGAGCCGTCTATGAGGCTGATGATAAATATTCGTGCCGCTCCGTGAGCGCTCTCATAACCTGCACCGACATAGAGTAGAGGATAACCGCGAGGGTCAATTGCCCCCGTTCCTTTGAATGTAAAGCCTATGTTTAACCTGTCTCTGGTGTCTCTGCCTGTTGTTAGCTCAAGGAAGTAGATGAAACCATCCATGGCGGGATAGATTACTTCAACAAGCTCTTCTTGCTCTATCGCCCATTGATGCATGTTCATTATTTGGCGTGTCTCCTGCGGCCAGCGGACTATGAGCGGTTGACCTGTCCACCCGTGCCCCGTCCAGTGAGTGCCTGTGGGTGCTGTGAGACTGCCTGTGTTGCGTGTCCACCTCTCGCCGAAAGTGGCGTTACTGATGTTTGCTCGTCCAAATGCCGCATTTTCGCGAAAATTGTTCCCGCGAAATGTGGTGACTCCGTCTATCGCCGCATAATCCTGCGGAAAACCTAAATCAGTTGGTGGTGTGAGTAAAAAGCCCTCGCCGGGTGCAGAGCCGTCTACGGTCAGTCCGTGCATGGCGATTAGTAAGTTAGGGTCAGTATTTTCTGTTGCATGAGGGTAAAATGACGGAAGTAGTGGCTGTCCTACAAAAACCTCACCTTCATCCTCGGGCAGTGGGTCAAATTCAATTCCATAAAGCGGGTCGTCCTCGTTGATTCTGTCGGGCGCGGGTTCTTCGTTGACTTCTTCGCTGGGTATGGGATTTGGGTCGTAAATCTGCTCATGCTCAGGCTCTTGCGGCATGGTATTTGCGAGCCTGAATATAAGCGAAGTGTCTGCAAACACAACTTCACATGCTGAGGGCATGACAAGCAAAATAATAATTAATATTGAAAATGTGGTCGCATAGCGCTTTTTTTGAAGTTTCATTTCAGTATCCCAAAAGAATTAATGGCATTATTCAAAATGAATGTGGCTGTTTATGTGCTCCTCGCAGAAGCAGTGATATCCGTTACAATGTGAGCAGTAGCGAAACTCTACATTCGGATACTCTGTGTCGGTCTTTCCGCACACTGCACATTTATGTCTGTATGATTTATCTGCCAAATCTTTTTTTACTTTTTTTGTCTCTTGCTTAAAACGTATTACTTGTGGAGATGTTTTGGCTTTTAACGGTTGCAGAAGTGCCCTTAAGTCATCGCCGCAAACAAGGAAAAAGTTAATTATGGCTATGAGCGGGAAAAGTGCAGTGAACAATCCGGATAACATTTGTCCGGGTGGTCCTGTCAGTGCACCGAAAATGCCCGTGACCATTGTGAAGAGATAAATAGCGGCACTGAGTATGGCAAGCCACTTAACTTTAATGGGTATTATGAGAAACAATCTGAATGTAAAATCAGGAAACAAAACCGCAAAGGCGAAAAACAGTGATAAATTGAGAAATATCGGAGTTAGGGGAACAATTATGCTCCACGCAAACCACACTATAAAAGCGTAGATGATGTGTAGTAATACACCGAGCAGGTAAAAAATGGTGAATTTACCCGTTCCCCATTCACGCTCAAGCGTAGTGCCTATCATGTAGGACACATACAGGGCTATCAATGTGAAGAATATTCCAAGGCCCAGTCCTCCGCCTCCTCCGGTTGGAATGAAAATCCATGTGATGAGCCGCCAAATTTCTCCCCTAAGAACAAATGGGGGTATAAAGCGTATAAAATTTAAAAGCCCTGTACCACCGACAAAAAATACCACTGCGGTGATAATTACTATAAAGAGCATGAGCCTCGGTATTCCGAATCCTCGATGCTTATTGCAAAATCTGTCAATTGCGCGACTAAATGATTTCAAAGTAATTATAGCCTCCTCTGTAAATAATCCCCACTATTTTACCACAAAATAATGTATTTTGCCACACTTAATTTACAAAATATAGCAAGAAAACGTTGGAGTGGGCGAACATTTTGCCTAAATACGCATATTTTATTCAAAAAAGAAATAAAACGCTTGCATTTATGCTTTCAGTGTGCTAATATACTTTGGCGTGTTTAGTTTTATGATTTTTGGAGGATAAAGCGATGGATTTACTAAAATCGCTCAGCGAAGAATATATGAAACCTGAGCTACCGCCTATGAATGTGGGCGATACAGTTAGGGTTACTGTTCGTGTTAAAGAAGGCAACCGCGAAAGAAATCAGGCATTTGAAGGCACCATTATTGCAAAGAAACATGGTGGCATACAGCAAACAATCACTGTAAGACGTATTTCTTACAATGTTGGATGTGAAAAAGTTTTTCCTGTGCACTCACCAACAATTGTCTCTGTCGAAACAGTCCGATACGGTAAAGTCAGAAGGGCAAAACTCTATTACCTTCGTGATAAGGTCGGCAAAAAAGCAAAAGTTAAAGAACGCATCAATAGAGGGGCATAACTTGCCCCTTTTCCTTTAATCACCACGCTGTATTGCATTGCCGCGGAGGAAATTCAGATGGAACATAATCACATGCCTCCCCCGGAAAACGAGCAGGGGCAAGATGAAAAAGCTGTTACTATGCGCATGGAACTATACGATTGGCTTCACTGCATTTTGACCGCCCTCTTGGTCGCCGTGCTCCTTTTTGTATTTGTGGGAAGAAACATAAATGTAGATGGTATCTCCATGGAAGGCACGCTTATTCATGGAGATAGGCTTATTGTATCTAATCTTTTTTACACCCCAAGCAACGGCGATATTATTGTTTTCCATTCACCGTCACTGAGATTTGCAGGAATACCTTTGGTAAAACGTGTTATAGCCATACCGGGACAGGAGATTGATTTTGACTTTGATAGAGGTAATGTTATCGTTGATGGAGTGATTTTAGAAGAGGATTACATACCCCCTGATATTTTAACCACCTCGCGAGGTAACTTTACCGGCCCCCAAGTTATACCTGAGGGTTATGTTTTTGTGCTCGGAGATAACAGGAACTTCACAATAGATAGTAGGCATGACGACATTGGGCTTGTTGACACCAGATACATTCTGGGCAGAGTGCTTATGGTTATGGTTCCGGGTGTTAATAATAACGGCATACGCGAGTGGAGTCGTGCCGGAGTTCCGAATTAGATAAGGGAATGGTCATAGGCATGAGTGAAGTTATGAATATCCAGTGGTATCCGGGACATATGACAAAGGCTCGCAGGATGATTCTCGAAAATACGAAACTCATTGACGCTGTATGTGAGGTCGTGGATGCGCGGATTCCATATTCAAGCCGAAACCCGGATCTTGATGATATGACTCCGGGAAAACCCCGTATTATTGTCTTAAACAGAGTAGACCAAGCAGATGTTTCCATGACAAAAAAGTGGGTGACATCATATAGAAGTTCCGGGGTTTTTGTCATCGAGACAGATAGCAAGAGCGGAAAAGGTGTTTCTAGCTTGCACAATGCTGTGCGAGCTATTTTGAAGCAAAAAATCGAGGATAATATCCAAAAAGGGCAGTCAGGCAAGAAACTTCGTATCATGGTTGTGGGAATACCAAATGTGGGCAAGTCCTCATTTATAAACAGGCTTGCGGGCAGAAAGGCGGCACAGACCTCTGACAGACCGGGTGTGACGAGGGGCAAACAGTGGATTAGCCTCGGCAATGAGATTGAACTGCTGGACACTCCTGGTGTACTTTGGCCAAAGTTCGAAGATCAGATTATCGCTGAAAACCTCGCTTTTACAGGTGCTATCAGAGATGCTATTTTGGATACTCAAACGCTTGCCGCAAATCTGATGTCCCGTCTCAGTCAATATTATCCTGAGCGATTGACAGAGCGATATAAGATTCCTGAAGATTCTCAGCTCAGCGGATATGAACTTTTAGAATTTGCCGCAAAAAAGCGTGGTTTTCTTATTTCAGGCGGAGATGTAGACACCGAGCGCATGGCTGTGATTTTATTAGACGAGTTTCGTGGCGGCAAACTTGGCAGAATAACTTTAGAAGATGAAACTGTTGCGCAACTCCGCAGATAATGAGCAGTTTACTCTGGTTTTTCGGGAGCCATCGGGATCTACACCGCTGTTCTCCCGAAAAACCAGAGTAAACTGCCCATCATCTGCTAGCCTGGTGAATAGTTACTGGAGGGGAACTCATTTTGATGTGGGAGATAGAGGGAAAGCTCAAAGCAGAGGGCTACATGGCAATATGTGGTGTGGATGAAGCGGGGAGAGGCCCGCTTGCAGGAGATGTTTATGCTGCCGCTGTTATATTGCCGTTTGACCTAGATATTCCACATCTTACAGACTCTAAAAAACTATCTGGAAAAAGACGTGAGGAGCTCTATGAGATTATTAAAGAAAAGGCAATATCATATAACATAGCTTCAGCCTCTGTGAGTGAAATCGAGGAGCTAAATATCTTAGGTGCGACTTTTTCAGCGATGAACAGGGCGATTGAAGGGCTCGACCCTCCCACAGATTTTGCACTTATTGACGGCAATCAAGTTTCAAAAATTAACTTTATCTGCAAAGCTGTAGTCGGCGGCGACGGGAAATCTGCAAACATTGCAGCGGCATCGATTTTAGCCAAAGTCAAGCGGGACAGGTATATGCTTGAAATGGCGGAGATTTATCCGCAATATGACTTTCACAAGCATAAGGGCTATGGAACGAAGCTCCACTATGAGAAACTCAGAGAATTCGGACTATCTGAGATTCACAGACCATCATTTTTAAGGAAACTACAATGAACACCATACAACACGGGAAATGGGGAGAAGAAATTGCGCTGAAACATCTAATTGGACGAGGTTATTGCCTTGTAGCTCAGGGTGTGAGGTCGCGTTTTGGGGAGATTGATTTAATCGTCAAAGACAAAAATTTCATTGTTTTTGTTGAAGTGAAAACAAGAAAAAACAGAGATTTTGCACATGCGCGTGAGTATGTAGGCAAGTTAAAACAGCGAAAAATAATTGCCACGGCAAGCTACTGGTTATCAAAGCGTTCATACAAGCTACAACCTCGCTTTGATGTTATTGAAGTCTATGCGCCCGACGGAGCTGAGACAAAAGACCCTGAGATAATACATATAGACAATGCGTTTGAAGTGTAAGGATTGTAAAAAGAATTGGTTTGTGACCTAGATTTATCGAAAGGAATGGTCATTTATATGGCTCTTTATGCAATAGGCGACCTTCACCTTTCTTTTGGTACAGACAAGCCGATGGATGTGTTTGGCGGGGGCTGGGTCGATTATACAGATAAACTTTCGGCAGGTTTTAGCACACTTAATGCCGATGATATGTGTGTGCTCTGCGGAGACACTTCATGGGGCATGTCACTTGAAGAGAGCTTAGAGGATTTCCGATTCATAGATAACTTGCCCGGCAGGAAAATTATCTTAAAAGGCAATCATGACTACTGGTGGTCAACAGCAGCCAAGATGGAGTCATTTTTTTCGATTAATAATATCACAAGTATTGAAATACTTCACAATAATTGCTATTATTATGAGGGTGTGGCAATTTGCGGGACACGCGGATGGTTAGGTGATAGTGAGTTTACCGCCGAGCAGAATGCGAAAATTTACGCACGGGAGACAAACAGACTCAGAGTTTCGCTGCAATCTGCAAAAGATGCTGATAAAATAATTTGCTTTTTCCATTACCCTATACGCTTTAAAAATATCGTCTGTCATGATATGATAGATGTAATGAATAAATTTAATGTCAAAAACTGCTATTATGGGCATTTGCATGGAGACGGTCATAGGCTTGCTGTGCGCGGACTCATTGATGGAATAAACTATGAGATTATTTCGGCTGATTTTATTAATTTTACCCCGATGCGTGTGAGTTAAGTTATTCGGGAGAGCCGTATATATAAGCTAGGTCATGTAGGTGATTTATGGGAAACAGAAGTGGAAAAGGTCTTATAACGATTATTGTCTTGGGTGTTTTTATCATCCTTGCTGTTGTGCCATGGTTTTTTGTGGTCACCAACCTTTTTGGCATTGAGCTCTTTACGGGTAGTGATGAAAATGGAGATGATGGATATTATGATGAACTACCACCGTATATAAGTCAGCCTGAGCAGGAAATCGAAGATGAGTTAGAGGATGACTACACGGAAATACCTGAAGAGGTTATAGAAGAGCCTGAACCACCTGAAGAGGAAGATGATACACCGCAAACAGCAAACGACCCTATCGCAAATGTCGAAATGATTGTAAATCCATTTTCGTCAGAACATAACGACATTCACAGAGAACTCAACAGTATCGCATCCGAGCATAATGCTGTGGGAGTAGGGCTTGTGGCATTTAACGGAAGTACAGGTGAATTTTATACATTTGAATTTGGATTTGCAGATAGGGAAAATGGGCGAAGAGTGAGCGTTGATACGCAGTTTCGTGTTGCTTCACTCACGAAACTTGTAACTGCGATTGCCGTCATGACGTTGGTGGACGACGAGCTTATTGACTTAGATACGGATATCTCCACATATTTTGGTTTTGAAGTGAGAAATGCGCATTTTCCGGGCACACCGATAACCGCTCGTATGCTCTTGCAGCATACATCATCGATTTTTGATTCAGGTGCCTTTCAAGTGTCGCGGGACAGAGGTTCATCTGAATCGGTGCGGCTTCTCCTTGAGCGCGGAACGTCTTTTCGCAGAAACGAACCCGGCTCGAATTTTGAATACACTAACTTTGGTTATTCTGTGCTGAGTGCTCTGGCAGAGAGAGTCAGCGGCAAAACTATAGATACTCTGGCACGTGAAGTTATATTTGAGCCGCTTGGTATTGATGCGGCATTTGTAGCCGAAAACCTATATGATGCAGAGAACATAGCCGTCATATATAATGACAGGCACGGAATTACCCGCTCTATTGAGTCTCAGTTAAATGTACGTGAGACGGGAACACCGGGTCATGATCTGCATCTTGCGCAGGGAAATCTCTACATCACTCTGCTTGATTATGCGCGCATTTTGGCAATGTTGGGTAATGGCGGGAGTATCGATGGCGTTAGGATTTTATCGACAGCCGCTGTGAGAGAAATGCATATAACCGATGTTGAAGGGCTTGCCTATGAACAAGGGCTTGCCACTCGATTTTCATTTGGCGACTTTATACCGGGTGAAGGATTTTTTTGGCATACAGGCAGTGCTTACGGCACATTTGCTCAGTATGTCTATAATTTAGACAGAAACCAAGGTGTTGTAGTTGTGACAACGGGAGCTTCAATTTCTCGCCTGCCAAACGGTATGATAGATATTTGCAGTGAAATGTCAAGAATCGCTTTGGGATTATTTGGTTATGCAAATGTTGACCCGAACGACGAAACCGAATATGAAAATGGCGATGACGATGAATAAAAAATGAAATGATACTGATTTATAAATCCGAAATTTTGTAAAATCATTTTCACATAGACCTGCTCTGAGCATCTTGTGTCCAATAAAACAGGCGACCTCAATATATAGTATATTCAAGTGTTACCAAGGCTTTATGCCTTATTTTTTTTGTAAAAAAATTACTTTTCTCTTGACTTTGTGACAGTTAGCAACTATAATCGAAAAAGTGACGTGGTGAATAGTGGAGCAAAATGTTGAATATTCCCATGAATATAAAAAAGGAGGAATAGTTGATGACCGGAAACTTTGAGCATAAAGTTGATGCCAAGGGTCGTTTATTTATTCCTTCGACACTCAGAGGTGAACTGGGTGAGGTGTTTCATGTGACGATTTCTACTGAAGATTGTCTCAATGCATATTCAAATGAGAGCTGGGAGCGTTTTTTAGATAATGTCAAATCCCTGCCACTGAGCCAACAGCATAAAATGCGTCCTTTTTTCTCAAATGCATCAAGATGCGAGCTTGACAGTCAAGGACGTTTTCTGCTTTCGCAAAAACTACGCGACAGGATTGGACTTGTAAAAGATGCAACGGTTGTCGGAGCAGGCCCATTTGCACAAATATGGAATACAGAGACATTCAAGCGTGTTGACGAGCTTGAAACAACTACCGAAAATCTGATTGAAGTTATGGATATGCTCAATTTTTAGGAGTGTGGTATGAAACACTTACCTGTTTTGCTCAGTGAGAGTTTAGACTATCTTAACATCAAACCCGATGGAGTATACGTTGATGGCACGTTAGGCAGAGGCGGACATAGTTTTGAGATTGCAAGCAGCTTGAAAGACGGAAAGCTTATAACGATTGATACAGATGAAGCGGCTATAGGTGAAGCACAGGAGAAACTTGCGAGGTTTAAAGATAAGATAACTTATGTCCACGATAATTTTAGAAACATATCAGCTATTTTAAATGACCTGGGAATTGACTCTGTTGACGGAATGCTTTTTGACCTTGGCGTCTCTTCCCCTCAGCTTGATGATGAATCGCGCGGGTTTTCGTATAAGCATGACCACAGGCTTGATATGCGAATGGATAAGAGTAAAGACTTCACAGCTTATGAGCTGGTAAATGTTGAAAGTGAAGAGGAACTTCGCAGAATATTTTTCGAGTATGGTGAAGAGAAGTTTTCGAGGCTGATAGCAAAAAAACTCGTAGCAGAGCGCAGTAAATCCAAGATAGAGACAACGGGTGAACTAAACGAAATAATCTTCTCTGCAATCCCCGCATCTGCAAGACGAGAGGAGCAACACCCGGCAAAGAGAATTTTTCAAGCGATTAGAATTGCGGTAAATGATGAGCTTGGTGCTGTAGAGGAAATGCTCAAAAGTGCTCCAAATCTGTTAGCTCCAAATGGTAGATTATGTGTTATTAGCTTCCATTCGCTGGAGGATAGGATAGTAAAAAACTCATTTAAAGAGCATTCGGAAACATGCTCATGCTCTAAGAAACTTCCGGTTTGTATCTGTAACAAAGAGCCAAGTCTGAAAATAATTACAAAAAAGCCAATAACTGCCGGTGCTATCGAGATAGAAAACAACCCACGAGCAAGGAGTGCGAAACTGAGAGTGGCGGAGCGTTTTGCAAGTGGAACAAAATAAGGAGAGGGGTTTTACTCATGTCAGGAAATGCTCAAGCGTTTAATTATTATAATCACACTTCCACAGCGCAGACAGTAGAGGCGATGATGGATGCTGAGGCTCTGCGTGCTTTGCCCGAATACGATGAAAAAGTTGTAAAAAGCACCCAGCAAAAGACAGTCGCGAAAGAAAAAGTTGCGGCAAAGGTAAAAGCTCCATCCGGGATATCCGTAATTGCGGTAATCGGCACACTCGTGGTTTGTGCGCTTATGATTTTGTCGATTTTGGCTCAAATCAATCATAACGAAGTAGCTATTGAAACAGCAAGACTCAGTGTTGAGGTGAGGGAGCTTGCCGAAACGCACCGAGCGCTTTCACTTGCGTTTGAAAGCAGCATAAACATAAGGGAAGTAGAGCGCATTGCCCGCGACGAGCTTGGCATGTCAAGACCTGATGCCTCTCAAGTTGTCACAATAACCTCACGTCCCCGCGACAGAGCGTTTGTTATCCACCATGAATATGAAGAGGATCAAAATGGTTTTGTTGCGTTTATTACCTCGCTGTTCGATTATTTTCGATAACTAGATATTACTGCATTTACAAAAAATGGAGTAATAGAAGGGAAGGATTGTATGTCCGGACATATAGGTGCTCAGGAACATGGCGCAAGAGCAAAGCATAGCGCAAGACCACAGCATGATGCTCAGTCTCGTAGCCGTAAGCGAAATAAAAAGAAAAAAGTTCAGCAAGGTCAGTCAAAACCTTTGTTTCTTCGCACATTGTTTTTACTTGTAGTGTGCGGAGTTGTAGCATTTGTGGTTTTAGGTGTCAGGCTGTACTACATTCAGATTGTAAACAACTCATATTTTAATTCGCGTTCACTCAGCGGACAACTGCGCACTACGAGACTTCCTGCATCACGCGGTACAATCTATGACTCAGGCGGCAGAATCTTAGCTATGAGCGGTACGGTGGAAAATATATTCATCAGCCCGCTTGAAATGCATTTGCAAGAGCAAGATGTTTTATTTATAGCAGAGGGTTTGTCATACCTGCTCGATGTTGAGATCGAAACTATCATAGAAAGGGCATCGCGGACAAATTCACAGTATCAAATGATTCAGCCGCGCGTGGGCAGTGAATATGCCGAACGGGTTCGTCAGTTTATAAGTGACCACAACATAAGGGGTGTACATTTTGAACCTGCTCAAATGAGGTTTTATCCAAATGAAGCTCTCGCCAGTCAAGTGCTCGGATTCGTCGGCACCGACGATATTGGGCTCGATGGAATAGAGCAACGCTTGAACAACCATCTCACAGGTGTTGATGGCAGAATTATCAGAATTACAAATGCAAGAGGCAGTGACTTGATGCTTGCAGGTTTTGGCGATTATCACCATGCACAGCACGGAAATGATATTGAGCTCACAATCAACTTATCAATTCAATACTATATGGAGAAACATTTGGCACAGGCAGTTGTCGATTATGATGTACAAAATGGTGCAATAGCAATTGCGATGGACCCAAGAACAGGTGAAGTCCTTGCTATTGCAAACTATCCGACTTTTGACCCGAATAATTTTGTCAGGCTCAGCGATTCTGTCTTGGAAAGTCTCAGCTATATTGAAGATGAAGAAGAGTTCAGAGAGGCATATCGCAGCGCACAGTTTAACATGTGGCGAAACAGGGCACTTGCGGATACATATGAACCGGGCTCCGTATTTAAGATGATTACTTTTGCTATGGGTCTCGAAGAAAATATAGCAAGACCTTACTCCATGTTTTCGTGCCGCGGATATATTGATGTCAGACTTTTTGACGGAGACTCAAGGAGAAACTGCCATAACCGCTGGGGTCACGGATCACTCACGATGAATCAAGCGATGTATGTGTCCTGTAACGTCGCATGTATAGAAATAGGCTTACGTGTTGGGGCAAGGACGTTCTACGAATACATTGGTGCATTTGGGCTGTTTGACAGAACAGGTTTAGATAATGCAATCGAGGGCAGGAGCATTTGGTGGAGCGAGAGTGTCTTTACCGATTGGCAAAATCACACACAGCTTGCATCTGCATCATTTGGTCAAACCTTTAACATTACACCGATACAGATGATTAATGCGGCGGCGGCAACGATAAACGGGGGATATTTAATGCAACCGTTTATGGTAAGACAGATTACCGACAGCGAAGGCAACTTAGTTGAAGTCAACGAACCGACTTTAATCCGCCAAGTTATCAGCAATGAAACTTCTGCATACATGAGAGCTATGCTTGAAGGTTCAGTGACAGACGGAACAGGCAGAAACGCCCAAGTCAGAGGTTTTAGAATCGGCGGAAAGACAGGCACATCTGAAAATGTCGCACAACTGGCACTTCGCGGCGAGTATGATACAACAGCCAAAGACTATATTGTATCATTTCTCGGATTCGCCCCCGCTGACGACCCGCAAATAGTCATTTTAGTCTTACTTGACACACCAAGTCATGACACAGGAATTCGTATCAGCGGCGGGTCTATGGCGGCTCCGGTTGTGGGCAAGATGCTTGCAGATATTTTGCCGATGAGCTTAGGTATTATGCCCGTATTTACAGAAGATGATTTGCCGGATATCAACCTACATGTTCCAAGAGTAATTGGCAGAGAGCTAGATTCGGCTATAGTTGCACTTGAGGCAAGTGGGTTCAGATACAGAATTGTAGGCGATGGTGACACAGTGACAAGCCAAGTGCCTTCACCTAACGCTTATGTCGCGTCAGGGACGCAGGTGATTCTATATGCCGATGCCGAAGTGCCCCGCGACATGGTGCTTGTGCCGCAACTCAGTGGCATGGCATATGCAGATGCAAGAAGAGCGCTCAGTGATGTTGGGTTATTTATCAGAACAGCGGGTGTTCCGCGCTCGGACAGCCGTGCAAGGGTATCAATTCAATCAATCGGACCGGGCAGAGAGGTGCAATTTGGCGCCATTGTCGAGGTGACACTGATAAATCCGGATGCGACCGAGCAGTAAAAGACACACCGTGTAACCGTGTACATATAAGAAATAGGACTGAGCTTATGACTTTAAAAACCCTTACTCAAAAAGTGAATATACTTGATTCATTTGCCGATTTGGAGATGGAAATCAGTGGTGTATCCTATGACTCGCGCAACGTGCTGGAGGGTGAGCTGTTTATAGCCATAAAAGGGTTTACCACTGATGGGCATGATTATATTGACGATGTGCTCAAAAAAGGTGCGGCGTGTATAATCAGCGAAAAACGCTTAGATTCCTCCATTCCGCACATTGTCACAGACAGCTCAAGGAAAGCACTTGCGGCGACAGCGGCTGTATGGTTCGACTATCCTGCTAAAAAGCTCAAAATAGTTGGTGTTACAGGCACAAATGGAAAAACGAGTGTGACAAATCTGATAAAACATGCCATCGAAGCCACGACGGGAAACAAGGTGGGGCTCATAGGTACAAATGGCAACTTTATAGGAGACAGAGAATTACCTACAGAACTTACGACACCCGAGTCATACGAAATGCAAAAAATACTTGACAAGATGGCTATTGAGGGTTGCTCTTATGTGGTTATGGAAGTTTCCTCTCACGCCCTCGCCTTAGATAGAGTCTACGGCATAGAATATGAAGTGGGTGTGTACACAAACCTAAGTCCTGACCACCTGGATTTTCATGGAACCATGGACGAATACGCCAAGGCCAAAGCGCTTCTGTTCACAATGTGCAAGAATAACGCAATAAACATAGATGATAGCTACAGTGACGTGATGCTCGGCGCAAGCTCCGGCAATGTAATGACTTATGCAATAGATAACGGTAGTGCCGATTTAGTTGGTAAAGATGTCAGGCTCTCAGCCGATAAATCCCAGTTTACAGCCTTGCTTATAGGAAAAATCTGTAGAGTTCAGATAAATATTCCGGGGCTGTTTTCTGTCTACAATGCGCTATCAGCAATTGCCGCAACGACTTTGCTTGGTTTTGACGTGGCAGAGATTGCACCAACTCTACTAACTTGTAACGGAATAAAAGGCAGAGCTGAGGTTATGCCGCTGGGCAAAGAGTACACTGTAATAATCGACTATGCTCACACACCTGATGCGCTAGAAAATATTATAAAGGCTGTCAGAGAGACGGCAAAAGGGAAGATATATACGCTCTTTGGATGCGGCGGAGACAGAGATAAAGCCAAGCGTCCGCTGATGGGTAAGGTGGCAGTTGAGCTGTCCGATGAGGTTATCATTACAACGGATAACCCACGGACTGAAGAGCCGAAGAGCATAATAGAGCAGATTGTTGCGGGAGTTGAGGACACGAATACACCGTATACTGCTATCACAGATCGCAGAGAGGCGATTTGCCAAACGCTTGATAAGCTGGAGCCATCAGATGTTTTGATTCTTGCGGGGAAAGGGCATGAGACATATCAGATAATCGGTACAACGAAGTTTAATTTTGACGATAGGGAAGTTGTCACAGAGCATTTAAAGTCAAAGCGTGTTGAGAGCAGAAAAGAAAGAGTAGAAGATTTGGATTGAGGAAAGAACTATGGTTGTAGAGTTTTTAATTTCATTAATTGTATCTATACTAATCAGTGGCATTGTTGGACTCTTTCTCATTCCATTTTTGCGAAAAGTTAAGGCAGGACAGTCTATACGTGAGGACGGCCCTGTTTGGCACAAGGATAAAGAGGGCACACCGACGATGGGTGGAATAATGTTCATCGTTGGGATAATTGTCTCGACTCTTACGATAGGTTTTCCCGAAATACTTTCAGGAGATTTTACAGGGATTTTCATCGTAGCGTTTGCGCTCATATTTGCACTTATCGGATTTTTAGACGACTATGAGAAACTAAAGAAAAAGCAAAATCTCGGATTGAAAGCCAAACAAAAATTCGCACTTCAGGTAATTGTGGCAGTTGCATTCATTTTCTTAATGGAGCACACAGACCATATTTCTTTTGATTTATACATACCTTTTGTAAACACATATATTTTTATTCATCCCATTCTGTATTATATATTTGCCGCTTTTGTAATTACAGGAACAGTGAATGCAGTGAATCTCACTGATGGAACTGACGGACTTTCCTCAGGTGTCACAATCCCTGTGTGTGCGTTTTTTACTCTGATGGCATTTATTTGGGGAGAAGTTGCGGTAGGCATTGTTGCCGCCGCTGTAACAGGTGGGTTAATCGCATTTTTATTTTTCAACTTTCACCCCGCAAAAGTTTTTATGGGTGATACAGGTTCAATGTTTTTAGGCGGAATGGTCTGCGCTCTGGCGTTTGCGCTGGATATGCCGCTTATCCTCATAACAATCGGGTTTGTGTACTTCGTTGAGGCACTATCGGTGATTATGCAGGTGACATACTTCAAGCTCACTAAAGGAAAACGGATTTTTAAGATGTCGCCGATTCACCATCATTTTGAGATGTCAGGGTGGAATGAATATAAAGTGTTTGCTGTGTTTACATGCGTTTCCATCCTGTTTGCCGTTTTATCCTACTTTGGTGTAATGAATAGAGTGTACTGATTGCAAAGGAATGGTCATTAGTTATGGACAAGAAAAATCAGGTAAATAGTTTTGAAGAACAGAGCTTTCCAAGGCCTTATATTGGTGATGATGATTTTATTTCGTGGGGTGACCGCGATTTATCTGAAGAGCTTATCAAAGAAAAAGTGAAATCACCGGGTATAGATAAGCCTTTTCTTATCATATCAATAGTGCTGCTTCTTATTGGGTTGATTATGGTTTTGTCGGCGACCTTTGCGCGTGGCTTTTATATGCAGAGTCAACCACTCAGGCTTTTTATGCGCCAGTCGATTTTCGCAGTAATCGGCGTTGCGTTAATGCTAATAACATCGCGCATAAGCATAAGATTTATGAGTCGTTGGTCGATACAACTACTCTTAGTTTCACTTGTATTACTCGTGTTGGTTCCTTTCATTGGAATCAGGGGCGGTGGTGCAACAAGGTGGATTGGATTTGGTAATGAGTATGGATTTCTGACATTTCAGCCATCTGAAATTGCAAAATTGGGGATTATTATGGGATTCGCCCAAATGGCTTGCAAACTTGGACATGTGCGGATGAAAACCTTTAAGAACGGCGTTTTGCCTTTTGCGATAATAACAGGTATTATGGTCGTTCTTCTCAGAATACAGCCGCATCTCTCGGCAATAATCATAATCACGGCGCTTGCGGCAATTATGATGTTTGCAGGCGGCACGAGGCTCAGATGGTTCATGATTGCACTTGCTGTAGTGGCGGCTATGGTCAGTGGATTTATATTCTTTCAATTTCGCAATGCACCGGAAGGTTTGCAAGGTACAATTAATGCTGATACAATTCGCACAGAGGGAATTGATGTCAGTTGGCTTGGGCACGGCAACAGGCGCATAAATGCGTGGCTCAATCCCGACGATGACCCACTTGGCGATAGTTTTCAGATACACCAATCACTTAATGCTGTCGGTTCGGGCGGACTCCTCGGTCAGGGTCTCGGTCAAAGCAGACAAAAGCACCTATATCTTCCCAAAGAACACAATGATTATATTTTTGCGATTGTCAGTGAAGAGCTTGGATTTATCGGAGCTATGCTAATTTTAATGCTGTTTGCATTACTGGTTATCAGAGGCTTTTGGCTTGCTATGAACGTAAGAGACAAGTTCGGAGCGTTAATAACTATAGGTATTACAAGCCTACTTGCAATGCAGGTATTCTTAAATGTCGCAGTTGTCACAAATCTCATGCCTGCCACCGGAATATCTCTACCATTATTTAGCTATGGCGGCACGGCTCTCTTGCTTCAACTTATTCAGATTGGCATAGTGCTCTCTGTGTCACGTGAAATACCGGCACCTGCACCAAAGGAAAAAGAGACAGGTAGGGTACCGGCATGACTGCGGTCATGGTGTGCGGAGGCACAGCAGGGCACATAAATCCTGCACTTTCAGTCGCCGCAAAGATACGGGAAAAATTTCCTGAGTCGAAGATATACTTTATTGGTGCAGACAGAGAACTTGAAAAGCGTTTAGTTCCCGCCGCAGGGTATGAACTTTTTAACATGAAGATGACAGGGGTTAGGCGTGGATTTAAGCCGGCAGATATTTTATATAACGTAAAAACCGTACTCTATACGTTCGTCGCAGAGAGAAAGTCAAAAAAACTGTTAACGCAATTAAAGCCTGATTTTGTTTTTGGTACAGGCGGATATATATGTTATCCTGTGATGAAAAAAGCGTTAAAAATGGGGATACCAACATATGCACATGAGTCAAATGCAGTACCGGGTATGGTTATTAGACTGCTTAGTCGCTCTCTAAATAAGATATTTGTGACATATGAAGGCTCAAAAAGTAACTATAGTAACCCTGAAAAGGTTTTTTGCACAGGCATGCCGATTAGGGCAGAGTTCGCAGAAATTTTAGATGAGTCACACATGGATAGAGCAAAAATATCCGATGAAAAACCGTTGGTAGTCTCTTTTTGGGGTTCCCTTGGGTCATCGAAAATGAATGATTTGATGCCTGAGATCATAAAAAGAAATCTTGAAGAGAAATGCTTTCATCATATACACTCCGCAGGCGGAAACATAAAAGAGTTAATTGACAAGTTATCGGAGCTTGGTGTTGAAGATACGTCACAGCCCTATGCGGATATCAGAGAATATATATCGGATATGCCCGGAGTTCTGACTCAGGCAAGTCTAGTAGTATGTCGTGCAGGCGGTTCAACCCTCGCCGAGCTGACAGCCACGTTTAAACCGGCACTACTTGTACCGTCTCCATATGTCGTGGATAATCAGCAGATTGAAAATGCGAAACTACTTGAAAAAACGGGTGCAGTAGTAACTATTGCAGAGCGAGATTGCACCTCTGAAAGACTCTTCAGCGAAATTAAATTTCTATTATCTGATGCAGATAAACTAAAAACTATGGAAATTGCACAGAAAAGTATGTATAATGGAGACGCATCGGAGAAGATTTTAGATATAATTTTACAGGAGTTGAAGCTATGTTAGAATCCGGTAAAAAAGTGATGAGTAAACAATCCGCTATATTTATAGCCATTGGGGTATTGCTGGTCGGTATTATGACTTTCATCGGTACAAGTGTGTTTGTGAGAATATTGGACATTGAAATCAGCGGTGTTGTCGTGTATACCGAACAGGAAGTGCTTGAAGCCTCACGCGTTTCATTTGGCGATAACCTATTGCATCTTAACGTTCAAACTGTTTCGCAGAACATACGATCAAATCTCCCGTTTGTCAGAGATGTAAATATCGAAAGAAGGCTCCCCGACACCCTAATTATAGATATTGTCGAAAGTATTCCCATTGCGTATGTTTTCTTTACGGGAGATGTTTTGATACTCGATTCAAGTGGCAGGGTTTTGCAGAGTGGAGATTATGATACTGAAAACCTGATTGAAGTACGCGGTCTTCCTATACGAAATGCCTCAAGAGGTCAGCAGTTAATTCCTGAACTCGGTGCAGAGACGAGATTTTTAGATTTGCAGGATATATTAGCCGCTTTTGAGCGAGAAAACTTAGTAGAGCAAGTGTCATACATTGATGTTTCAAATATTCAAAACATACATTTTGGTTACTTGGATATTTATAGGGTAATACTGGGGAATGCAGGAGAGCTCAGGCAAAAGATATATAGTCTGCGAAATTCAATTATATTTCTAAACAGAAATCATCCCGGTGTTCCCGGTGCCATTGATGTTAGTGATCCAACAGCTGAACCTGTATTCAACAGAGTTCAGGACCCACCTGTATTAGCACCTGATACTACTACAGATGGTGAGCAATATGATTCAGAATATGATTATGACGACTTGGAAGCGACAGACTCTGAAGATTATTACGACACTCAGGAAACCGAAGAAAATGAAGAAAACTAACCCAATTGTAAGAAAAGTATTGACCTTGTGCTAAAAAACGGATAAAATAAAGGGTGGTATGCAAGTTTCAGCCTTTTTGACTGAAAATAGCATTATCCACAAAAGGATTGGTTTATGAGTAGAGAAAAACAACTTAAAATGGACAATATTGATTTTATGGAGGACGATTACATGGCGGTTTCGATTGAAAATGCCCCTGACAACGTTGTTGTCATTAAGGTGGCAGGTGTCGGTGGAGCCGGGTGCAACGTAGTCAACAGGATGGTTTCAACCGGTACCCAAGGCGTTGAGTTTATTGCAATAAACACAGACAAGCCTGCACTTTCTGCTTCAAATGCTGCATCTAAGGTGCAAATTGGCGAAAAGCTAACAATGGGTCAAGGTGCCGGCTCAAGTCCTGACATTGGCAAAAAAGCAGCCGAGGAGAGCCGCAACAACATCGCAAAAGCTCTTGAAGATGCCGACATGGTTTTCATCGCAGGCGGCATGGGCGGCGGCACAGGTACAGGTGCTTCTCCCGTAGTTGCCGATATTGCAAAAGAGGCTCATGCTTTAACTGTTGGTGTAGTCACGAAGCCGTTTAGCTTTGAGGGCAGAAGGCGCATGGAGCAGGCTGAAGATGGTATTAAGAATCTTCTGGCAAAGGTTGACTCATTGCTGGTAATCCCCAACGACAGGCTAAAGGCGGTCTCTGACAACAAACTGACGTTTGCCAATGCTTTTGAGATTGCAGACAGTGTCCTTCAGCAAGCCGTTATAAGTATCTCTGAGCTTATTAAGAAAACCGGATTTATCAATCTTGACTTTGCAGATGTCACCACAATAATGAAAGATGCGGGTTACGCTCACATGGGCGTGGGTCATGCGGCAGGCAAGGGTAAAGCCGAAGAAGCGGCAAGGGCTGCTGTTACCAGTCCTCTTATGGAAACATCCATAAACGGTGCTCGTGGTGTTCTTGTTAATATTACCGGCTCAATTGATGTAGATTTAGACGACGTTGAGCTTGCTGCAAGCATAGTGTCTAAAGCCGCCCACCCCGATGCCAATATAATCTTCGGTGCCTCTTTTGATGAGGATATGGAAGATGAGATAAGGGTTGTAGTTATTGCCACACGCTTTGACGAGATGCCGAGCACTATAGCTGATACTGACACTGTCGGCGTAAAAGCTCCTTCTATGTTCACAGATTCATATATTTCAAAGAAAGTAGATACCGCTCTGGCTTCCGAGCCACTAGTCGAGGCGGCACCCGAACCTCCACCACCGCCACCTCCGGCTGAAGAAGAGGATCCGTTTGACACTATTTTCAAGATATTTAACTCTAAATAGTTGCGATTTTCACCGGCGACGAGAAACGTGATAAGCGGGTCTCGTCGCTGTTTTCTTGGTAGGTATTGTGGAAAGGAAAGGAAACTGTTCAGTACCCCCCCCCCCCCC
>Ga0209755_10002489_pt1 | contig 25223 bp, 21 predicted proteins | sample TergutCo191P1_FD_187301 | JGI IMG/M metagenome (GOLD analysis project Ga0209755, IMG submission 187301) | Cornitermes sp. P1 segment gut microbial communities from Petit-Saut dam, French Guiana - Co191P1 (SPAdes) (version 2) | ecosystem: Host-associated > Arthropoda: Insects > Digestive system...
AAATTATTTTTTTACCCCCATACTCCCCCGACTTAAATCCCATCGAAAAATTTTGGGCATGGTTAAAGTGTAAACTTCGTAGAATCTTGCCTGACTTTGATTCTCTTGATGATGCCCTTGTGGACTGTTTTTAATTTAAATGATTATATAATCATTTAAATTAAAAACAGTCCATTATGGCATCATTGAAATTCGAGAATAAATGGAGAATGCTTCTAAGTTTAAGTTTGAGCCAAGCCCAAAATTTTTCGATGGGATTAAGGTCGGGCGAATATGGAGGAAGAAATAACACCTCACAGTTAGCCTTGGACGCTAATTCTCTCAATATGGTTTTTCTGTGAAACGACGCATTATCCATGACGAAAACAGAGTATGCAGGGGCAGCTTTTAAAAGCATATGTTCAAACCAAAATTCAAAAAGCGTGCTGTCTGTTGAACCTTTATAAGCAAGCGGCGCGATAATCTTGTCACAGTACTTGGCGGCAACAATATTCGTTCGACTAAACTTCCTGCCGCTGATATTCGTGGATACAGGTTTGCCTCGCAAAGAATACGCATATTCTCTGTGCAGAAATTCGTCAATCCCACACTCATCCACGACATAAAGCTTGTACTGTGGATAACTTTCAATGGTTTCGGCAAATTCAGCTCGTTTTGCCGAACATTTTTCCACATAACTAAGCGTTTTTTTACGCGTAATCTTCAAACGTTTCAATGCGTAGAAAATTGCTTGCTCTGTGCAATTAAATTCCTCGGCGGTTTCACGCAAATAGCTGTCGGGATTTTCATCCATGTAGGCTTTCAACTTTACAGGGCAAACCTTCTTATGCTCTCGTTCAATCGGTCGCTTTTCCAGTGTTCCCTGCTCGTTTAATAACTTCTTCCACTCCTTAATGGTTGTCGTGCCTACTTTGAAAACTTCGTGCGCTTCTTTTACTGTGTGTCCTTCGCCTATGAAGTCCATTGTTTTTCTTCTTAAATCTACACTGTATGCCATACGCTAATTATACAATAGTCTTGGATTGTTTTCAACTTAAATGATTATAAAAACGCCGTGCGCGTTCTTCCTTGATGAACTCCACGTTTTCTGTAAGCAGGTCAAGGTTTTCTTCATACACGGCCAGAACTTCCGGGTCGGTGAAAATTTTGCGTTTGATATTTACATAGGCCCCTGTAACAAGTGCGTGATTATTTCTAGGCGAGCCGCCATTGCCCCCAGCATTTCCGACAGCGTATTTATTCCCTTTTGGCGCACCGCGCCGTTTAGTGTTCGTGTCGGCTGTGCCGCTTTTTTTAGCTGGCGCAGAATTTTTCGCGCTCAAACTTTTTTTGGAATTAGATGTAAAGACATTTAAAGGCGGGTTTTCTGCTTCGTTATTGTTGGATTGTTGTACGACATTGGGCGAATGTTGTACAACATTGTTTTTTTTAACCCATCCGTCACGGATTTTCCACACCGCTATTTTCTTCTCTACCTTCTCAACCTCGCCGCCAAATTGTTCAACAATCAAGTCGGCAATGCGGTGGTTTTCGATTTGGCCGTTGTACTGACGGAATATATCGTGAGATGTGGCTCGTTCCGGTGCTCTTGGTTTTGGCATCACCCTTCACCTGCTTCATTGGCTTTCAATATTTACGGCAAAAGAAAAAACGCCGGGGTCGGCGTTCTCTCGTGGTTATCGTTTTTTACTGTGAGGCTCTTACGATGTCAAGCTGATACCCCATTGCGCCGAGGTATCGCATGAGCGTTTTCACGCTGGGGCTTACTTTTTCATCGGATTCAACTCGGCTAATTGCTCGCTGGTCTAACCCAGAGATGCTTTGCAATTCCCGCTGGGTGAGGCCCGCTTCCTGCCGAGCCAGTACCAGCTTCTTGCGGAACTCATATTCCCTGCGGTGTTCATCAAGTGCTCCTTTGGCTTCCGGGTTAGCATCCGCAATTTCCTTGATGCGATTTCTCGCGTCAGCAACATTTACTGTTGCGAATGGCATATCATCAGCTCCTTTACATTTATAAGGGGGCGGGAGGTTGCCCACCCCATGTGTCTTAGATTTTTAATCCGTGCCTTTTCGCTCTGCTTATCGCCAATTCCAAGTCATGTTTTTCGGCTTTGCCTTTTTGCTTTTGGCAGGCGTGGAGGAAATATATCAAGTCTTTGTCGTATACCACATACATTATGCGGTTGTTTGAAAATTTTATCTCCCAGAGCTTCCCGCGAAGTTGACGGGTATTTAAAGCTTTCAGTGCCACTGCTCCATCTGCTTCTATTTCGCTTATGATTTCGTATGCTGTGATTTTTTCCGAGTCGGGCAGTTGTTCGATGTATTCAATTATCAGATTTTTACCGCCGCTTGTTTCGTATGCTTTGATTGTCATATATGATTTCCTCCTTTCGATAAAAGCATACTACATATTTGTAGTCATGCAAAGGCATATTTGAAATAAATAAATATTTTTGATGCAGTTTTTCCGCATTACTTTCATGCCCTATTGCTAATTAGTGGGGAATGCACTTCTTTGCTCAACCACTGTTTATTAAAACCATAAAAGGACATCGTTATGAAACACTATTTTTGATTGATTTGTTTACAGGAATGAGACAAAGCGAAATTATCGGACTAACATGGGATTGCTTACAAGGTGACACGATTTACCTATATCGCCAGTTGCAACGTATTGACGGAAAACACATCTTCACCCCTCTCAAAAATGATAAAACACGACGTATTATTCCCGCACCAATGATATTAGAGAAGTTGCATGAACATAAGCGAAAACAACAAGAGTTACAAGCGTTTTCTGGTACTGCTTGGAACAATAACGAAAATTTTGTTTTTACTAATGAACTAGGCGAACATTTAAAACATGGTGCTATCTATAAAAGTTTTAAACGTATTATGCAACGTATAGACATGCCTCTCGTTAGATTTCATGATTTGCGTCACAGCTATGCTGTTGCCGCATTAAAATCAGGTGATAACGTAAAATCAGTACAAGAGAATCTTGGGCATCATTCTGCGGCATTTACATTAGATGTGTATGGACATGTCACGGATGAAATGAAGCGTGATAGTGCCACCCGAATGAATAACTTTTTTAAATCAGTATCTACCATGTAGTAATTTTGCGGTGGGATTATATGCGTTGTCTATCGTAGACTCGCGTACATGTTTTTAGTGATATGGGAAATTAAATGCATGGCGATGGTGTGGCTTGCTTGCGGTTGATATTGCGTGCAACTCGCTGGCAAGTGCGAAGGCAATGGCCATTGAGTTGCCGACTTATGCCAGTAGGTCTGGTATTTATACGACGGAAATCTGCGCGCTTACGCTTGCTTTCCGCTTCGCTCATCACGCTTCGCGTTTGCAATACATTTTTATCCGTCACTGGTTTTTGGCTAGTGACGTTTTTATTTCCGTAAAGGGTAAAACAAAGGGTAAATATCGTTTTTAGCAAATAAAAAACCCCTGCAATCATTGATATTGCAAGGATTTTCCTGTATCTGGGTGACAAGATTTGAACTTGCGACCTCTAGACCCCCAGTCCGTTTTCCTTTGCTACAATTAACCCTATCTCGAAAAAGATAATTCAAGATAAACCTTGATATTCGGGCGTTTTTCGGGCATATGAAATTGTTATGTTCGAGGATCGTCCGTTTCATAATATCAAATTCAAAACCGATTTCCGTGGACGTTTCGTGGACATCGCAGACGCGCTAGAACAATTCGAGGTCATCTCTTTGGTTTCCATCACAATGCGGGCAGAAGCTGGCTCTGCAATTCTTTGATGGTTTCTATCGGCAACTTAGTAAGTCTCCCAATTTTCTCAATAGAGTCACCTTCGAGCAGCAACCCCTTGGCAAATTCCATTCTTTCCTCTTCAATGCGCTCATCCGTGCGGACACGCAATGCAACTTCCGGGTCGTAGGTAGATAAAATACTCACGATTTTTCCTCCTTCTTTTCTCAAAAATTCGGACAAAATATTATTGTCTATGCAATGACTTACGGCTTCCCGAACTGCGCGGGAATAGTCGTCGTACAGCTTTGTAAATTCTCGTAACTTGGCAATAAATTCGGCATACTGTCGTAGATGTGGGCTTTTGCTGAAAAGCGCCATATTCATGCCCTTGTTGATATTATAGACGGGAACTTTCAATTCTAAATGCCCCAAATTTTCATCCATCGGATTTTCAAAGGCAGAGGATAGGCTAAGAACTTCCTTTTCCGGCCTTTTCGCCGTTCCATTGTAAAAAACCACAAACGCAGGGGTCGGGATTTTGTAAAGGGTGCTTCCGTATATAAACTTTTCTTCGCCCTTCATTTTAATCCACTTTTCATATAAAAGCCCGATGTACATAAGAAGTCTCACGGGCATATTTTCGTAGGGGCTGGACATATGCTCCCCAACAACCATGACTTTGCCACGTACCACGAACGCGAGGTCATTTTTGAGTTCGCCGGAAATGGTGGTTGTAATCGTGATTATCATGATTTCATCGGGAGCGCATTTTTCTCCCGACAAGGCGTGGTATAATTCTGCCGCTTTTTCCGGGTCGTCAAAGAGAAGTCGAAACACTCCATCTTTTATTTCTCTGTTCACCGATACGGTGTCACGCTCTGCGCTTGAATAAAGACCCACCTGCTTCCCGCCTCCTCGTGACTATATTTTACAACATATGTAATGCGCAGGCAATGCCGCGCGAACATAACCATCGCACCTTCTCAATCCTATCGCGACGCAATGTTGAAAACTCACTTCCTAAATGCTATATTTAGCCATATTTAATGCTATTCGGAAAATGAATTTCCGCTGTATCCTATGTCTTTCGGATATTTTTATTGAGGAATGATTAGACATGAAAATACTTGCAACATCAGATATTCATGGGAACAGGAAAATTATCCGCAGGCTTGTGAATGTTTATGAAAGTTCGGAAGCGGAGTTGCTTTTGATTTGCGGCGATATTGGCGGAAAAGGTTATCGCGCGCCTTCACTCTTCACGTTTGGCGAGCAACAACGTCAAGACTATGATTATCTTATCGCGGAACTTAAAAAATGTAAAAAGCCGTTTTACTGCATTTTAGGCAATGACGATTGGTTTGATATTCATGATGATTATTGCTTGATGACAGGGGAAATCGTGAAATCATTTGACGATATTGTTGCATTTGATTTTGTGGGAATCACGCCGTTTGGCACGAACAGGGAAGCAAACGAAAATAAGATTGCGTATGAATTGGAAAAAATCGCAATAACCGAAAACAACATTATTATGGCGCATTGCCCTCCATATAAGGCGCAAGACAAAATATATTCGGGTGAAAATGTAGGTAGCAAGTCAGTACGAAAATACATTGAGGATATTCAGCCCAAGGTATGGTTATGCGGGCATATACATGAGAATTTCGGCGTTTCTGAAATTGGAAAAACGCTTGTAGTAAACTGTGCCTGCGACCATTTGCGAGGTGCGTCAAAAAGTGTCATCATTGATGCCAATAATTTGCAATACGAGTTGCTGGACGTTATGTAGCCAATTATCGCTTCTTTAACGGAGGTAAAACAGTAATGACAGACAAAAAGGACATGGCGCGAAAGAACATATTTTTGGTTGACGATGAAATAATTAATTTGAAAATGGGAAAAGCCGCCCTCTCGGAGTCTTATAACGTGTTTGCGTTGGATTCTGTGGAGTCTATGTTTGAATTGTTGGATGCCGTGTTGCCCGATTTGATTCTGCTTGATGTAAATATGCCGAATATGAACGGATACGAAGCAATTAAGCGAGTGAAGGAAAACGAAAGAACAGCCGGTATCCCTGTTATTTTCCTCACCTCGCTGAACGATACGGAAATGGAAATTAAGGGGCTTTCAATGGGCGCGGTGGATTATATTACAAAGCCATTTTCCGCGCCCCTTCTTTTGAAGCGCATAGAAATTCACCTGTTGTTGGAATCGCAGAAGCGTGAACTGCGATTTTTTAATGAAAATCTCGTTGCCGAGAACGCTGTCCTCGATGGCCTATCTCGCATGAAAACAGAATTTTTGGGGAATTTGAGCCACGAAATAAAAACGCCGCTTACCGTTATTTTGAGCGACATACAAAGAATCGGCAGAGAAATTCGCAAGCATGGATTTGAAAATGAAAGGGTCAACGAATCAATTAGCCGTGCCAATGATGAAATTATGCGCATGGCGCGTTTGACTGACAGCGCGATAAAAATGGCTTCTATGCAAGAGTACCACGACAAAATGGATTTTCTTGATGCCGCATCACTTTTCAGAACGGGTGCAGAAGGTTATCGCAGCATTATTGAAAAACGAGGCAACGAATTGACTATAAACACAGAAGAAAATTTGCCCCGCATATATGGCAACGCAGACCAGCTAATCGGTGTGCTGTCAAATCTATTAACCAATGCAAACAACCACACAAAGGACGGTAAACTTTCAGTAATCATAAAGGCAAAAGAGCAATTTATAGCTGTCACGGTCAAAGACACGGGAGCGGGCATCTCGCAGGAAATGTTGCCCCAAGTTTTTAATCGTGGCGTATCAGGTTCGAGCAGTACGGGTATGGGCTTGCCTATATGCAAAAATATTGTAGAAGCCCACGGAGGCAAAATTGATATTAAAAGTGTGCAGGGAAAAGGCACAACGGCAACTTTCACGATAGCGGTATATGACAACAATACAGATGAAGGGGATGAAGCATGAACTCAAAATTATCGGCGAAAAATACATTCAAAGTGTTTATCTATTTGGCTCTGGCATTTGTACTGTTTGCGGGCGTTATTATCCTAACAAACCCCAACGTAGCGGAATTTCAAGACCGTGATGCCCTTGATGAGTTTAATTTTTCGTCTCAAGTGGCTGCACTCTCGCATTATGTTTTTGACAAATGCCAAGATTCAGGTGTATTCCGGCTTGTGCTACATCTTGATGAAGGGGTCATATACGGAATAACAAGCTCAGGTGCATTCGATAGCGGTACCCTTTGGGTAAACGGAGACATCGTACTCCGGGAAGATGAATCACGTCGGCTTGTATCGTTTTTCAAAGCCCCCTCGGGATATACGGAAATAATATTGAAACCCAATTTCGGGCAAAGCGAATTTGAGCCGTTATTTTTGGGTGAGCAATCGCTCATTGTTTCCATGAACAATTTATCGCTGATAAATACAAGCATAATGCTTGGGACTCTTTTTCCTACTATTATTTTCTTCTTCGGTATATCAATATATTTGAAAGAATACCGCTTTTTTGCTTGGAGTATGCTTTTTTGTTTAATGATGGCACTGCGCATACTTGCAACCGATTATGTGATTATTGCCGAATTTTTTCCGCAAATATCCTGGCAATCCATTCACAGAATTGGTATGATAAGCTCTTTAGGGTTTAGTGCATTTTCATCTCTATATGTAAATATGTTTTTTTCAGGCACAGCAAAATATAAAGGGATAAGCCAATGGATAACAATTTTAACAGCGTGTATATTCATTCCTTTTGCATTGTTTTACTTGCTTGCCCCACAATCCCTTAACACGATAATGCCGTTTCAAATCCTGTTTTATACGGTAATCCTTGCCGTGCCTGTTACGACTTTAATAAATGCAATTTATATTATGTTAAAAGATTCGGTAAAGCGCAAACTTGAACACGGCATGGTCATTTCCGCATTTTTTATTATAATTTTGATGGGCATAGCGGAAGTGCAGCTCTCTATGTCCGGGCTTGCTTCAAACCTAGACTTGTTGCTGATGGGTGCGATGGCTCTAATATTTGTATGCGCTGCCGCGTTCGCTATGAATTATTACGACACAGATTTTACCGCAAAGGAAACCGAGATGCGCCTTGTGGCCGAAAATGCCGCGCTTGAAAGCCTATCCCGCATGAAAACGGAATTTATGGCAAATTTGAGCCATGAAATTAAAACGCCGCTGACGGTTGTTTTGGGCGATATTCAAAGAATAGGCAGGGAAGCCCGCAAGCAGGGCGTGGAAAGCGAACGAATCAGCGAATCTATAAACAGGGCAAAGGACGAGATTATGCGCATGGCGCGCCTTACTGAAAGTGCAATCAAGATGGCGGCATTGCAGGAAGAAAAAGCAACCGTGCTTGACTCGGCATCCCTTTTTGTAACGGCAGCAGAGGGGTATCGCAGTATTATCGAAAAGCAGGGGAACGCGCTAATCATTACCGCAGAAGAAAATCTGCCCCCCGTATACGGCAATGCCGACCAGCTAATCGGCGTGCTGTCAAATCTGTTGACCAATGCCAATAAGCACATATCAAAGGGCGAAATCATAGTAAATATAGAAGCCAAGGAGCGGTTTATATCCGTCACGGTCAAGGACAATGGCGTGGGTATTCCGCCAGACATCATACCCCATGTTTTTGAGCGAGGCGTATCCGGTTCGGGTAGCACGGGCATGGGACTGGCTATATGCAAAAACACCGTTGAATCCCACGGCGGGACGATACGAATTAATAGCGAAATAGGCAAAGGCACTGAGGTTGTATTCAAAATACCGATATTCAATAAGGAAAGGTTGGTTGAGGCTGATGTTTAATATTCTGCTCGTTGAGGACAATGAGGCTATACAGCAACTCAACAAAGAGATGCTGGAAGAAGAAAGCGGCTACAAGGTTTGCACGGCCATGAATCTTTCCAAGGCGCGGGAAAGTATAAAACAATCCACTCCAAACCTTATTGTCCTTGACATTATGTTGCCGGACGGAAGCGGGCTGGATTTTCTGAAGGAGATTAGGCAATCGGGGTCGGATGTTCCCGTATTGCTTTTAACAGCACTGTCAGAATCCAGCGATGAGGTAAAGGGCATAAGAGAGGGCGGCGATGATTATGTGGCAAAGCCCTATGACAGTGAAGTTCTTCTTGTGCGTATCGAAAAATTGCTAAATCAGCAGCGGAAAGCAGACGAACGGGTTAAGGATGCGGTTGAGCAAACCAAAAACGCCGCAGATATTGTGGAGTACGGCGCGCTAACCGTAAACAACATAACACAGCGGGCAAAGCTTGACGGCGAGGACGCTAATCTCACACCCAAGGAATTTTCCGTACTGTCGTACTTTCTAAAAAACATGGACAAAAAAATGCTCCTGGAAGAAATTTACGAGAGCGTTTGGGGGCAGGATTCAAATAACAGCGCGGGGGCTATCAAGGTACACATTAGCGGCATTCGCAAAAAATTGAAAATGGAGGACGAAACCTCTGTTGTAATTGAAACGGTGGAACGAAAATACTACGTGTGCAGTTTGCCGTACAGAGAATCGTAGTTCCCGCAAAACAAAAAATTATTCACGGCTTCGGTTAAGATTTGTTAACCGAAGCCTTTTTTGTATTTTGGGTTGTTATCATATTTTCGGAGGAGGGAATTAAAATGATTAAATCTTACACAATCAACATCAAAGAAATTGACGATGAGGAATTTGCACTGGAAGAACTGGAAGCACAAGTGAAAGATATTACGCTTCTAAAAAACACGATTGGTATTGTTTCCACGCACATTGACTATATCCATTCGGGGGTGTATGCCGCCGTTTGTGATGCGTTGCCGTTTACGCCGGTTGGCGGAACAACAATTTTTACAGCAACAACAGACGGTATGAGTACATTTGTTTTATCCATTATGGTTTTAACATCCGACGATTGCGAATTTTCCTTTGCCGTAAGCGATGCAATTCCCGAAAAAGACGGGCTTGCCAAGGTTGCGGGGGATTGCTACAAAAAAGCCTTGGCGGGTCTATCAGCCGAGCCCAAACTGGCATTTGCCTTTTCCCTGTTTGGCACAACCCATTTTACGGACGAATATGTTGCGGGAATGAACGCCATAAACGATAGCGCGCCAATTTTCGGCACCCTTACCATAGCGGAAGAGGACAGTCAATTTACGCCGGGTAAACTTTTGCTTGGCAAGGACGCATACGAAAACCATATGGCAATAGTTGCCGTATGCGGCGATATTTCGCCCAAGTTTTATATGGCTTCCGTTTCCACGGACGGCATTATTTCGCCGGATGTTGGCATTGTAACAAAGTCCGAACACAATCGCGTTTACGAAGTAAACAATATGTCATCGTTGGAATTTTTCACAAAGATTGGCTACTACGTAAGCGATTTTGACAAAGGTTCGCAGTCCACAAATATCCTGATGCACCTGAAAAACGAGAACGGCGAAGTGGTTTCCTCGTGGGCGGGCGATGTGTATGCTCATGCGTACGGCGTTGGAATGTTCAACGCAATCGTGCCGGAAGGAACGGTTTTGTCCATATTTTCCATCACAAGCGACGAAATCATGAAGACGGCGAAAGACGTTGTTTCCCGAATAAAAGAAAACCACACAGACGGAACAATTTTGATGTACACCTGTGCCAGCCGCCAGTTTACGCTTTTAAGCGAAGACCCTGCGAAGGAGTATAATTATCTGCGCGGCGAACTGGGCGATAGCCATACCTTTTTAGCTGCCGCGTCCGGCGGGGAAATGTGTCCCTCTTCCCCCACAGATGACACTTTTTACAATAAAGGACACAGCTTTACCCTTGTTGCGTGCGTGTTGTAATGGATGCCCCAACCATCGAAACATTACAAGCAGAGCTAAAAAACCTGCGAAGAGAAAAAAACGGGTTGTCGCGTGAACTTAAAGAGCGCGACAACCTTATTTCCACATACAAATCCCGCATTAAATTTTACGAAAACCTGACCGAGAAAATCAACGAGAAAAACAAAGCCCAAGACCTTTATCTGCACCTTATGCTGGAAAACTCCATCGGCATAATTGTTCTGATGAACGCCGAGGGCAAATATATAACAGGTTCAAAAAACACATTGCGCCGCGTTGGTCTTGTGCCGGAGCTTCTTAACGAGAACAATTTTTTCGATTGCACCGATGTCATTCTTACCGCCCAAGCCGTTGCAAGGCTAAAAAGCGAATTGCGCGAAGTTGTTGAAAAAGGCGAGGTGCTTGAATACGAACAGCGGGAGCTGTTTGTAAACGGCACGGAATGGTATTTTTCCGTTGCCTTCATACCATTCAAAAACGACAAAGGCGAGGTAATCGGCGTTATGTTCAGCGCGCAAGACATTACCCAAATGCAACAAGCCTTAGAAAAAGCCGAAGAAGCCAACAAAGCCAAATCCGACTTCCTTGCCACAATGTCCCACGAAATTCGCACGCCAATGAACGCAATAATCGGCATTGCGCAAATTCAACTGCGGGAAAAAAACTTGTCGGAAAAACACGCGGCGGCACTTGAGAAAATACACGACTCCGGAAATAACCTGCTGGGCATTATCAACGACATATTGGATATGTCCAAAATCGAGTCGGGGCAAATGGAGCTTAACCCATCGGAATACGATGTTCCAAGCCTTATAAATGACGCGGTGCAATTAAATATAATTCGCATAGGCTCTAAGCCTCTTGAATTTTTGTTGGAGGTTGACGAAAGCTTGCCCGCCAAATTTTACGGCGACGAACTGCGAATAAAACAGATTTTAACAAACATACTTTCCAACGCAATTAAATACACAAAGCAGGGTCACGTTAAGCTTTCCGTCAGCCATTTGCGGCAAGACGGCAGAACAGACCTCCGTTTTGCTATATCGGACACGGGTCAAGGCATGAAGCCCGAGGACTTGCAAAAACTGTTTTCGGAATATACCCGCTTCAACGCCGCCGCAAACCGCACAACGGAAGGCACGGGAATTGGACTTAGCATTACAAAACGCTTTGTGGAACTTATGCGCGGCAAAATTGAAGTGGAAAGCAACTACGGCGAGGGCAGTACATTCACCGTTACAATCATGCAGCAAGACGTTGACGGTTGTGGCATTATCGGCGAAAAGCTTGCGAAAAAACTGGAAAGCTTCACATTTGAGACTCGCGAAAACGCATCAGGGCGGCAAATTCTCATAGACCCCATGCCCTATGGAAGCGTGCTTGTTGTAGATGATATGGACACAAATTTATATGTGGCGGAAGGGCTGTTATCGCCCTACGGATTAAAAGTGGAAACGGCAATAAGCGGGTTTGCGGCAATCGAAAAAATAGAGGACGGCAATATTTACGACATAATTTTTATGGACCACATGATGCCGCAAATGGACGGCATTGAAACAACCCAAAAACTGCGCGGGATGGAATACACCGGCGCGATTGTGGCACTTACCGCAAACGCAATCGTGGGCAACGACGCGATGTTTATGCAAAACGGCTTTGACGGCTTTGTTTCAAAACCCATAGACGTTCGGGAGCTGGATGTTGTTCTGAAAAAATTTGTTCGCGACCGCCACCCGAATGAAGCGTCGAAATACAAATCCGTAGAGCTTGCCCCGGAGCCGCCCCAAGCAAAAGAGCTACCTATTATAGAAGGCGTGGACGTAAAAAAAGGGCTAAATTTCTCCGGCGGCAATGTGAAAAATTACATGGGCGTTCTTAAAATATTTCACAGGGACGGCGAAAAGAAAATTGCCGAACTAACCGCCTGTCTTAAAAATAACGACATACCCCTCTACACTACCTATGTACACGCCCTGAAATCCGCTTGTGCGAATATTGGTGCGGTACAAATTTCGGAAACGGCAGGGCAATTGGAAACCGCAGGAATGAAACAAGATACGGGCTTCATAAACGAACACAATGAAAACTTTTGCACAAATTTGAAAAAATTGATTGAAAACATAGGCGCGGTTCTTAGCGAAATGCTTGACGAAAACGCGGGGAAAACCTTCGATACATCCGCGCTTATGAATCTTCTTGGCAAACTGAAAACGGCAATGGAAAGCTTTGACGTAAGCACGATTGATGAAGTTTCGGAGGAACTGCAAAATTTCACCGCCCACCCCGATTTTGGCAAAACCTTGGAGGAAATACTGCAAAATGCCTTCGTGGGGAACTTTGCGCAGGCAGGGGAACTTATCGGAAAAATAGCGGGGTGACACAATGGAAAACAGCGGAACTATCTTACTTGTTGACAATGATTCTTATTTGAACAACACAAACCAAAACGAATTTTATCGAAGGGGGTATGTGGTTTTAACCGCGACATCCTACAACGAAGCCCGCACAATACTTAATGAATCGAAGCCGGACATTATTATCACAGAGATAGTTTTGCCCGACGGAAACGGTTTCAGCTTTTTCAGCGAAATAAGCACGGAAGCAAGCATAGTTTTTTTAACAATCCTGTCCGACAAAAAGGACATGATTAAAGGAATCAAACTGGGGTGCGACGAGTACATCCAAAAACCGTTTTGCAAAGATGTAATGATTGCACGAGTAGAGGCAATTATGCGGCGACGCATGAATTTTAGGAGGGGTATATTACAATGACAAAACTTAAATTTCGAGGGAAAATTATCTTGCCGACGGCGATTATGGTACTGCTGCTATTGGTGGTAACGCTTACATTTTCAATAGTGCAATTCAGCGGGTTTGCCGATTTTCTTTTGAATGAACGAATGGAAACCGCCGCAAACGGTCTTAGAGGCTTTGACGAAGACACCCGCAGTTTTGTTATCAATGTGGGGCTTCAAATTGCAAACGACCCACGGTTTATACAAGCAATGTTATCGGAAAACACACAGGAGATTTTGCGCGTGGGCAACATTTTGGTTGAAGAACACGGCGTAACCTATATAACAGCCGCAAACGCAGACGCGCTTGTTCTTGCAAGAACAGACGAACCTGCGCGTTACGGCGACGAATTTCGCACAACTGCCTTGTTGGAAGCCTTGTACGGAATAATTTCCGTGGCTTATTCTCCTGTTGGGCAGCGGCAAGTTCCTATCCGTTCTTCCGTGCCGGTGTTCTATCAAGGGGAAATAATCGGCGTGGTTGTTACGGCGTATGCTTTGGACACGCCAAAAGCCGTGGATGCCCTCCGCGAAAGATTTAATGCGGAATTTGCAATTTTCGTGGACGATACATCTGTTGCAAGCACTTTATTTATGCCGGATGGCAACCGCGCAATAGGCACACAAATGTTGCAGGAAGCCCAAAATGCCGTGCTTCTTAGGCAAGAAGAGCTGTTTACAACCATTGACCTTCGGGGCGAAAGCCACAGCGTATTTTTTCTGCCCCTAAGCGACCCGGACGGAAATGTGTACGCCACAATTTTTATGGGCTTGCCGCTTAGGTATATCAATGCTCAATTGAATTTTCTCATTTTTACGGTAGCGGGAATTGGTGCGGTTGGGCTTGTGTTGGCTATGATTGCGATGTTCTTTATATCCGGCAAACTGATTTCGCCCGTGAAAGAGCTTGCAAATGTTGTTTCCGATGTAAGCCAAGGCAAATTAAACATTAACCGCAATAAAAATTTGCCCAATGACGAAATAGGAAATTTAACACAAGATGTATATCATCTTGTAGATATTGTAGACGGAATTATGGGCGATGTTCAAAAACTTTCCCAAGAAGTAAACATAAACGGCGATATTGAATATCGAATTGACGCAGAAAAATATCGGGGCGGGTACAGAGAAGTTGCCGATGGGATGAACGACTTCACAAATTCATTTGTAACAGACGTGCTTTCGTTGCTTACGGCATTGGGCAATGTGAACAGGGGCGATTTTACGGCAGAAATAGAAAGATTGCCGGGCAAAAAAGTAATTCTGAATGACACGATTGACGCGCTTATGGAAAATCTTAACGCCGTAAGCAAAGAAATGGGTCAAATGGTTATAGCGGCAACGCTTCAAGGCGATTTAACCTACAAAGCCGACGAAACCCGCTACGAGGGCGATTGGGGCGCACTAATGAAGGGGCTTAACCGTATGTCGGAGGCCATTCACGCGCCCATTACGGAAATTAGAAATTCCATCGCCGTTTTGAATACGGGAAGCTTCAACCCGCCAAAAGTAACAGGCGACTATATGGGTGATTTCCTTGCGATTAAAAACGACTGGAACGACTATGTATCTGTGTTGCCGGGTTATATGAAGGAAATAAGTGCTTGTCTAAGCAAAATTTCCGACGGCGATTTAACGCATAACATCACAATGAAGTTTGATGGCGATTATAACGGCGTGAAGCAATCCGTAAATAGCATTGTCGCAAACTTGCACAAAACCATGTCGGAAATTCAAAACGCTTCTGCTCAGGTGCTTGCAGGTGCGCAACAAATTTCTACAAGTGCTATGGAATTGGCAAACGGCGCAAGTACGCAAGCAAATTCTATTTCGGAACTTAATTCCGCCGTGGATTTGATTAACCAACAAACCAAGCAAAACGCCGAAAGCGCAAACGAGGCCAACGCGCTTTCCAATACATCATCAGAGAACGCCCGCGACGGAAACGACGCGATGAAGCAAACCCTTGAAGCAATGCAAAACATCAAAACCGCGGCGGGCGATATAACCAAAATAATTCAAACAATCGACGGCATTGCGTTCCAAACAAATTTGCTTGCGCTGAACGCCGCCGTTGAAGCGGCACGGGCAGGCGAACACGGCAAAGGATTTTCCGTTGTTGCAGAGGAAGTGCGAAACCTTGCGGCAAGAAGCAAATCCTCTGCATCCGAAACCACCGTGCTGATTGACAGCACCAACTCAACGGTGGAATCCGGCTCGGTTATTGCAAACACCACGGCAGAATCCCTTGACCGTATCGTGGAAAACACAGACAAAGTGCGGAACATTGTAGGTGCCATTGCAGACGCTTCCCAATCCCAAGCAACGGCAATTCACGAGGTTAGCGCAGGGCTTAAGCAAGTGTCGGACGTTGTGCAAAACAATTCCGCTGTTTCCGAAGAGGCCGCCGCCGCCGCAGAGGAACTTAATTCCCAAGCGGAAATGCTTCAACAGTTAGTATCGTTTTTCAAACTGTAAACGGAGGTTTTCCAAATGAAAAACCTGAAAATCAAGTCAAGACTTTGGATAATGGTAGCGGTTTCGATTGTTATGGCAATTATGGTGGCGGCGTTTGCCATCGTAAACCTTAACCGAATTTCCGGCTACATTACAAGAATTGACGAATACAACGTAGCGCAACTAAATCGGTTGGGGCGAATGACCCATTACTTCGATTCCCTTCGCAGACAAATTCGTGACGCGGTAATTACATCCGACCCCGCAAAAACCGAGTACCATATAAATGAAGTTTTGCGGCGATACGGGCGTTTGGTTGAATTATCCGAAGCGTACAGGGAATATTTAATCGAACTTGGCATAACAAGCGGTGAGGAATTTGACACCATAACCGATTTTGTAAACGCCTTGCCCGGTGCCGCCGCGATTGTTATGAACATAGCCGGCTACGCAGAACGAAACGATGTGGAGTGCGCCCTTTTTTACTTGGAAACGCAATGCGTACCCTTTACCCAAAACATGACCGAACAGCTTGCACACCTTGCCAACCTAAACGAAGCCCAGTCCAAAGCAATGGCAACCGAGGCGCGTGTTTCGGTTTCTTCGGCATACACAAACATGGGGCTTGCAACGGCGGCGGGCGCAATTGCGCAACTGCTTCTTAGTCTGCTTATCATAAAATCAATAATCATTCCGCTGCGGCGCATGATAACCGCTTCCGAAAATATCGCAAGCGGCAATCTAAACATCAACCTTGACACCTCTGCGACGGACGAAACAGGCGAACTTGCCCAAAAATTAGCAATTGTAATTTCAACCGTGCAAGGCATGGTTAGCGACATTTCAAAGCTTTCCGTTGAAGCCAACGAAAAAGGCGACATCGAATATCGCATAAATGCCGAAAAATATCGCGGCGAGTACAAGCAGATGATAACAAGCCTAAACGGTTTTGTGGACGTATTTGTGGACGATATGCTTACATTGCTGAATTCTCTTGAAAACGTGGGCAACGGTAATTTCAATTTGGAAATGCGAAAACTTCCCGGCAAAAAAATTGTACTTAACAACACCATTGATACCCTCATGGAAAACCTAAACGCCGTAAGCGCGGAAATGGGGCAGATGATTATAGCCGCAACATTGCGCGGCGATTTGTCATACAAAATTGACGATGAAAAATACAAAGGAGATTGGCGCGGGCTAATGGCGGGGCTAAACCGCATAACCGAAACCGTACATGGGCCCATTACGGAAATACGAAAATCCATTGCGGTTTTGAACGAGGGAAGCTTTAGCCCCCCGGCAATTAACGGCGAATACATGGGCGATTTTTTGGCTATCAAAAACGACTGGAACGAGTATGTAAACGAGCTTCCTATATATATGCAGGAGATTAAAGATTGCCTTGAAATAATAGCGGGCGGCGACCTTACCCGCACAATTGATATGAAATTTGTAGGGGATTATGCAAGCATAAAAAAATCCGTGAATCTTATTACCGAAAATTTGCACAAAACAATGTCGGATATTTCGGCTGCTTCCGATTCGGTATATTCGGGGGCGCGGCAAATTTCACAAAATGCAGCGGTTTTATCGGAAGGAACAAACACGCAAGCCGCTTCCGTTGAAAAATTGTCTTCGTCATTTTCCATCATAGCCAAGCAAACCGAGCAAAACGCCGCAAACGCCAAAACTGCAACAGGATTTGCAAATACATCGGTGCAGGACGCTCGGGTCGGCAATGACGCAATGCAACAAACTCTTGAAGCGATGGAGGGCATAAAAGCGGATTCCGAAAACATAACGGGCATTATCAAAACAATACAAGACGTTGCGTTTCAAACAAATTTGCTTGCCCTTAACGCCGCCGTGGAAGCCGCCCGCGCAGGCGAAATGGGCAAAGGCTTTGCCGTAGTAGCCGAGGAAGTTGGAAACCTTGCAAGCAGAAGCCGAGGCTCTGCGTCGGAAACTGCCGACTTAATAGGAAAATCAACGGCGGGGGTAGAATCGGGCTCTGCCATTGCGCTAACCACAGCGGAATCGTTGGAAAGAATCGTATCGGGCGCAGACAAGGTGCGGGATATTATCAGCGAAATTTCCGGCGCGTCCCAAGTTCAGGCAGATGCTATCGGAAAAGCAAGCAATGACCTTTCTCAAATATCCGGCGTGGTTCAAAACAATGCCGCCGTTTCACAGGAAGCCTCCGCAACCGCACAGGAACTTGACGCGCAAGCGGAACTACTACAACAGTTGGTTTCACGTTTCAAATTATAAGGGGGAGCCAAAATGCCCGAAAAAAGAAAAACCATATTCTTGGTGGACGACGAAATTATCAATTTGAAAATGGGCAAAAACGCCCTCTTGGATATTTACAATGTGTTTGCAATAGAATCAGGGGAATCTATGTTGGAACTGCTTGACGACGTAATTCCCGACCTTATTTTGCTGGATGTAAAAATGCCCGGCATGGACGGCTATGAGGTTATACTGCGGCTTAAAGCAATGAAAAAAGCGGCAAGCATACCCGTTGTCTTCCTTACCTCGCTAAACGATGAAGCAATGGAATTGAAGGGGCTTTCACTGGGGGCGGCGGATTACATTACAAAACCTTTTTCCGTTCCCCTTCTGCTGAAGCGGATAGAAATTCTTCTGCTTGTGGAATCTCAAAAAATGGAACTGCTGCAACAAAAACGCGAACTTCTTTATATCAACAATAATTTGCAACAAATGTTGGATGAAAAAGACCAAACCGTATCGGAACTTAGAGATGCCATTCTTTCTACAATAGTGAGGTGACGGCATGACACATTACGAACCGTATAATTTAGCCAACCGCTTGAAAAAGCCTGTTATTTTGATTGCCATAATATACTCACTGGTAAAATTTTTGAATCACCTTATCATTTTCCCGGATTATGCCCTTTCCCGCTTAATTTCTGGCAGTGCGCTTATAGCTCTTATTTTTATACTTACACGGTTTAATTTGTCTGCGCGGGTGTCTGCCATTGTTTTGCCGCTTACATTTGTTTTTGTGGAGCTTACCGTTGTTTTGTTAACAGGGGGCGACAGGCTTACCTATATATTTTTTATCGGAACGGGGCTTTTAAGCCTTTTGTTTGTAGATACATTCGGGCTTGCCGTAAAAATGTTGATTACCTGTTTTACGGTATTGTTTATTCTGTTTGGGCTTGATATGCGCATATTGTGGGTTGATGCCCCCATAACCGATGAAATTTACAATTTCTTGGGTACTTTTGTAATGTACGTCATTCTTTTTGTGATGAGCAAATTTTCCATGACCGCACTTATGGGCTTTAGGCGTATGGGGCAGGAATTGAAAGAAGTTATGTTGGACTCCGCGCCAAATGTAATTGTGGTTTTTGATAAAGACGGCAACGTGGTTGATGTAAACCAAGCCGCGTTGGAGTTTTACAACATGGAATCGAAACAAGAATATATAAGCGGATTTTTGAAAACTCTGCCCGAATTTCAACCAAACGGGGAGGAGTCTGCCCCGTTTATGCTTAATTTTTTCAGAAGCACTATTAAATTGGGAAAGCCTACGGTTTTTAATGAATGGATGATGCAATCCACAACGGGCGAACCGCGCCCTATTGATGTAACCATTGTTCCCATAAAAATAGACGGCAAAGATTGCGTTGTAATTCACACTGTAGATTTGCGCGAACGTGCGAAGCTCAAAGAACTGCAAGAAATCGAATGGCAACGGGCGCAAGATGATAAAATGCGTGAAGCCGAACAAAAAGCGGCAAGCCATTTGCGGCAAATATACGATGCAAACCCCATTCCTTCAAGTATGTGGAGCCTTGACCTTAAACCGCTGGACTGCAACGAGGCAATGGTTAAAATGTTGGAACTAAACGGCAAAAACGATTTTATCGACAAGTTTATTACCCTAAACCCCGACTTCCAACCTTGCGGGCGTTCCACAGCAGAAAAGATAGCCGATGTTGTTCGGCAAACGCTAAAAAACGGATACCATCATTACGAGTGGGTGTTTTTGTCAACAAGGGGCGAGAAGATAATCGGTTCTTGCGTTTGTGTGCTTGTAGACCTTGGGGACGAAAAAGTGCTTTCGGTGCATTTTCAAGATTTGCGCGAAATACATTCGGCAATTCAAAAAGAACGGGAAGCGGAAAAACGCGCAAAGGTACTGCTCGATTCTTCGCCAACGGCCTGTTTCGTTCTTGACGAAAACAGGCAAGCCATCGGTTGTAACCAAGCCGCCATAGAGCTGTTTGTCAAAAACCCGAGAGAAGCCCTTGCGGAAACCTATCCCGAATCGTCCGGCTTTAGGAAATGTGTGCCGAATTGCCAAGGGTGCGACCTTTACGGGCACAGCGGTTGCCCCGCCCGTGAGATGCTTATTCGCGATAATCGCAAAATTTTCCCGGGCTACGATACACACCCGGAGGTAATTGAGCAAATGCTGAAAGAAGGCACGGCACTTGCGCTTGAAACAGGCAAACGCCAAATATCCGAATTTGAGTATTTGACCCTGTACGGCGAAGCGATACCCGTAGAAATAACCGTTGTGGCACTCCTCTACCGCGACGGATATGGGCTTGCAATCTATGTACGGGACTTGCGCGAAATGCGATTGATGCAATCCGAAACAATTCGCCGCGAAATTGCCGAAAATGAAAGCCTTGCAAAGTCGCAATTCTTGGCGCGTATGAGCCACGAAATTCGCACACCAATGAACGCAATATTAGGCATGACAGAACTTGTTTTGCGCGAAAATATCCCCGCACAAACCCGCGAGCAAGCCGAAATTATAAAGCAGTCGGGCAATCATCTGCTTTCCATCATAAACGACATTTTGGATTTATCAAAAATCGAAAGCGGCAAGTTGGAATTAATTGAAGCGGAATATCTTCCCGCGTCGGTAATCAACGATATTGTAAACATCATCAAGGTGCGGCTGCCGGGGCGTAAGCTGCGGTTTATATTAAACATCGGCAGCAGTATTCCCCATGGGCTTTGGGGCGATTCCGTTCGCGTGTATCAAATTATTATGAATTTATTGGGCAATGCGGTTAAGTATACCGAAACAGGATTTGTTGCCTTGGACATGACGGCGGAAAGAAACGGCGACACGGCGAATCTTCTTATAAAGGTGCGGGACAGCGGCAAGGGCATTAAAGAAAACGATTTGTCCGAGCTTTTCGGCGAATTTGTGCGGTTGGACACAGACGCAAACGCGGGCATAGAAGGCACGGGGCTTGGGCTTGCCATAACCCGAAGCCTAATTCAGCACATGGGCGGCACAATTGAAGTGGAATCCGAGTACGGCGTGGGAAGCACGTTTAGCGTTACTTTGCCGCAGCTTATCAAAGACCACGAAAACATGGCGGCGGTAGTATCGCCCGAAGAAAAGCCCGTGATTGTTTTCGAGCGCAGAAAGCATTGTGTGGAATCCATCATTTACACAATGGAGGACTTGGGCGTACCGTATTTGGTAGTGGAAACGCCGGAGCAATTTCATCATGAAATGCAAAGCGAAAAATACGCTTTCGCATTTGTGTCCGAAAAACTCTACGATGATTTTTGCCCGTCGGAATTTGGGGCGCAAACCAAAATTATTCTGATAAGCCAATCCGACGACGGCACCGCGCCAAAGGACAGAGGTTTTCCTGTGTTGCAAACGCCTATTTACTGCTTGGCTGTTGCGCCGCTGTTGAACAATACCGTGTCCGACCACTCGTATATCGGCAAGAATTTGCACCATTTTACCGCGCCTACTGCAAAGGTGCTTATTGTCGATGATGTTCAAGTGAATTTGAAGGTTGCCGACGGTTTGCTTAAACCATATCAAATGGAAGTAACCCTTTGCGAAAACGGCCAAGAAGCCATAGACGCGATAAAAGCCGAAGAATTTGACCTTGTGCTGATGGATTACATGATGCCTGTAATGAGTGGTGTTGATGCCGTAAAAATAATCCGCGAACTTGAAGTCGGCAAAGAACTTCCGATAATCGCGCTTACCGCAAACGCAATCGTTGGCGCGAAAGAAATGTTTTTGCAAACAGGCTTTGACGATTTTATTTCAAAACCCATAGAAGTTGCGCGGCTAAACGATATTGTGGCAAAGTGGGTTCCCTCGGAAAAGCAATGCGATTTTGTCCCCGTTGCCGAAGAAACGCAAGCCGTTCCACTTTATATTCGCATTGACGGAATTGATACCGTGAAGGGCTTGGCTTTGTCCGGCGGAAATATCCCGCTGTACTTGGATTTAATCGCTACCTTCGGCGTGGAATGCCCGAAAAAGTTGGATGAACTGACAAGGTGCCTTGAAGCAGAGGATATTCCCCTGTACACAATCCATGTTCACGCGCTAAAAACCGCTTGCGCAAATATCGGTGCAGACGCAATTTCCAAGGAAGCCGAAAATTTGGAAAACGCAGGTGACAGGCGGTATATCGAGTTTATCCGAAAGCACCATATCGGCTTTGCCGAAAATTTGGCACGATTGCTGTCGGATATAAAAATCGCAACTACCCGAAAGCCAAGCGATGTAATTTGTGATAACAACGCCGTGTTCGACAGACTGGCAGAACTAAAAACCGCTATTGAAAATTACGATGTAGCCGCCATTGATAAAATTTCCGAAAATATGCAAGATTTCACCCTGCATCCAACTTACGGCGAAACTGTAAGCGAGATTTTGCGGCTCACATTTATCAGCAAATATAAACAAGCCGACGCGCTTATAAACAACATATTGGGGAGGAAACACTAATGGAAAATCAGCGTAAAACCATTTTTTTGGTAGACGACGATATGACAAACCTTACGATAGGAAAAAAAGCGTTGGCGGGTACATACAACGTTTTCACGCTAAATTCGGGGCAGGTAATGCTTAATATGATTGAAAACATTACGCCGGATTTAATTTTGCTGGACGTTAAAATGCCCGAAATGGACGGCTATCAAGCAATAGAAAAATTGAAGGAAAACAAGAACACCGCCGACATTCCCGTAATTTTCCTAACCGCGCTTTCCGCGGAAGAAACAGAACTTAAAGGGCTTTCATTGGGCGCGATAGATTACATCACAAAGCCGTTTTCGCCGCCACTTTTGCTTAAACGGTTGGAGGTTCATTTGCTTGTGGAGGAGCAAAAACACGAGCTTGTTGACCAAAAGCGCGAGCTTCTTTTGCTGAACAATAATTTGGAGCAAATTGTGGATGAAAAAACCGCAACGGTTGTGGATTTGAAAAACGCAATTCTGTCCACAATGGCAGAGCTTGTGGAATATCGTGACGCGATAACTGGCGGCCATATTGTGCGCACACAGCGATATATCAAGGCATTGATGGACGCAATGAAGCAACACGGCGTGTATTCAAGCGAGGTTTCGGCAATGGACGAGGAACTTGTTTTGCAGTCCTGCCAGCTGCACGACGTCGGCAAAATTTCCGTAAGCGACGCGATTCTTAACAAACCCGCAAAACTTGAACCTGAAGAATTCGAGATTATCAAAGCGCATACAACCTTCGGCGGCAAGGTAATCCAGCGTCTCATAGACAAAACAATGGACTCCGACTTCTTGGAATACGCGAAAATTTTTGCCGTTACGCACCACGAAAAATGGGACGGAAGCGGCTATCCGAAAGGCTTGGCGGGGGAAGAAATCCCCCTCCTTGGGCGCATGATGGCAATAGGCGACGTGTACGACGCGCTTGTGGAAACTCGCCCATACAAGGCGGCGTTCGCGCATGAAAAAGCCATGCAAATTATAATTGACGGGCGCGGCAAACATTTCGACCCAAAACTTGTAGATTTGTTCGAGAAAATTCACATGGAATTCGACCGCATTTCCGAAGAAGTAAAGGGGTAGGGTATATGATTAGCAGGATGACAAATAACCTTACGGTAAAATCCCGCATTGTAATTGTGGTTGCTGTAATCACGTTTGTGGCAACGGTGGCGGTGGCGTTTATTCGCGCCGAGCAAATCAGCACGCAAATGGATTTGCTTTTGCAGGAACGCTTGCAAGGCAACGCGAACATGACATTAGGTATTTTTGAAACGGTTGGGCAATATTCGCGGTGGCTTTTGGATATTACGGCAGGTCACGCAAAGCAAGGGCTTTCCGGCAAAAATTACGATATAGCACTTTGACTTATGACAGTCTAAAGTGCTAAACTGTCAACAGAGGTGAGGAAGATGGGGAAGCCATTATCGAATGAAAAAAGAGCAGATATAGTAAGGCATATGGAAGCAGGTCAAAGCAAAGAAAACATATCCGAATGGCTGTTTATCACAGTAAAGACAGTAGAGCGTGTGTGGAAACGGTATCAAGAAACAGGGAGTTACGAAGCCTTGCCCCACGCAGGCGGAAGAAAGCCGCTAATTACAGAAGAAAAGATGGAGCAAGTGGTTATTAAAGTTGAACAAGTACCCGACATGACCTTGCTTGAACTTATCGAAGAATTTAACCTGCCGTTTACAGAATCTGCACTTTGCAGACGTCTGATTAAGCGAGGATTAACTTTCAAAAAAAGACACTCCACCCAAATGGTAGAAAACGAGAAGATGTAGTGGAAGCCCGTGATGAATTTGCAGCGAATCAAAAAGAAGTAGATACATGGAACACATACTGGCTTGACCAAACCAGCATAAACTGTGGAATGACGCGCCTTTATGGGAGAGGGTATTCACACGAAAGGGTAAACGAATATGTGCCAGATGTTCGCTTTGAAAGAACGTCCATCATGGGAGCTATGGGATTGAATGGTGTTATTGCGCCACTTGCGTACAAAGGCACGTTAAATGGTGAGTTTTTCAGCGCCTATGTTAAAGAGTGCTTAACCCCAAATATGAAAAAAGGCGACACTTTGATGTTGGATAATTTGTCATCACATAAAGTAAAAGATGCCCTAAAACCTCTTTATGACAAAGGTATAAAAGTAGTTTTTCTGCCACCATACAGCCACGATTTTAACCCCATTGAACAGGCATGGTCAAAAATAAAGTCTTATTTGCGTAAAGTGAAAGCTCGTGTTTTTGATGAACTGTTTTCTGCTATTGGGTTAGCATTGGATACTATTTCTCACGATGATATTTCAGCTTGGATTAAGCATTGTGGCTACAGACTTGCATAAGTCAAAGTGCTATAATAGGTATTCGATTTTTGGCGGCGTCTTTTATAATGGAATCTATTATTTTGACACTTTCAATTGTGTTATCGGATATTAAAGCAAGAACAAATCTATCTTTCAATTTGCTAATAAGTACACTTTCATTGGTTTTATACTCGTATTTTAGCTCTTTATCGATATTGTCACGGGCTATTATTTCATCACTGGACATTTTGGTCATTGATACAATGTTGGATATAAATATAGTTGCATAAAAATCCTGAT
>Ga0209755_10002491_pt1 | contig 25219 bp, 19 predicted proteins | sample TergutCo191P1_FD_187301 | JGI IMG/M metagenome (GOLD analysis project Ga0209755, IMG submission 187301) | Cornitermes sp. P1 segment gut microbial communities from Petit-Saut dam, French Guiana - Co191P1 (SPAdes) (version 2) | ecosystem: Host-associated > Arthropoda: Insects > Digestive system...
GTCATACCGGAAAGCGTGACCCACATCGGGAATTGGGCGTTTGCGTGGAATCGGCTTGGCAGCGTCGCCATTCCCAACAGCGAAACCGAGATCGCGGAAAACGCTTTCGATCCCGGCGTCGCGGTAACGATTGGCGCGCAAGCGCAGGGGCAATTTTGCCCAGAGGAGTACTTCGTGACGCGCCTTACCGGCCTCGGCAACTCCGTGGAAATCACCAATTTCACGGGAACGGGAACCGAAGTGCGAATCCCTCCGTACATACGAGGTATGCCGGTTACCGCGATTGGGTCCAACGTATTCAGGAACAGGCAGATCACCTATGTCGCCATTCCGGAAAGCGTTACCGTGATTGGTATGGGCGCATTCGCGGACAATCTGCTCACAAGCGTCGTCATTCCACATGGCGTAACCATTATTTATGGCTGGGCGTTTAGGCATAACCAACTCACTTCCATCGTCATTCCGGAAAGCGTTGTCGAGATTGGAATGATGGCTTTCCAGTTGAACCGCATTGTCAGAGTAACGATTCCTGCCAGCGTAATCAATCTGCTGAGCAACGCCTTTGACGCTAGCGTCGTGGTGCTTACCCCCGAGGTTTTTATGTACGGGGATTTTGCCGTCAGGCTTATCGACAATGACGGCGCGGTGGAAATCGTCGAGTATGAGGGAACAAGCGCGGACGCTCAAATCCCTTCCAGAATACGCGACCTGCCGGTTACCATGATTGGGAGAAGCGCCTTTAGGGAATCGCAACTCACCAGCGTTTACATACCCCACGGCGTAACCAGTATTCATGCCTTTGCGTTTAGCCACAATCAACTCACTTCCGTCGTCATTCCGGAAAGCGTGGTTGATATCGGGAGAGATGCGTTTAGGCATAACCAACTTACAGACATCGCCATTCCGGACGGCGTGGTTTCCATAGGGAGTGGGGCGTTTGTTTACAACAAGCTTGTCGATGTCATTATCCCAAACGGGATAACCAGTATCGAGGGCTGGGCGTTTGCAGACAATAAACTTGTCAGCGTTACCATTCCCGAAGGCGTAACCTATATCGAGGAAGAGGCATTTGCAGGCAACAAACTTGTCGGCATAACCATTCCCGACAGTGTTGCCCAAATCTGGGAAGACGCATTTTATGGCAATTTTCTGGTCAATATAACTATCGGCGACGATGTCGAAATATTTTCGGACGGAGGCTTTGGCTATGTTTTTGCCGAATTCTACGAAAGCCAAGGACGCAGGGCGGGAACCTATACTTACAGCGAAGGCGAGTGGTCCGTGGTGTTCAGGTAAGCGAACCCGGCGAATGCAAAGGAGTGAAACATGAAAACGATTTTGGTATTTGTTGCGCTAATGCTTGCCGCGTTTTCGGCGCACGGCGCACAAGAGCAAGGACAGTTTTACCCAGAGGAATACTTCGTGACGCACATTGCCGCCGACGGCGGCTCCGTGGAAATCACCAAGTTCACGGGAACGGGCACGGAAGTGCGGATTCCCCCGTACATACAGGGGCTGCCAGTTACCACGATTGGCGACATGGCGTTTTGGGGAAGGCAGCTCACCTATGTCGCCATTCCCGAAAGCGTGATCCATATCGGCGCGGGCGCGTTCAATGGCAACCTGCTCGAGAGCGTCGTCATTCCACGCGGCGTAACCATGATTCGATTATGGGCATTTAGGGAAAACCGACTTACATCGGTTGTCATTCCGGAAGGAGTAACCTACATCGGGAACGGAGCGTTCAGGGGAAACGAGCTTGTCAGCGTTGTCATTCCGGATAGCGTGACCAATATCGGTGAACAGGCGTTCCTGTATAACCAGCTTGCCTGCGTTACCCTTCCAAATAGCCTTACCCGCATCGAAGCGTTAGCGTTTGCGATGAACCTAATCGCCGAAGTTAACATCCCTGAAGGTGTAATCTATATCGGCGTGGGCGCGTTTACGGTAAACCGGCTCACCAGCGTGACCATCCCAGCTGGTATTCGGATTATCAATGATTGGGCGTTTGCGCGGAACCAGCTTGCCAGCGTCAATATCCCGGATAGCGTCGAGCGTATAGGGGACAGTGCTTTTTACAGTAACCGGCTCACCAGCGTTGTTATCCCGGACGGCGTTAGGTTCATAGGGCACGGGGCGTTCGAGGAGAATCTGCTTGCCGAGGTCGTCATACCGAACAGCGTTGAATACATTGACAACAGGGCGTTTCTCGTCAACCGGCTTACCCGCGTTGATCTTCCCGAAAGCGTTATCGAGATTGGAATGTTGGCTTTCGCATCCAACCGCCTTGCTGGCGTAACGATTCCGGGAAACGTTACCCGCATCGAAAACTGGGCGTTTCAGTGGAACAGCCTTGAATACGTCGTCATACCGCCCAGCGTTACCCATATCGGGGATTGGGCGTTTGCGTGGAATCGGCTTGGCAGCGTCGCCATTCCCAACAGCGAGGCCGAGGTCGCGGAAAACGCTTTCGATCCCGGCGTCGCGGTAACGATTGGCGCGGAATAGGCACGGGTAGCCAAAAAAACGGCATTTCAAACCAAACTAAGGAGCGAGACATGAAAACGATTTTGGTATTCGCCGCGCTAATGCTTGCTGCGTTTTCGGCGCACGGCGCGCAAGAGCAAGGGCAATTTTGCCCGGAAGAATACTTCGAGACCCGCATTGCCGCCGACGGCGGCTCCGTGGAAATCACAAGGTTCGAGGGAACGGGCACGGAAGTGCGAATCCCCCCGTACATACGGGGCCGGCCCGTTACCGCGATTGGCGACATGGCGTTTGAGGGAAGAAGGCTCACCTATGTCGCCATTCCCGAAAGCGTAACCCATATCGGCGTGGGCGCGTTCAATGACAATCTGCTTGCCAGCGTTGTCATTCCGGAAGGCGTGATCCATATCTGCGAACGGGCGTTCCAGTATAACCGGCTCACCAGCGTGACTATTCCGGAGGGCGTTAGGTTCATAGAGCGCGCGGCGTTCTGGGGGAATGTGCTTGCCGAGGTCGTCATACCGAACAGCGTAACCCATATCGGATACGGAGCGTTTTTCGCCAACGAGCTGACCAGCGTGACCCTCCCGGCCGGTATTCGGAGTATCCATCATTGGGCGTTTGCGGAGAACCGGCTCGCCAGCGTTGTCATTCCGGACGGCGCACTCCATATCATGCCGAACGCGTTTGCGTACAACCGGCTCACCGAGGTCGTCATTCCGAACAGCGTAATCTATATCGGAGAAGGAGCGTTCATAGATAACCGGCTGACCAGCGTGACCCTCCCGGCCAGTATTCGGATGATCGATGATTGGACGTTTGCGTTCAACCGGCTCGCCAGCGTTGTCATTCCGGACGGCATAACCCATATCCGGGCTGGCGCATTTGCCGAAAACCGGCTTGCCGAGGTTGTCATTCCGAACAGCGTTATCCATATCGAAGCGTTCGCATTTGCGTCGAATCAGCTTGCCAGTGTCAATATCCCGGATAGCGTCGTGCGTATCGGGGAAGGTGCTTTTTACAGGAACCAACTTGCCAGCATCAATATCCCGGACAGCGTCTGGTATATCGGGGGTAGTGCTTTTTATAGTAACCGGCTTGCCAGCGTGACCATTCCGGCCAGTATTGAGATTATCAATGATTGGACGTTTGCGGAAAACCGGCTCACCAGCGTTGTCATTCCGGATAGCGTTAGCTTCATAGGGCGCGGGGCGTTCGAGGAGAATCTGCTTGCCGAGGTCGTCATACCGAACAGCGTTGAATACATTGACAACAGGGCGTTTTTCGTCAACCGGCTTACCCGCGTTGATCTTCCCGAAAGCGTTATCGAGATTGGAATGTTGGCTTTCGCGTCGAACCGCCTTGCCGGCGTGACGATTCCGGGAAACGTTACCCGCGTCGAAAACTGGGCGTTCCAGTGGAACAATCTTGAATACGTCGTCATACCGCCCAGCGTTACCCACATCGGGAATTGGGCGTTTGCGCGGAATCGGCTTGGCAGCGTCGCCATTCCCAACAGCGAAGCCGAGGTCGCGGAAAACGCTTTCGATCCCGGCGTCGCGGTAACGATTGGCGCGGAATAGGCACGGGTAGCCCAAAACGGCAATTCAAGCCAAACTGAGGACAGCGAACGCAAAGGAGTGAAACATGAAAACGATTTTGGCATTTGCCGCATTAATGCTTGCCGCATTTTCGGCGCACGGCGCGCAGGGGCAATTTTGCCCAGAGGAATACTTTATGACCCTCGTTGCCGCCGACGGCAACTCCGTGGAAATTATCGTGTTCACGGGAACGGGCACGGAAGTGCGAATCCCCCCGTACATACAGGGTCTGCCGGTTACCGCGATTGGCGACATGGCGTTTTGGGGAAGAAGGCTCGAATCCGTTGTCATCCCGGACAGCGTGGTTTTTATTGGCATAGGGGCATTTTCCACCAACCGGCTTGACGATATCGTCATTCCAAACGGCGTAACCCATATCGGATACGCAGCGTTTTCCACCAACCGGCTTACCAGCGTTGCAATCCCGGATGCCTTAACCGTGATCGAGGCCGGCGCATTTTATCACAACTTGATATCCTGCATCGTGATACCGGAGGGCGTGACCCGTATCGGCCAGAGCGCGTTCGACAGCAACCGGCTTGTCGCCGTTGCCATTCCCGAAAGCGTAACCGTTATCGAGGGCTTGGCGTTCGCCCATAACCGGATTGAGAGCGTCGCCATCCCACCTAGCGTGATCCGTCTTGGGCCAAGGGCGTTTGACGACGACGTCGAGCTGCGGTTCGATCCGGAAGGGTATCTGTCCATGTTCGGGGACTTTATCACGCGGATTGTTGACGACGGCAACGGGAAGGAAATCGTCCAGTACGCGGGAACGCGCAGGGAACTGGTGATCCCTTCCAGATTGGGGAACCTTCCGGTCGTCTCGATTGGGGAGATGGCGTTTATCGGGACGGGAATGTTGGGCCACAGATGGATAGAATACCGCTGCATCCAGCTTAGCTCGGTCGTTATTCCTAGCACCGTTACGCGCATCGGGTACTCGGCGTTTGCCTTGAACGAGCTTACCGAGATTGACCTTCCGCCCGGCTTGATCCACATCGAGGCCAGCGCGTTCGCCGGAAACAATCTTGCCGGCGTTGTCATTCCGGAAAGCGTTGCGCACATTGGGCGGGCCGCGTTTTCTCAGAACAGGATTGAAACCGCCGTCTTTGGGGGGAAGATAACCTACATAGGGGAAAGCGCGTTTGCGAGGAACCGGCTTTTCGACGTTTTTATTCCCAATGGCGATGCGCGGGTCGCGGAAACCGCGTTTGACGACGACGTTCCCGTGTCGGTGGGCTTCGACCCGGAGGATGACTTTGCCTTTCGCCTTATCGACGGCGGCGCTTCCATAGAGATCACTGGCCATACGGGAACGAGCGTGCGGGTGCGGATTCCCCCACGCATACGAGGTTTGCCCGTTACCGCGATTGGAAACATGGCGTTTAGAAACGCCGGTATCGAGTCCGTCGTCATTCCGAACAGCGTTACCCACATCGGTTCTTCGGCGTTTGCCTTCAACCAGCTTTCCGAGGTCGTCATTCCAAACAGCGTTACGCGCATCGACGACAGCGCGTTTGCGGTCAACCAGCTTGCCCACGTTTCCATCCCGGACAGCATAACCGAAATCGGATGGGGAGTGTTCGCGCTCAATTGGCTTGAAAGCGTTACCATTCCTGACAGCGTGATCCTCATCGAAAGCGCGGCCTTCATGGACAATCGTTTTTCCCGCATCGTCATTCCGGAAAGCGTGGCCGTCATTGGGGACTACGCTTTCGCCAACAACCAGCTTTCCGAGGTCGTCTTTGCGAACGGCCTAACCTCTATCGGAAGTCTGGCGTTCGCCGACAACCAGCTTTCCGCCGTTACCATTCCGGCCAGCGTGGAAACCCTCGAGCCGTGGGCCTTTGACCATTCCGTCGCGCTCGAGTTTGAGCCGGGGGGGCACCTGTCCATGTACGGCGATTTCGTCGTGCGCCATCTCGACGACGACGCCGGCATTGAGATTGTCAGGTATATGGGGGCAAGCGCGGAAATGCGGGTGCCTTCGGCAATACGAGGCTTGCCGGTCGTGTCGATCGGGGATGTGGCGTTCATGGCGGGCTTTGAAGCGGGGGCATCTCTTAGCAGGTTCCTGCTCGCCTCTGTCGTCATTCCGGACACCGTAAGAAATATCGGGGAATGGGCGTTTGCCGGGAACGAGCTTGCCGAGCTTGTCATTCCGGACAGCGTAACCCGCATCGGGGATGGGGCGTTCGCCGAAAACAGGCTTGTCGATGTTACCATCTCCAACGGCATAACCCGGATACCTCGCTTTGCTTTTTTCAACAACCGTATTGAGTCCATCGTCATTCCGGCCGGCGTAACGCATATCGGCGAGCTGGCGTTTTCGATGAACAGTCTGCCCGAGGTCTCCATTCCGAACACCGTGACCCACCTTGGATGGAGGGCGTTTGATTTCAACTACATTACCAGCGTCGTAATCCCAAACAGCGTAACCAGTTTTGAAGCCGATGTGTTTGCCCCCGAGGTTGAACTGAAGTTTGCCCCCGACGGCTACTTTTCCCTGTACGGGGATTTCGTCGTGCGGATCATTGACGGCGGCGCCGCCAAGGAAATCACATGGCACAGAAGAGCTCGGGGTGCGGTGCGCATCCCCTGGGAGATCCGCGGCCTGCCGGTTACCGCAATCGGCGACCGGGCGTTTTCTGGGAACGAGCATGGCAGCATCGACATTCCGGACACCGTGACCCGCATCGGGAAAAATGCGTTTCCGTTCAATCGGCTTAGCAGCGTTGACATTCCGGCCGGCGTGACCCATATCGGCTACAGAGCGTTTGCGAACAACTATCTTGCCAGCGCCTTTATTCCCTATGGCGTTACCTATATCGGGAGCGATGCATTTCGTAATAACGATCTTGCCGATGTCGCCATTCCGGAAAGCGTGGCCTATATCGGGTACCAAGCGTTTGGCTTGAACCGGATCTCCGCCGTCTACATTTCAAGCCGCGTAAGCCATCTTGCGGAAGCCGCGTTCGACGACCGCGTGGCGATAACAATCGTTGACCCCGCGGAATATTTCGTCGCGGACGTTATCGACGACGGCGCCGCGGCAAGGATCGTCGGTTTCGCCGGCGAGGGAACGCGGGCGCGGATCCCCCCGCGCATCCGCGGCCTGCCGGTCACCGAGATCGGCGACCGCGCGTTCGAGAACCGGGGTCTCACCCACGTAACCATCCCGAGCACCGTAACGAGCATAGGCCGCGCCGCGTTCGAGGAAAACCGCCTTACCAGCATCGTCATTCCGGAGCGCGTTACCCACATCGGGAACCGGGCGTTCTTCGCCAACCGGCTTACCGATCTGACCCTCCCGGACAGCGTCGTTTCCATAGGGATGCTGGCGTTCGCGTCGAACCGGCTTGCCTCCGTCGAGATCGCGGACGGCGTGACCGACATCGGCAACTGGGCGTTCCAGTGGAACAGCCTTGAATACGTCGTCATACCGCCCAGCGTTACCCACATCGGGAATTGGGCGTTTGCGTGGAATCGGCTTGGCAGCGTCGCCATTCCCAACAGCGAGGCCGAGGTCGCGGAAAACGCTTTCGATCCCGACGTCGCGGTAACGATTGGCGCGGAATAGGCACGGGTAGCCAAAAACGGCAATTCAAGCCAAACTAAGAACAGCGAATGCAAAGGAGTGAAACATGAAAACGATTTTGGTATCTGCCGCATTAATGCTTGCCGCATTTTCGGCGCACGGCGCACAAGGGCAATTTTGCCCGGAAGAATACTTCGAGACCCGGCTTGCCGACGATGGCAACTCCGTGGAAATCGAAAGGTTTGCGGGAACGGGCACGGAAGTGCGAATCCCCCCGTACATACAGGGCCTGCCAGTTACCGCGATTGGCAACAGGGCGTTTTCCGGAAGGAGACTCGTATCCGTCGTCATCCCGGATAGCGTGGTTTTTATTGGCGCAGGGGCATTTTCCAACAACCGGCTTGGCGATGTCGTCATTCCAAACGGCGTAACCCATATCGGATCCAGCGCGTTCTTCGGCAGCCAGATTACCAGCATCACAATCCCGGATGCCTTAACCGTGATTGGAGACGGCGTATTCGCGCGCAACCAGATACCCGACATCGTCATTCCGGAAGGCGTAACCCATATCGGCCGGATGGCGTTCTACCACAACCGGCTTGTCGCCGTTGCCATTCCCGAAAGCGTAACCGTTATCGAGGGCTTGGCGTTCACCTATAACCGGTTTGACGATGTCGCCATCCCGTCTGGTGTAACCCATCTCGGGCCAAGGGCGTTTGACAACTTTGTCGAGCTGCGGTTCGATCCGGAAGGGCATCTGTCCATGTTCGGGGATTTCATAACGCGGGTTGTTGACGACGGCAATGCGAAGGAAATAGTCCAGTACGCGGGAACGAGCAGGGAACTGGTGATCCCTTCCAGATTTGGGAACCTTCCGGTCGTCTCGATTGGGGAGAAGGCGTTCATCGGGACGGGAATGTTGGGCAACAACTGGATAGAATACCGCCGCACCCAGCTTAGCTCGGTCGTTATTCCTAGAACCGTTACGCGCATCGGCTACTCGGCGTTTGCCGCGAACGAGCTTACCGAGATTGACCTTCCGCCCGGCCTGATCCATATCGAGGCCGGCGCGTTTGCCGGAAACAATCTTGCCGGCGTTGTCATTCCGGAAAGCGTTGCGCACATTGGACAGGCCGCGTTTTTTCAGAACAGGCTTGAAACCGCCGTCTTTGGGGAGAAGATAACCTACATAGGGGACAGCGCGTTTGAGCGGAACCGGCTTCTCGACGTTTTTATCCCCAACGGCGAAGCGCAGGTCGCGGAAAACGCGTTTGACGACGGCATTCCCGTGGCGGTGGGCTTCGACCCGGAAGATGATTTTACCTTTCGCCTTATCGACGGCGGCGCTTCCATAGAGATCACCGGCTATGCGGGAACGAACACGCGGGTGCGGATTCCCCCGCGCATACGAGACCTGCCCGTCACCTCGATTGGAACCCAAGCTTTCGAGAACAGGCAGCTCACCCATGTCACCATCCCGGGTGGGGTAACGCACATCGGAATAGCCGCGTTCGTGTACAACCGGCTTTCGTGCATCGTCATTCCCGAGGGCGAGATCCACATAGGGCACAGCGCGTTCGCAAGAAACCGGCTCGTTGCCGTCGCCATTCCCGACAGCGTGACCCATATTGAAGGCGGCACGTTTGCGTACAACCTACTCACTAGGGTCGTCATTCCGGAAAATGTCGAGTACATAGGTGCCGGGGCGTTCGCGCGGAACAGGCTTCTCAGGCTCGCCATTCCTTACAGCGTCGTTTACATCGGGGACAGAGCCTTTGCGTATAACCATGTCCAGCTTGCCTCCGTTACCATTCCGAACGTCGAAGCGCAGGTTTGGGAAAACGCGTTCTGCGACCACGTCGAGGTATCTTGGGGCTTTGACCCCGAATCGCATTTCGAGATTCGCCTTATCGACGGCGGGAGCGCGGCCGAGATTGTCGGCTACTCGGGCGGAAAGGCGGACGTGATAATCCCCCCGCGCATCCGAGGTTTGCCCGTTACCGCGATTGGAAACCATGCGTTTGAAAACGCCGGAATCGAGTCCGTCGTCATACCGACCAGCGTGGCGCGGATCGGGGGTTTTGCGTTCAGCCGGAATCGGCTTTCCCGTATCGTCATTCCGAACAGCGTTACCCACATCGGCTGGGCGGCGTTTAGCCAAAACGATCTTTCCGAGGTCGTCATTCCCGACAGCGTTACCTACATCGACGGCAACGCATTTACCGGCAACCGGCTTACCTACGTTTCCATCCCGGACAGCATAACCAAAATCAGATGGAGGGTGTTCGCGCACAATTGGCTTGAAAGCGTTACTATTCCTGACAGCGTGATCCACATCGAAGGCAGGGCGTTCGAGGGCAACCGGCTTTCTCGCGTCGTCATTCCGGAAAGCGTGGTCGCCATTGGGGACTCAGCGTTTGCCGACAACCATCTTTCCGAGGTCGTATTTGCAAATGGCCTAACCTATATCATAATGCGGGCATTTTCCCTCAACCTGCTTTCCGCCGTCACCATTCCGGCCAGCGTGGAAACTCTCGAGCCGTGGGCCTTTGACCATTCCGTAGCGCTCGAGTTTGAGCCTGGGGGGCACTTGTCCATGTACGGCGATTTCGTCGTGCGCCATATCGACGACGGCGACGGCATTGAGATTGTCAGGTATCTGGGGACAAGCACGGAAATGTGGGTGCCTTCCGTGATACGGGGACTGCCGGTCGTGTCGATTGGGAACGGGGCGTTCATGGCAGGCTTTATAGAGGAAGCCATGCAGGCGCCTCTTAACAGGTACCTGCTCGCCTCTGTCGTCATTCCGAACACCGTAAGAAATATCGGGAATTGGGCGTTTGCCGGAAACGAGCTTACCGAGCTTGTCATTCCAGATAGCGTAACCTACATCTGGTATGGGGCATTCGCCGGAAACGAGCTTGTCGATGTTACCATCTCCAACAGCATAACCTGGATACCGCACTATGCGTTTTTCAACAACAGCATTGCGTCCGTCGCCATTCCGGCCGGCGTAACGCATATCGAGAGGCAGGCGTTTGCGTTGAACGAGCTTGACGGCGTCGTCATTCCAAGCGGCGTAACGCATATCGGCGAGCAGGCGTTCGCGGCGAACAGTCTGCTCGAGGTCTCCCTTCCGGACACCTTGACCCACCTTGGATGGAGGGCGTTTGAGTTCAACGACATTACCAGCGTCGTAATCCCAAACAGTGTAACCCGTTTTGAAGGCGAGGTGTTTGACCGCGGCGTCGAGCTGAAGTTTGCCCCCGACGGCTACTTTTCCGTGTACGGGGATTTCGTCGTGCGGCTCATTGACGGCGGTGACGCCAAGGAAATCACTCGGTACGGAAGAGCCGGGGGCGCGGCGCACATTCCCCGGGAGATCCGCGGCCTGCCGGTTACCGCAATCGGCTACCGGGCGTTTTCGGCGAACAGGCATACCGACATCGGCATTCCTGACACAGTGATCCGCATCGGGGAAGAGGCGTTTTCGTTCAACCGACTTTCCAGCGTTAAGATTCCAGGCAGCGTGACCCATATCGGCTACAGCGCGTTCGCGAACAACGATATTGCCAGCATCTTTATTCCCTATAGCGTTACCTATATCGGGAGCAGGGCGTTTTTCCGCAACAGTCTTCTCGATGTCGTCATTCCGGAAAGCGTGGCCTATATCGGGTACCGGGCGTTTGGCTGGAACCGGATCGCCGATGTCTACATTTCAAGCCGCGTAGGCCATCTCGCGGAAGCCGCATTCGACAACCGCGTAGCGCTAACAATCGTTGACCCAGCCGAATATTTTGTCGCGGACATTATCGACGGCGGCACCGCGACAAGGATCATCGGTTTCGCCGGCGAGGGAACGCGGGCGAGAATTCCCCCACGCATACAGGGTCTGCCGGTCACCGAGATCGGCGACCGCGCATTCGAGAACCGAGGTCTCACCCTCGTAACCATCCCGAGCACCGTAACGAGCATAGGCCGCGCCGCGTTCGAGGAAAACCGCCTTACCAGCATCGTCATTCCGGAGCGCGTTACCCACATCGGGAACCGGGCGTTCTTCGCCAACTGGCTTACCGATCTGACCCTCCCGGACAGCGTCGCTTCCATAGGGATGCTGGCGTTTGCGTCGAACCGGCTTGCCTCCGTCGAGATCCCGGACGGCGTGATCGATATCGGCAACTGGGCGTTCCAGTGGAACAGCCTTGAATACGTCGTCATACCGCCCAGCGTAACCCACATCGGGAATTGGACGTTTGCGTGGAATCGGCTTGGCAGCGTCGCCATTCCCAACAGCGAAGCCGAGGTCGCGGAAAACGCTTTCGATCCCGGCGTCGCGGTAACGATTGGCGCGGAATAGGCACGGGTAGCCAAGAACGGCAATTCAAGCCAGACTAAGAACAGCGAAACGGTAACGGCAAATGGGCTGCGGTTGGCAACAATGGCAGAATGGCTACCTGGACAACTAAGCGTGGCGCACAAACAACATCTTGAACATGGTGTCGGTCTTAAAGGTTGTATTCCAGCTTCGCAGTTGATGCCATCGCATGAAGACTAACACATGCTGGCACGAATTTCAAGCTGAGGAATGCTGTTTGCCTGGGAGAATTTTCGACGGCGTGACCAGGCTCCCGTCAGGCAATGGGTGTCCGTATTTCTCCGCAACTTCATTGGGCACGACAACATTACCGTACATTTTTGCAATGACATTCACAGGTATGGCAAGTCCAGCTTGATGCCCAGTCTTGCCAATTCCCGCTTCCCCGTTTCTATCAGCTTTTCCGTGGACAGGACTGTTGGGTCATACTCAACAAGAATACTGCCGGTTATCGAATTGATTTCCACCTTGGTTATGCCAGGCGTTTCCACGACCCGAGCTTTCACTCTTTCCGCAGCTTCGATGATTTTAAGTTCCTTAAAGCGTAACCGTATGCGTCCGGGGACAAAGCTGACGACCACTACTTTGACTCCTTAAGAACCGGGCGCATGGCGTTTATGCTAAGTACCAGGCTGGTAAGGTTGTGAAGCCAGATCGAACGGTTGCCGCCGACTTTGCCGGACACGGGGTTTTCCAAAATACCCATCAGGATAAATAGACTGTTCAGGACTATTGCCGCGCGTGTGTTGGAATCGATCCGCTTCATTACTCGCTGCGAGATAATCCTGGCGATTACCAATGGATAAAGGCCCGATTCCTTGAGTGCGATGTCGGCGGTTTCGCAGGCGAGATCCGCACCGTCCTTCATCGCAATTCCCACGGTGGCGACGCTCATTGCCGGGGAGTCGTTCATGCCGTCGCCCACAAAAGCAACCTTGCAGCCACGCTCACGCAGGTTTTTCACGATTTCGGTTTTGTCACGGGGCAAAAGTCCGCCACGGCCGCCGTCAAGGGAAAGCTCGCGGGCTATTCTTTCGGTTGTGCTTGCGCTGTCCCCGGATAAAAGGTACATTCGTTTTATGCCGAGACATCGCAGCATGGCGATTGCCTCCGCGGCCTCCGGGCGGACGGGGTCTTTGATTAGGAGTATTGCGGCGAGCCTGTTTTCCTGTGCGAGATATAACACGGAATAGCCATCCCTGGCGGCCTTTTCCTCGTCCTCTTTCGCCTCGGAAAGATCGACCCCCTCATCCTCGCCGATGAAATGCCTCGAACCTATGACGGTGTGCTTCCCCTGATACTCGGTCGCTATTCCATGTGCGGCGATGTATTTTACCGTCGAGTGATCTTCCTTGTGCATGACGTTTCTGGCAAGGGCCGCCTCCACGACCGCCTTTGCCACGGGATGCGGAAAATGCTCCTCCAGGCAGGCCGCAACTTTGAGCGCCTCTTTCTTGGTAAAGCCGTTGTAGGGAATGATATGCTCAAGCGCCGGAGTGGACAGGGTGAGGGTCCCCGTCTTGTCAAACACAATGGTGTCGCAGGAGGCGAAATCCTCAAGCGGGGCACCGCCCTTGAAAAACACGCCGTGGTACAGCCCCTCACGAATGGCCGCCAGAAACGCCAGCGGCGTGGCAAGCTTGATTGCGCAGGAATAATCCACCGACAGCACAGAAACCACTTTGCGTGGATTGCGTGTAAGAAGAAAGGTCAGGGCGGCGGCGGCGAAGGTAAACGGCACCGCCTTGTCCGCAAGTTTGTTCGCCCTAATTTCCGTGTCGGCCTTCGCTCCCTCGCCTTCCTCGATAAGTGAGATTATCTGCTCGTAGCGTGTGTTCTTGCCCTTGCCGGTTACCTCGGCAATCAGCTCGCCTTCCTCGATGACGGTTCCGGCGTGCACTACCGATCCGGCGGACTTTTCCCTGCCCAAAGGCTCTCCGGTAAGGGCCGCCTCGTTTACCATCGCCCTGCCTTCGAGCACTTTTCCGTCTATGGGAATAAGGCCACCGGAACGAAGGACTATGGTGTCGCCCTGTTGCAACTCGCCGTAAGGTACCTGCCGCTCCGTGCCGTCACCGGAACGCACCCACACCTGCCCCACGCTTAGGGAGAGGGCCGCTGCGAGGTTTTCACGGGAACGCTGTCTTGCCCACGCCTCAAGGTACTCGCCCGTTTTAAGGAGCATTATCAGCGTCGAGGCCGAGTTGACGTTTCCCTGGGCCAGGGATGCGCCAAGCGCGGCGGCATCCAGCACTGGCACGTCAAGCCGTAGGTTGGCAAGGGATTTCATCCCCCCGATGAAAAAGGGAATCGCCTCCAGAACGGTAAACAGGGGCTTGAGGCTCGGCGGCTTCAAAAGGCGAAAAAACTGATAGCCGAGGTACGACCAGGCCAGTTTCTCCTTTCGCTCTTTTGCGGCCTTGTTCGCAACGGGTCTGGGGTCGTCAATGCCCTGGATTGCCCGGTGGATTGCCTTTTCCGAGGTGGTATCCGCATCGTAAAAGACAAGGATGCTGCCGCTTCTGGGGTTTAGGCTTGCGCCCCTAACCCCCGCAATGTTGGAAACGAAAGACGCAAGGTCGGCGGTATCCTTGCCTTCAAGCCCACCGGGCATGGCACGAAACCTTACCCTTCCAGGCAGGGAATGGACAGGAACGACGCGCATTGCGGTTATGCCCCCGTGGCTTCGCTCTTGCGCTTTGCGTCAGCCTCTGCCAAAAGGTCTTCCGCGGATTCCTTGACGATTTCCGCCGCTTCCAAGGCTTTGTCCTTCATGTCCAGGATGCCGCCCAGCGCTTTGGTGCAGACCTCGCGGATCTCCTTGGAGTTTTTATACACCAATGCGCCGACTACCGCCCCTCCCAAAAAAACCAGGCCGTATTTCCAAAAATTACCCATTTTATCCCCCTTCGCATAGATTTTAACGTACAATGTTGATTTTACCGCATTGCCACCGTTTGCGATAGGTTAAGACAACCAACCCTACACAGGTTAGCCGCAACTAACTTATTTGTCAAGTGGGTCCATGTCATGCCGCCACATTCAGGTTCCGTTGCCTTTCTGCCGAAACTATATTATGATGACAGTGGGAGGAATATCATGATAGGTAAAGTGCTTGCCCTGCTAGTCCTGATTGCCGTTCTTGCGGTAGGAGGTATAGTTTGGTTCGATCACCTTCATCTAATAGACGCCAGAACCGTCCTTGCCCCGGTGTACCGGCTTATCGGCCGTGAAGGGCGAACCCAGCCAAGGGTCGCTCTGGACGAAATAATCAATCTTGATGCGGAACGCCTCGCCATCCTATGGGATGCCGTGGATATGCGCCATGCGGAACTCGACACAATGGAACGGGAATTGGATTTCCGTTGGATTCAGATAGAACAAATGGCCCAGGAACTGGAGGAACGCCAAAGATTGCTCGATGATCGGGAAAATTCGCTCAGAGCTTTGGCCGCGGATGCCGAAAATAGGAGCAGAAACGTCGAGCAAAACTCCAGGTATCTAACCGGGATGCCCCCGGCCGCTGCGGTCGGCATAATTTCCGAGCTGGACGACCAGTACATTGTAGACGTATTCCGGATGACTGAGCAAATCGCCCAGGCCGAAGGCGTTATGTCGCTGGTGTCCGTCTGGCTTTCCATGATGGATCCGGCACGGGCGGCGGAAATTCAGCGCAGAATGGTGGGTAGTCCGCAAGGCCTGTAAGCCCACCCAAGCGAAGCCCTTTCGGGCGACTCATCTTCCGGAAAATACATTTGCCGGGCCATGCGGCCCGGACAGGAGGCCCGGGTGGTGATCCAAATATCCCCCCAGACGGAACCGTCACAAGCGTCGCTCGTTACCCCTGGCGCAGAATCGCAACAGCAAAAATCCGCATCCGAAAAAGGCGGACTTGGCGTGTTTGCGAGGATCCTTGCAGGCTTGCAGGGAAAAACGGTGACAGATACGGCCACGGAAGCCCATGACGTGGCTCTGCCCGTTGAAGCGGCGGAACACGGCGAGCTAGGTTTTCTTGACGGGTTTGACGAAGCCGAAAACGGTTTCCTCTCCGTGGGCATGTTTGTGGAAGGCCTGACGAAAACGGTAGGCATGGAACATAATCTGGAAACCATGGAAATCGACCTGCCCCTGCCCTCGCTTTTCGAGGCGGAGTTTCCCGAACAGGGGAGCGACTTTTCGCAGACGGACATTCTGGCAGGCCTTTCCGGGGAACATGCAAGGCAGATAAGCGAAAACGGCGATACGTCTTACCCACAGGCAAGGGAAGCCCTTACCGATACGCTCAACACGGCCAAGGGTGAACCTGTCGCCGACAAGCATCTTACGGCAGGCACGGTGGCGGCACAGACACAGGCTCAGGCCATGGAATCGGCGGAAAAGCCACGGAACGCTGGCGAAAACGCAAGGACGGGCACCGCAACCCAGGCAAACGCCACAGTTGCCGCAGTCGGGGCCACCGGCGAGGGCCTTAAAATGCAGGCCGAGGCAGCCAAGGCCCCTACATATGGGGATTACAAGGGTAGGGCGGCGGAAGTCAGCGTAAGGGATCTGCGACGGGGCTACGCAGCCGAGGCCAGGGACTACCGCAACGCCGAACCCGTCAACAGGGACGGCCTTGCGAACGCAAACACCGGCGAAAGCCGCCCGGCCACGGAAGGCTCGGGCAAGGACGTTCTCATTGAGATGCGAATGCCCAACCACAACGCAGGTTCGTCCGCCGTCACCTCGTGGGAAGGCAGATCCGGGCAGGCGCTGGAAAACATGCTGGCCCGTGAGCTGCACCAAAACCTCAACGGCGACATCGTGCGCCACGCCTCGATCATCCTTCGTGAAGGCACCGACGGGGTAATTCGCCTCGCACTAAAGCCGGAAAGTCTTGGCAATGTAAAGATACATCTTGAAATGGCCGAAAACAAAATAACGGGGTATATCGTCGTCGAAAGCGAGGAGGCACTTCGGGCGTTCGAACGGGAGCTTGCGTCCCTGGAAAAGGAATTCCGGGATTCGGGCTTCGAGGGGGCTGAACTTAAAATGTCCCTTTCCGACGGCAAGGGTGCGGATCAGCAGTCGGGCGAGGCGGAGGACGGACGGTTCCTGCCCGGGCGGATTGCCGCCGACAGTTACGATGCCTCCGCAGAACTGGCGGAGATGGCTCTGGCCCAAGGCCTGTACTGGCAGGGTTCCGGGGCGGTGGATATGCTTGCTTAGGTTGATGGTCGAGAGAAATATTTTCAGGAGAAGTTTATATGATGGATGTAGGGTTTGACGCAAACGTTGCGTTCAGGATGAACACGACGGAGCAGGCAAGGCTTGATCAGCTTGTCAACGACATAAACAACAGCCTCCACGACGGGCGCAGGCCCCAGCAGGAACTTGGAAGGGACGATTTCCTCAGACTGCTTGTCACCCAGCTTTCTCACCAGGATCCCTTGAATCCCATGGAGGACAGGGAATTCATCGCACAGATGGCGCAGTTTTCCTCGCTGGAGCAGATGACCAACATGGCGGCGGATTTCTCCAGGCTTACGGCAATGATATCCGGGGGCGAGGCTACACAGTCGCTCGGCAGGCAGGTCGAGATTGCCGACGGTGACAGAACGATACAGGGTGTCGTAAGGGCGGTAACACGGGGGGATTCCCCCCAGGTTATGGTGAACGGCGTATATTACAGTTGGACCCAGGTACAAAAGGTCTTTGACGAATAAGGGTAAAGGAGAAATAGCGGTATGATGCGATCATTGTTTTCGGGCGTTTCCGGTCTACAGAACCACCAGACCAGGATGGACGTAATTGGTAACAACATTGCCAATATCAACACCACCGGCTTCAAGAGGAACCGGGTGAATTTCCAGGACATTTTGTACCAACAGCTTCAGGGTGCGGCCCGTCCCACGGAGGACATCGGCGGCGTGAACCCCAGGGAAGTTGGTCTCGGTATGAGCGTGGCCTCGATCGACACAGTCCACACGCAGGGCAGCCTCCAGACCACCGGAATCGGCACGGACCTTGCCATCAGCGGCAACGGTTTTTTCGTGCTGGACAACGCAGGGCAGCAGCTTTTTACCCGTGCCGGCGCTTTCAGCGTCGATGCGGCCGGTTACCTCGTGAACCCGGCCAACGGTATGAGGGTGCAGGGCTGGATGTCCCAGGAAGTCGAGGGTTTCGAGATTCTGGACGTTTCACAGCCCATAGGGGACGTTACCATTCCCATCGGCGGCAGGGATCCTGCCAGGGCCACTACAGTAGTCAACTTTGCCAGCAACCTGGACAGGCGCATTCCGGAACTTCCGGAAGATCCCACGGCTTTGCAGGTGCTCCAGAGCACCTGGAATACCGAGATTAACGTTTATGATGCCTTCGGCGAAAGGCACATCCTTCAGGTTCAGTTTACCAGGGTGCCCGGTGTCCCCAACAGTTGGACCGCCGCTGTAACGGTCGTTGCGGCCGACGGCTCCGAAACCAACACCACCGTGGCATTCGGTGACGTGGATCCTGAAGCGGACGACCTTTCCGGCTTTACGGTGAACTTTGCGAACAACGGCCTTCTGCTTTCCGCAGTGGACGGCGGCGGCAACGAGTCTGGCGAGGCCGGCCCCGTGCAGATGATCGTGGGCTTCGACGTTCCCGGCTCGACACTGGACGAAGACGGCGCTCCGCTTCGGCAGGAGTTTGTCCTGGATCTCGGCTCGGTGGGCAGCTATGACAGGGCGATTACACAGTTCGCACATGCAAGCACCTCCAGGGCGGTGGAGCAGGATGGCCGCACCATGGGCTACCTCGACACCTTCCAGATTGACCGCCGTGGCGTAATCACCGGCGTTTTCTCCAACGGCAGCGCCAGGGAATTGGCCCAGGTGGCTATGGCCTCCTTCACGAACCAGGGCGGCCTTGAAAAAACCGGGGACACGACCTTTAGGGAGTCGAACAACTCCGGGCTTGCCAACATCGGCACGGCCAGTACCATGGGCCGTGGCGTAATCGTTTCCGGGGCGTTGGAAATGTCGAACGTTGACATGGCGGATCAGTTTACCGACATGATTGTCACGCAGAGGGGTTTCCAGGCCAACTCCAGGACAATACAGACTGCGGATCAGCTTCTTCAGGAAGTGCTGACCCTCAAGCGGTAAGGCAGGGCAAGGTAAAGTAGGGGCGGCTGGTCGCTGGCGTGAAAAACCTGTGGCCTGTCGCTATTTACTAATCGCCTAGTGCTGGTTTAGAATGATAGTAGTATGATAAAGGTTACCAGGCTGGACGGTACGGAATATTACATAAACCCTCGCCAGATTGAGTGTATCGAGGTAAACCCCGACACGACCCTGGTGATGCTGTCCGGCAAACATCATATTTTGCGGGAAGGAGTGGATGACGTTTTGGGCAAAATCGAGACATACCACAGGCGTACAAGCCCGCCCGTGATTCAGGAGTAGAGTATGGACATTTCGACCATAATAGGCATTGTAGGTTCTTTTGGTATGGTTCTGTTCGCTTCATTTGCGGCCGGCGGCAACCCATTGTTCCTTCTGAACTTGCCCTCCTTCCTCGTAGTCGTCATGGGTTCCTACTTCGCACTTGCGGTGTCCCTTACCATGGCCAATACCTTGGGCATTTTCAGCATCATGAAAAGGGCCTTCAACATACCCACGTTCAACGAGCAGAACATCATCCAAAAGATGGTCGCCTTCTCCGAAAAGGCCCGTCGGGAGGGGCTTTTGGCCCTGGAAGACGAGCTGGAGGATCTTGACGACGAATTCATGAAAAAAGGCCTGCGCCTGATGGTTGACGGCACCGATGCGGCGATTATCCGGGATCTCATGGAACTGGAATTAAGCCAGATGCAGTCACGGCACACCGAAAGGCAGGGCTGGATGCTGACATGGGCCGCCCTTGCCCCGGCCTTCGGGATGATGGGAACGGTCGTCGGTCTTGTAAACATGCTCCAGAACCTGGACGACAGGGCCAGTATTGGCCCCAACATGGCCCTTGCGGTCATCACCACCCTTTACGGCTCGCTTGTGGCGAACGTTATGTGCGTACCTTTCTCCACCAAGCTCAGGGGCCAGAGTATGCAGGAAGCCACTGTCAAGGAAATGATAATAGAGGGGGTGCTTTCCATACAGGCGGGCGAAAACACCCGCATCCTGACGATGAAGCTGATGGCCTATCTGCCACCCGTTCTTCGCAGGAAATTGGAAGCCGAACTTATAAAGGATTAGGCTATGGCAAGTAGAAGAAAGAGAACGGCTGACCGTAAGGCGCTTGATCCCAATGGGTGGTTGCTCACCTACTCGGACATGATAACGCTGCTTATGTGCTTTTTTGTCATCTTTTTCAATCCCGATGACATCACGCAGGAGCAGTTGGACGCAATAGTGGCGGCAATACGGCCCGGGGGCATAGGCGCATTGGCAGGCGGCCTTACCCTTTCCGCCGGCCGCAGTGCCGACCTTGGCAACACCATAATGACACTGCCGTCGATGGAAAGGGGCCGTGTCATGGGTACCGCCATGCGAAGGGCCGTAAGCGTTTTCTCGCCCGAAATCCGTTCCAACATGATCCGTGTTACCCATGACGAAAGGGGCATTGTCATAACCCTTGCCTCGGACGCATTCTTTCACCCTGCAAGTGCCCGAATCAACATAGAGCAGACCAGGGACACCCTGCTGCGGCTGGGCAGTTACCTGGCCTCGGAAGACTTGGTGGGAAGATCTTTTAGGATAGAGGGGCACACCGATTCCATTCCGGTGGATCCGGCTGGCCCATGGGATTCAAACTGGGAACTTTCGGCCCTGCGGTCGATTAACGTGCTCCATTACCTTGTCGATTTGGGCATAGATGAACGTAGGTTCCAGGTTGCCGGCTTTGCCGAAACCCGTCCCGTTGCCAGCAATGACACTCCCCAGGGCCGTGCGTTTAACCGCCGTGTGGACGTGATAATTCTTGATGACGGGCACTTGTAGGGGCGTAACGTTTTTCCTAAAAAAGTCTTTACGGTTTACCGATATTACAAATAGTGGCCTAGGGCAGCGGTTTTGCAATCGGCCCTAACTATAATAACTGGTTGGAGGTTTTTTATATGTCAGACAATGACGATCTCGACATTGACGGCGGTGAGGCACCGGAGGGAAGCAGTACTTTTAAGAAGAAGAGTGCGCTGGGGGCCATATTACCAACCATTCTAAAATTTACCGCAATCGGCATAGGGGCGTTAATCTTTATCGTTACCGTTTCGGCCATAACCGTAAGGGTAATGAGGCCCGACGGCAGAACCCAGACCGTAACGGATCCTGCGTCGCCTTATGTGGGGACAATGCCCATACTGCAATGGTTCACCGGAATAGGGACGATAAACACGCAGACAAGGGACGCCACCCCGACCACGGTAACGGTGGTAATGCAGCTTGGGCACGACCTGGGGGATACCGTGACCTCGTCGGAACTGTTCAGCAGGCAGCACGAACTGCGGGATTTTACGAGAAGGTATTTTGCCAGCAGGTTCGCCGAGGAGCTTAGGCCGGAAAACGAGGCCAGGCTCCGAAGGGAAATCATGGAAATACTCAACACCCGCTATCTAAACAACGCAAGGGTGCGGAATATCACCTTCGAAAGACTTGACGTTATGGAAGTTTTCTGAGGATAGTAAAGGAAAAGCCTGCAACTGTCGATACTTATTGTGACGGCCGAGAATGAAAGAAGATCGTTGCCGAACTTACAGAGTAGTGGACGGGGTTGAATTTGGACTGGCGGGCAATAATTGGGAGGTATTGTTATGATGATGAGTGACGGCGCTCTCTCTCAGGCCGAAATAGACGCATTGTTATCCGGTGGGGGTATGCCGACTTCCGCTCCGGCGGCGGCTCCGAGTAGCGGCCTTCCGGAGACGGCCAGGCAGGCACTGGAGGCGTTTCTCGCTTCGACCACAGGCGCACAATCATCCAATCTTTCCATGATGACGGGGGCAACCGTGACCCTGTCTGGGCCAAGGGTTACCGTAAACGGGCGTGACGTTTTTCTGTCGCAGCTTCCCGAGACGGTGACGGTGGTCAAGGTGGACTTTAGCTCCGGTTTTCCGGGCGAACATATGTTCATCATTCCAGAGGCGGGGGCAAAGTCCATCGCCAGCCTGATGAACAAGGAAGAGAATATTGAGCTTGACGAAATGGCCATGTCGGTAATAGGCGAGGTCGTTTCCCAGATGGTTGGGCACCAGATAACCGCACTTGCCGACAAAACCGGCAACAAGTCGATTGCCTCGGTTCCGCCCGAGTCGGCCAATATTCTTAAAACGGTGGTGGCCCTACCCGCGGGGGATTTTGTCGCGGCAACGTATCAATTGGATTTAGGAGGGGGGAGTTTATTCCAGATTTGGGAGGTAATGGGACCTTCTGTCGCGTCTGATATTGCTACGGCATTGTCAGGCAGCAGACAGGCCCAAGACGTAAAAGGTGCCGCACCGGGCGTAATGCCGGGCGGTAGTGGAGGCATGAACATGAGTGGTATGCAGATGGGAATGGGGGGGATGAGTATGGAGGCCGGGGGCGGGGGAATGCCTTTTGGTCAAACGAATGTCCAACCCGTGCAATTCCCCAGCCTGATGCCACATGTGGGTAGCCAGGAATCGGGCAACATCGGCCTTATTATGGACGTGTACATGGAAATGACCGTCGAATTGGGCCGTACCCGCAAGCTGATCAAGGAAATCCTCGCCATGGGCGAGGGCACGATCATCGAGCTAGACAAGCTCGCCGGCGAGCCCGTTGATATCCTGGTAAACCACAAACTTATCGCCAAGGGCGAGGTCGTGGTCATCGACGAAAACTTCGGTGTCCGTGTTACCGAGATCGTGTCTCCGGCCGAACGTATGAACGGAATGGGCTGACGCTTTTTTCAAGGAACCATGGTTCCTGTGTAAAAGCACGCATTCCCCCTCCATAGAGATGGAAATTGTCCGCTTGAAATTTTCGTTCAGGCGGCCTATAATTATAGAGTCCATATTTTCGGGGGGGGATACAAATTGCCTATCAGCGCATTCCGCGCATTGCGTACAATGTTATTCATTGGGTGCGTGTTCATCATGCCAAGTGCCGCTCTTTTCGCCCAGGAAGAAGCTCCTGTTCCGGAAGTTGACGCACACACGCTTGCCGAAGAAGCCATCGTGTTTGACTGGGACGATGCGGCGGGGACGATTCTGCCTACCCCGGCTATTTCCCCGGGAAGCATATTCAGGGTCGTCTTGACCCTTGCCGTGGTTGCGGCGGCAATCTACGGTTTCATCTTTCTACTTAAAAAAGCATCACGGGGTGGCCGTGCGTCGCAGGATCCCTTTCTTAAGGTGCTTGCCACCGCTTCCATGGGAACAAACCGTGGTGTCTACGTTGTCTCCGTGGGATCGCAGGCGTGGCTTGTGGGTGCGGCGGAACACGGGGTAAACCTAATCAGCGAGATAGCTGACAAGGAAGTCATCGATGCGATGCTTCTTGAGGATTCCCGTAAGAGTGCCGAGTTCCCCACGGGGCGGCTCCCCGATTTCAAGTCCATGCTCCGCAGGTTCGGTGCGCCGGGCGATCCGGATTCGCCCAGCCCCGAAAACATCCGAAAACGAAGCGAAAGGCTTAAGGGGATGTGACATGAAACGTCTTACAATCGTGTTCACCTTAATCCTCTTGCTTTCCCCGGCTTTGGCGCAGGCCCAGGTGGCCCCCTTCCCCTTTGATCCGGCGGATGGAACAATGGCGTTGCCCATGCCTCCTCCTGCGCCTGCCATTCCCTTCGTCGATTTGACTGTGCGAAACCCGGAAACGGGCGAGGAAGTGGCCTTTGCCCTCCAACTCCTTCTGTTGCTAACGGTGCTGTCGCTTGCACCAAGCATTATCATTTTAATGACGAGCTTTCTGCGTATCGCCATCGTGTTGGACTTTGTGAAACGGGCCTTGTCTTTGCAGCAGGTTCCCCCGACACAGGTGCTCATGGGCATAGCCCTGTTTCTGACGGTGTTCATAATGTGGCCCACCTTCGAGGCGATTTACAACAATTCCGTGCGACCCTTGGCGGCCGGGGAACTTTCGGTGGAAGAAGCCTACCGGGAGGCCGAGGCACCGATGCGTCTTTTCATGTACAGCCAGATGTCGGGCCGCCCCGAAAACATAAGGCTTTTCATGGCTATGCGTGGGTTGGACAGGCCGTATACCCTGGCGGATGTTCCCACCTACGTGTTGATCCCGGCGTTCATACTCAGCGAGCTTACGGTGGCATTCATGATAGGCATTCTGCTGTTTATTCCCTTTATAGTTATCGACATGGTGGTCGCCAGTACCCTCATGTCCATGGGTATGATCATGCTTCCTCCCATCATGATTTCCATGCCGTTCAAACTGATACTGTTCATTCTGGTTGACGGCTGGTCATTGCTGACGGAGCAGTTGGTCAGGTCATTTTTCTAGGAGGTAGTGGTGAGTTTAGGCGAGGCAACGTTTATTCTGCGTCAGGCAGTGCTCCAGGTATTGATAATAGCGTCCCCACTGTTGCTTTCCGCCCTTATCGTGGGCTTGGTCATAGCGATATTGCAGGCAACCACGTCCATTCAGGAGCAGACCCTTACCTTCGTGCCAAAGATATTCGCCATCTTGGGAATGGTTGCGCTTCTTGGTGGCCTGGGGTTCAGCATACTGGGGGACTATACCACGGATCTGTTTCAGCGCATTTCCGGTATGGCAAGGTAGGAGAAAAGTTGGGTGATAGACGGTCTTGTCATAAGCAATATCCTCGACTACGGGCCGGTGTTCCTGCTCATTGCGGTCAGGGCCTTTGCCATGATCCAGACCGCACCGCTTCTGTCCTCGGAGGCCATCCCCAGGGTTGCGAAGTTCGCCCTGGCCGGTCTGGCCGCCTTTGCCGTGCTGCCAACGGCGGAGGTTTTCGCCGTGGAGGGAACGGTGGCAGGCCAGTTTGGCGTGGCCGGCGTGGGTGCGGTCGTTGTCCCGGAACCTGGGGGCCTCCACCTGCTTACCGACCTGCGGTACGAGCCTTTCGGTTTCAGGTTTCTTCTCCTGGTGATAGGGGAGGCAATAATCGGCATAATCCTGGGGTTCTTCCTAACGGTGATTTTTGCGGCATTTACGACGGCGGGCCAGTTTTTCTCCCTGCAGATGGGTTTTGCGGCCTCGGCGGCCTTCGATCCTCTGGCCCAGGTGGAAAACCCCATCGTCGGGCAGTTCCTTCACC
>Ga0209755_10002492_pt1 | contig 25216 bp, 17 predicted proteins | sample TergutCo191P1_FD_187301 | JGI IMG/M metagenome (GOLD analysis project Ga0209755, IMG submission 187301) | Cornitermes sp. P1 segment gut microbial communities from Petit-Saut dam, French Guiana - Co191P1 (SPAdes) (version 2) | ecosystem: Host-associated > Arthropoda: Insects > Digestive system...
AGCTATTCAAGGTGTCCACGGATTACTTGCTGGGACTGGAAAGCAACGCACGGATTGACATTGAACACCTTGCGGATGACGAAAAGGAGATCATGTTTGCGCTTATGCGTAAGTTTGATTCGTGGAAGTAGGCGAGCGGGCGAGAAATAGATAAAGCAGTGCCACGAGAATGGCGCTGCTTTTCATTTCACAAGATATTACTTAAAAAGTGCAAAATGGGAATTAAAATTCTATATATTGACATTTTCAAAGAAATATGCTATAATTGAATTAGCACTCATTCCAAAAGAGTGCTAACGACATGAAAGGTTGAAAATGTGGGAGAATTACGAAACATAAACACAAAAACACAATGCCTTATCTGGGGCGTTGCTGCGGGAAGATGTGAGTTTGAAGGTTGCAACAAGCTACTTTATCGGCATGAGGTTACGGGTGCAAAAGATAATTATGCTGAAAAGGCGCACATACATGCCGTCAACAAGGGCGGTGCAAGATATGCCCCCGAAAGCAAGGAGTTCAAAAACAACTTTGAAAATCTCATCCTTGTTTGTCCGCAATGCCATGTAACAATAGATAATGATGAACAAACATATACGCCCGTGCGATTATTCGATATGAAGCGCAAGCACGAGCAACGCATAACCGCCGTAACTGGCATTTGTCCTAGCATGAGCAGCCACATGATTTACTTCACCGCCAATACCGCTAGAACATGCCCTCCCATTAACGACAATGACGCACGCTGTGCTTTAATCGCTAGCGGGAAATACCCTTCAGCAAATTCACCAATTGATTTAAGCCCTAAAGGTAGTTTCATTGAAGATGGTGAATCGAATTTCTATGAGGACAACGCAAGAAACTTAGAAAAAGCAATAACCAAGCGTGTATTAGACATAATACAACGCGGGGATAGCGTATCTGTCTTTGCTCTTGCGCCTCAAGCAATGTTGATGTTACTTGGCCGACTTCTAAACGATAAGTATAATGTTGCAGTATTTCAATGCTATCGCCGCGAAAGCGAAAAATGGACATGGGAAAAAGAAAGCTCATCTGTTAAATTTCTCACAACAAAATCACAGATGATAGACGCGTCTGCAAAAATCGCTCTTGTGTTTTCTTTGAGTAGTCACATACCTGATCACCGCATTCAAGCTCTATTGGGTGAAAACGCCGCAATTTATGCTGTGACAATTGAAAATCCCAATCGCGGATTTGTTACCAGCCCCTGTGTGGCCGATAATTTTATTGCTTGCACAAGGCAAGTGATCGAAGAAATCAAGCAAAGTCACGGCAAGGAAGCAGAGGTTCATGTGTTCCCCTGTATGCCTAATTCACTGGCTGTTCGCTTTGGGATGGATTATATGCCTAAAACAGACAACCCGTTATTTATCTATGATGAACAGGAAGATGGAGGGTTTAAATTTGCACTCAACATAGGAGGAAATAATGATGACAATTGATCGGCTCAACAAATTATTTTTGCGCATGGCTGAAGAGCTCGATATTTCTGAAGCTCTTTTTCAAAGAGCTGAAAGGAGCTATTCGGCTGTAGGCACTTATATAAAAAACCACTGCAACCATCCAATCGAAATCTATACACAAGGCTCCTTTAGGCTTGGCACAGTCGTGCGCCCATTGAGTGATGAAGATGATTACGATTTGGACTTGGTTTGCGAAATCTCGGTTGGCCATCAAGTGCAGCCCAGCACCATCAAAAACATGATTGGTGATATTCTGCGAAATTCAGATAGATATTCATCTATGTTGGAAGAAAAGAAGCGTTGTTGGCGTATTGAATATGCTGACGAAGCGCAATTTCATATGGATATTACTCCAGCAAAACCTTCAATACTTCAATCTACACATATTGATGTGACGCACAAGGATGATAGTGGACACTACACGCACAGCCCTAGCAACCCAAAGGGATATGAGGCTTGGTTTGTAAAACGGAAAAATTTATCGACTATAAAAATGGCCGCCTTTGACTCTTCGTCTATAGAGCCCGTAAAAACACACACAAATAAATCAGCTCTACAAAGAGCAATACAAATTTTAAAACGTCATCGTGACATGATGTTTGAGTCTAATACCGATAATGCGCCCATTTCGATAATTCTCACAACGCTAGCAGCCCACGCCTACGGCGGAGAATCTGGCGTATTTGATGCACTTCAAACAATTCTAGCGACCATGGATAGTTTTATCCAACGTGACGGATCAAGCTATTTTATTGAAAATCCATCTTACACAAAAGAAAATTTTGCAGATAAATGGAATGAAACACCTGTCAAAGCAGTTGCTTTCTACGAATGGCTCAAAAAAGCTAAACATGATATACTTGAGCTAGCTCCGCAACTCACTGATGATTTTACAACCCTTGAGGGAGTTTTCGGTGAAAGAGTTGTCGGACGTTCTGTAGCAGAGATTGCGCAACCGCGAAACGAAACTCAAAAATCAATCATTATTACTCCAAATATTCAAACAGCACTAAGTGTTCCGCATCGTCAAAAACCATATTTTGCATTACCGCGAGGTCATACTATGGGCATACATGCTACATTCACAAAAGATGGTTGCCAATATCAATATCAGAACAACGGGCAGCCCATTCCAAAAGGGGCTTCTATTGAGTTCAGCCTTTTGGTATCAAATACGCTAACAAGAGGAGGATATTCTGTGTTGTGGCAAGTCGTAAACACTGGTAACGAAGCTTGGAGAGCAGACTGTTTAAGAGGCGGCTTTGAAAATGAACGAAACACAACAAAACACTGCGAGCCAACGAAATATGCGGGCACACATTTTGTTCAAGCTTTTTTGATGAAAAAAAACGGTTGTATTGCAATGTCCAAAGAATTCATCGTTAACATCGCATAACTAAAAAACGGTTTTCATTTATCGTTTAGCCAAAATAAATCCAAGCTAGGTTCGCAAGGCACGTTAGTTTCTAATTTCTTCTTGCATTTTGCGTTAATGTATGTTAGAATAATATAAAGTTACAGGGAGAGTGCTTTTTGCGCAATGATGGATAGGCGAGAAAGTTTGTAATGGCGGGCATGCTAACAAAATGCTAACAACTCCTCTGAATTTATGTGTTTTTGAATTGTTTTGATAAATAAGCGGTTGCGCGATTTGATTCTTTCCCATGCACTGAAAGTGCCGATATACAAGGGATTGCAAGCGATTAAACGGGATTAAAAGGCACTGGGCGGAACATACTTTCGGTAGCTGTTAACCGCAGGGTCGTTGGTTCGAGTCCAACAGGGGGAGCCACCACGAAACCCGCGATGCGTAAGGCATGGCGGGTTTTTGCTTTGCCCGCGATGTGTTAATTATTGCGCACATCCCGGCGAATTATGCTTGACTTGCTGGGCAGTTTATGTTATGATTGTTAGTATCAGCCTTTGCTCGTGTTGGATTTCAACTAGATTAACTGAAAAGCAACACCAGCAGGGGCTAAACCCAAAATAATCTTACATCTTAGACAAGGAGTTTATCCGACATGAAGAAATGCAAAATTATTGTTGCGCTGCTTTTAACAATGGCACTGCTTTTTTCGCTCCCAATGGGGGCGGCGGGGGCAACGCACATTGAGCTTGAGGCTTATGAAGCACCAGTGCCAATGTCAAGCTTTTCAACCACGCCGATGGTGGCAACGAGTTGGCATCATACTCTTGTCTTGCGGCAAGATGGTACGCTTTGGTCATGGGGACGAAATATCAACGGCTTGTTGGGCGATGGGACAACAACAGACCACCTTACGCCTGTGCGGGTGCAAAATATAAATAATGTAACCGCAATTGCTGTAGGTAGAGCTCATAACCTTGCGCTGCGAAACGATGGTACGGTCTGGGCTTGGGGAAATAACGGGAATGGTCAATTGGGCGACGGAACAACTACACAGCGCTCTACACCTGTAAGAGTGCAGAATTTAAGCAATATTATTGCCATCACATCCGACGGTAACCACAGCCTCGCTTTGCGTAATGATGGCACGGTTTGGGCGTGGGGCAGTAATCAAAATGGGCAACTAGGTGATAACACAACGACACAACGCTCTACTCCAGTACAGGTGCAGTATTTGAGCAACATTACCGCTATTGCGGCAAGTGGTACACACTCCGTTGCTTCACGTAATGACGGAGCCGTTTGGCTTTGGGGACGTGATCATCCCACAACTCACGATGCACGCACACCTATGCGGGTTCAAGATTTAGGTAATGCCATTGCTGTTTCAGCAGGAGAATTTCACTCCATTGCTTTGCGCAATGATGGCGTTATTTCTGCTTGGGGACAAAATGGGTTTGGACAATTAGGAGATGGAACAACGACACTGCGCACTATTACCGTGCAGACACAAAATTTAAGCAATGTTACGAGTATTGTATCAAGTTCATGGCATAATCTTGCGTTACGCAATGACGGTACCGTTTGGGGTTGGGGCGGTAATTTATCTTTGCGAACAGGCAGTTCGGCTCTGCACTACAGCACCCCTATACAAATACAGAATTTGAACAACATAACTGCCATTGGTACAAGCGATAGCCACAGTATTGCCCTGCGACAAGACGGTAGCATTTGGGCATGGGGTAGCAACTTGAATGGTCGGCTTGGTGATGGCACGACAACGCAAAGAAGCTTTCCAGTGCGAGTTTTGGGCGGTGCGACCGGTGATCAATTTTTTGATGTATTTAGCACAAACACTGCTCCCACTACCGTGCCAGTCACAGGCGTGACCATCGCAGGCGCGGCGACCCGCAACATGAACGCAGGCGCAACCTTGCAATTGTCCGCAACTGTAGCACCCGCAAACGCAACAAACCGCAACGTGACATGGACATCAAGCAACACGAATGTCGCAACGGTCAGCGCAAGTGGACTTGTGACAGCGAGAGCAGGTGGAACCGCGACAATTACAGTCAGAACCGCAGATGGCAATCGTACCGCAAGCGTTACCGTCAACGTGACCGTGCCAGTCACAGGTGTATCAATCGCAGGCGCGGCAACCCGCAACATGAACGCAGGCGCAACCTTGCAATTGTCCGCAACGGTAGCCCCTGCGAGCGCAACAAACCGCAACGTGACATGGACATCAAGCAACACGAATGTCGCGACAGTGAATGCAAGTGGCTTGGTTACTGCTAGAGCAGGTGGAACTGCGACAATTACAGTCAGAACCGCAGACGGAAATCGCACCGCAAGCGTTACCGTCAACGCGACCGTGCCAGTCACAGGCGTGACCATCGCAGGCGCATCGAATCGCGAAATGAGGCAGGGTGACACGTTACAGCTTTCAGCAACTGTAGCCCCTGCCAATGCCACAAATCGCAACGTAACATGGAGCTCTAGCAATACAGCCGTTGCCACAGTAGGCGCAAGCGGTCAAGTAACCGCCGTTGGCTCGGGCACGGCAACAATCACGGTGAGAACAGCCGATGGCAATCGCACCGCCAACGTGCAAGTAACGGTCATCAACACCATTTTCGGCACTGGTTGGGCAGCGACTTTCTTTAACTGGTTGTTGTTCTTCCTCGGCTTTGGTTGGATATGGATGTGGTTCTAATTAAATGTGCAAAAAAAGCCACCGGCATAGTCGGTGGCTTTTTATATGTCTCTATGATGGCCATTCGACCATTGCGCTCAGCGCAAGTTCTTGCAGAACGATGCCTTGGTTAACATCGATCACCAAAATTTTCGAGCCAAAGAAACCGGGATGCGTGCCATCATGCATCGCCGCGGCGAAGATGCCGTCGTCCAGCTGGGTCACCGGCCAGAAGAAGCCGATTTCGGGCAAGGCGGAGTGCTGCGCGGCCAATTCGTTGTACAGCTTATTGTAAATTTGCGACATGCGTTGTGCGAATTGTTCTTCGTCGATGCGCCACATGGGAAAGCGCTCTTCCTCGGACGGCAGCCCCTCAAAGCCTGCCGGGAATGTGTCTACCGTCTCACGCTCAAAATCGACCAAGTACACATTGGGGGCGAAAACGACATCGCTCAAGCCGCCGGTTGCAACCCACAGCGCAGCTTGGCTGCCGTCAAGCCAGAACATGATTCCTGCGCTGTACTTCTCGAACGGAAACGCGAAATCCGGCCAATACAGCGCGCGGTCAACTGCGTTTTCTGCGATGTTGTAGCGCAAAAATAGCGGGTGATTGCCGCCCATGCCATTTTGCAGCACGATGTGCTCCGCGTTCGCAAACACAATCTCCCAGCCATATGCGCCAATCATCATCGGTTCCAGCAACACGGCTGCCTGCGCAACGGAAACGAATTGCGGCGGGTGGTCGGTGATCACGAGCGGCTCGTCCGGCGCACCATGGCAAGCGGTCAGACCAAGCGCAATCAACGCCACGCACACGAAGGTGATGGTGAGTTTTTTCATGCGCTACCCCCCCGCGCCACCATGTCACCATGCTCTGCCTTGGCCTGCGCAATGAACGCCTGCACCTCCGCAAGCGTAGGCATGAACGAGCTGCAGCCGTGCGCGCTCACCAGCATGCTCGCGCTGGCGCTGCCGAGCTCAAGAGAATCATCAATGCTCCAGCCCTCCAGCAGACCATACAGAAACGAGCTGGCATAACCATCGCCGCCGCCGAAGCTCTTGAGCGCCTGCACGGGGAAAGGCTTGATGCTGTAGGACTTTTCGCCCACCCAAGCGGTCGAACCCTGCTTGCCGTGCTTGATGACCACGATTTTCGCGCACTTGCCCTGCCAATACGCCGCCGTGGCTTCGTCGGTGCCGGGCAGATCAAGCAGCGCTTCCGTCAGGTCGAACTCCTCGCGGCTGCCGAGAATCACCGCCGCAGCTTCCGCCACGCGGGCATAATACACCGCGATGTCATCGGCACACACCCAGTTGTAGGGGCGGTAGTCGATGTCGAAGATGATGGGCGTGTTGGTGGTTTGGGCGAGCGCCACGGCTTTCAGCGCGGCTTCGCGGCTGGGCGACTGCGCCAGTGCCGTGCCCGAAATCAACAGCGCCTTTGCGCCTTTGATGTAGTCCACGTCGATGTCCGCCGGGCACAAGCTAAGGTCAGCTGCCTGGTTGCGATACATGAGAATGCTGCTGTCGTCGCGGCTGAGGATTTCGGTGAAGGTCAGGCCGATTTTCTCGCCGTTGGTGCAGCGAACGATGCGGCTGGTGTCCACGTTTTCGCGGGTGAACTCTTCGGTAACGAAATCGCCGAACTGGTCATCGCTCACCCGGCAAAAGAAGCCGCATTGCTTGCCCAAGCGTGCCAGCCCAACGGCGATGTTCGCGGGGCTGCCGCCGAGGTATTTCTTGAAGGTCGTGCACTCGGTGAGCGGCTGAAAGTAATCCACGGGGTTGAAGTCAATGGCTGCGCGGCCCAGCAGCACCAGGTCAAGCGGGCGGGTTTGGTCGAAGTTTAACATGGGTTGTCCTTTCTTTGTTCTTTTTTGAAAAAAAGAACCAAAAAACTTTAGTCGCTTCGCGATGGATTTTTATCGGCAAGCTGAAGAAACAAGCCCTATTCCCCTCCATGGAGGGGTGCGCCCGCAGGCGCGGGGTGGTTTAGAAACAATGCCCGCGTTAGCGTGACGGTGGGGTCACTTGCGCATCGCGCCAAAAAACACGTTGTCTCCCACGCTGCTCGCCGAAAAACCCGTCACGCTATCGGCAACCAGCAACAGGCTGTGCTGCGGCTGCATGGGCAACACAAGCGCTTGCGTGAGCAGATGCGCTTGCGCGTCGGCTAGACCTTGCGGTGTGTTTTCCACCATGAACTCGTCATCATCCTCGTCACGATGGTCAAGCAGCGCAACCCAGTGTTGCAGCACGCGATGCGCAGAACCTTCACGCGCATACAGCGTGGTGAAGGCGAGGTCAAACTGTCCGCGTTCAATGCGCGTTTGCAGGGCATCAGCTTCAAGCACTTCCACCGTCACCACCACATCCAAGCCAAAGGAGATTTGCCACGCTTGCACCATGCTGCGGGCAAGCAATTCCTGCTCGGCGGTGACGAGAAAGCGCAGTTGTTCGCGGCTCACGTTGGCTTGGGCGAAATATGCCTGCGCATCGCCGCGGGTGATTGACGGCGCGGCTTCGGTCAGCAAAGCCTGCGGCAGCAAGCTTGCGCCGCCCAAGTTTTGTTCCACCAGCACAGCGGCAAGTGCCTGGCGCAAATCGCTGTTTTCGATGTTCAGCCGCAACACTTGCGTGGCGTTGTGCAGCTGCGCAACCTGCGCGCCGCTCGGCACACGATCCTCCCACGCCGCCGGCACAAAGGCAGCGTCCCAGCCGCCTTCGCCGCCCAAGTTGTTGATGCGGTGGTTCACGCTGGTTTGCACCAACAGATTCACCGCAGCGGGCGCAACGATGTCATGCCCGGCATAGCCCGTGTGCTGCACCAGGCGCAGGCGAGTGCTCTGCCACAAGCCCACATAGAACGGCCCATTGCTGAGGATGTATTGCACCGAAAGCCCAAAGCGTCCGCGCGTGGCCTCAAAGAACTCTTGATTCACCGGCATGGCAACGCCACTAGCGAGTGCATGCAAAAAGCCGTCGTCGGGCTCGTGCAAGGTGATGCGCAGCGTGTGTGCGTTCGCCACGGTGATGTCGGCGATGTTCGCGAGCAAGTCGGCTTGCGGCGCGCGCGTGGCGGGATTTAGCGCACGCGCCAATCCAAAGGCGAAGTCATGCGCGGTCACTTGGGTGTCCCATTCGTCGTCGGGCGTTAGCCCCAGCGTGGCGCGCGCTTGCGTGCCCAAAAACCAGTGCGTGTCTTGCCGCAGGTGAAAGATATAGGTCAGTCCGCCGGGCAGCACGTTCCACACATAAGCCACGCCGGGGATGACATCGCCATCGGCATCCACGCGCACCAAGCCCTCGAAAATGTTGTTGACTACCAGCAGTTCATCGGCGGTTTGCGCGATGGCGGGGTCAAGGCGCTGCGGCGCGGCATCCAGGGGAAAGAGGAAGGTCTTGCCGGTGCCGTCGTCATAGCGACAGCCGCCCAGCAGCAAAAAGCAAGAGGCAAGCAGCGCAATGGCGCTCACCCAAGTGACGAGTTTTCGCATGGCTTACCTCCTGATGCCCCCCCACCGTCACGCGATGCGTGCCACCTCCCACTGGGGTCCCCGCGAAACCTGTTTCGTGGGGTGGTCACCAAGGGGGGACGGGCTGATTGTTCGTTTGTGGTTTTGATGGATTTTACGATGCGCGTAAACATAGCGCAGGGCGTTTGGGCCTCCCCCTTGGGGGAGGTGCCCACGCAGTGGGCGGTGGGGGTCACGTAAAACTCTGGCTCAAGTCCATCTCCACGCCTTGGGCAACGTCTTTCTTCGTTTGGCTGCCCGCGATTTTCTTTTGCAGCTCGGCGTAGAACAAGTCCTCGTCAATCGGCAGCGCAACGTCACGCTTGAGCCAGTGCGACAGATGCGCCGCGTTGGAGATGCTCAAGCCATTGATGCCCTCTTCGCCGCGTGCGAGCAAGTGGCTGCGGTCGCCGGACACAATCGCCGCCGCAAAGCCATTGAACACCACGCTGTGTTCGCCCACTTCAGTGCCTTCATTGTCGATGGTGTGCGCCGTGCCTTTGATGCTGCCAAAGCCTGCGGGGCAGGTGTCGAGGTGCTCTTGCGTGGAACTTGCAAGCTCTGTGATGGTCAGCACGTTGTGCTCAAGCACGAGCTTTGCACGGTCAAGCGAAATCTCCAGCCGGTTCGTGCCTGCGGCATCGCCCGTGGTGGTGATGAACACGCCCGTGGCACCGTTTGCGTAGTCGGCATAGATGGTGGCATCGTCTTCCACTTCAATGTCGTGCCAGCGGCCCTCGTGGCAGCTTGCGCGCACGTTGCAGGGCATGCCGGTAATCCACTGCCACAGGTCAAGCTGGTGCGGGCACTGGTTGATGAGCACGCCGCCGCCTTCGCCGCTCCAGGTGGCACGCCAGCCGCCGGAGTTGTAGTACGCCTGTGTGCGATACCAGTTGTTGATAATCCAGATGAAGCGCCGCAGCTCGCCGTATTGCCCGCTTTGCACGATGTCGCGCATCTTTTGATGCAGCGGTTTGCTGCGTTGGTTATACATAATCGCGAAGATTTTGTCGCTCTTCGCGGCGGCTTCGTTCATCTCACGCACTTGCTTGGTATACACGCCTGCCGGTTTTTCTGTCAGCACATGCAGCCCGGCTTCCAGTGCGGCGATGGCCATGGGCGGGTGATCGTAGTGCGGGGTGGAGATGAGCACCGCTGTGCACGTGCCGCTGGCAAGCAGCGCTTCGCAGCTGTTGAACACCGCCAAATCTGGCAGGTATTCCTGCGCGAGCTCAAGGCGGTCGGGATTAATGTCTGCCACCGCGGTGATGCGCGTGTGCTTCCACTCACCGCCCAGCCAACTGCGCGCATGCGCGCTGCCCATGCCGCCAAAGCCGATGATGCCCAGCTTCACCGGTTGCGCCGCCTGTGCCACGGTGTGCATTGCGCCGCACGCCGCCGCAAACGACTCTTCATTCGAGGCATACAACTTGCGACCTTGCAGCTTCTCTTCGCTTTCGCGGTCAAAATCGCTCAGTCCATCAAATGTTTTCAGGTGAGGTTCGGCGCTCAGCCAAATTGAGCCGAACGTTGTGGCATCAAAGTCCGCAAGAATTTCGGCAATTTGCCCTTTGCCTTCGCCCGCAGCAACCACGTGGCTGCCATCGTGGTCTTTGATGTGGAAATAAGTAATATAAGGTTTCAGCATCTGATACGCCGCCATGGGGTCAATGCCGCATTCCATGAAGTTGGCGAAGTCAAACACGCAACCCAGCGCGCCGTCGCAGTGGTCAAGGAGTTCTTTGCAGCGCTCGGGCACATCCCCAAAGATGCCTTTTTCGTTCTCGTGGCAACACAGCACATCGTGCTTTTGCGCGTAGTCCGCCATGGTTTTCACGTCGGCAAAAATTTGCTCTTTCGGCATGTCATAGAAGCTGAACATGCGGATATACTCCGCCTCAAGCACTTTGGCAACCTCAACCGTTTGCTTGAAGTCGTCCATGTCGAACCCGCACTTGCCATACTTGCTGCCAATGCTGGACACACCGATGCCCGCAGCGTCAAGCTTTTTCTTGAGCGCACGGGCTTCATCCACGGTGATGTCGCTGATGTTGTCGCCATCCACGCCGCGCAGCTCGATGGCCGCCAGTCCGTTTGCCTTGCAGGCCGCGATTTGCCCGTCCAAGCTGTTGCAGGCTTCGTCTGCAAACGCCGAAAACTTAAAGTGTGCCATGGTAGCCTCCTTAAAGATGTATATAGTCCCCTCTATTATAGCACGCGCGGCGCGGCAGGTCAAGGCTTTGTGCAAAAAATGAGCGAGGAGTTCACACTCCCCGCCGTTGTGCTGCTATTTTGAAATTGGGTTGCCCAGTTTTGCGTTAATCTCCTGTGCCATGGCTTCGGCGGCCTCTTTGGTCATAAAGCACTTGAAGCCTTTGTGCCTCGGCTGCGTGGTGACGATCATCAGTCCATCGCTCTTCGCCTTCACTTCGCGGATTTGGTCAAAGCTTAGGTCGATTTGCGCAAGCTTGATTTGCCGCCAGCCTGTGATCCAAAAGACAAGCGCGAAGACGGACACCCTGCCCACTCCCGTGCCGCGCACGCCGCCCTCATGGACTTCCACGTTCACTTCTTCGATGCGGCGCATGAGCACAATGGCGCCCGCAATCGCGGCAGTCACAAACACCGCACCCAAGATCAGCTCAAAGTACGCCCAAAGGCCGACCCCGCCGGCCAAAAAGAAAAACGCTAGGGTCGCCCACCCGCCATGGAACAGCACGCCGAGCACGGCGAACAGGATAATGCGGTTCTTCAGCCCGCTTTTGTTGTTTGGTTTCATCAATGTTTCCTCCTATAATTCTTCATGTTGAGTGATTTGCTTGCTTCGACGCAGGTCATACGCCGCGCGTATCAGGGCACATGCACTGGCGAGCGTCAACAACACAAACGCAATGAATGTAGCACCCCATAGCGTCATCTGCCCATATTCCGCGAAATCAAACTGGACGATATTCAACACGACGTTGAAGCCCAGCCCAACCGTCGAAGCCGCTGTGAGAACGATGCGCCGCTTGGGCGTGTCGAGCTGTCCAAAGTAAACGCCGCGTATGATGAACTCCATCATGATGACTGTCCAAGCCAGCGCAACATAGACAACACTGTTCCACGACCCATGCGCCCAGTGGACGGAAAAAGCCATGAGCATATAATCAACCGCCAGCAAGCCCAGCAGAACAAAAAATCCGCGAATGATGACATTTTTGCGGATGAGCAGCTCGCGCTCGTCAAAGTGTTTTTCGCTTACAATGTTTCGCATATTCATGTTGTTTCCTCCTGTGTTGTAGTAGCGCACAGTTCACGAATCGCGCGCACGGCTGCGCTGAGGCACATCAACCCGAACAACGACGCGGACACAACCGCAACACCGCGCATAGTCAGCTGCCAATCTTTGAAGAACAGCTCGTCGGCTCGCTGCACGTTAACGAAGATGACACCCACAACGCACGCTGCTACACCGAACAACATCAGCACCAAATTCACGCGCGGATTATTCTCCTTGCGGCTGAAATACACGCCGCGAATCGTCAGCTCCATCACCACAACAGTCAACGCAAGCACGAAACAAACCACGCCACCTAATATGCTGTGAATCTTCAGGTCATCCAACGTATTCGTCAGGACAATGGCCAAGCACCAGTCGGCCACCACCAGCGCAGATAGAACAATGAACCCGCGCTGATATATACGATTGCGAATGTGGTGCTCACGCTCATCAAATTGCTCAAGATTTTTCTTCTTCATGTTGTTCCTCCCAAAAAAGTTCGTCTAGTGTTTTGCCCAGCGCCCGGCAAATGGACGTGCACAGGCGGATGGTGGGGTTATAGTCCCCCATTTCAATCGCGTTGATCGTTTGGCGCGACACCTGCACGCGCACCGCCAAGTCTTGTTGCGATAAATCCATGGCCGCGCGCGCCGATTTGAGCCGTAAGTTCTTTCCCATGCAATCACCTCCTGCGACATATTGTATCATATAAAATTCTATTTGTCAAGTATGTTTTACAAAAAATTATCTTGCCAACTCTGCCCAATCCATGTTATAATGACATGGGGGATGAGAAAATGGCAGAAATTATTTATCACTTAACGCAATATGCAGCTGCGCCGCCGCAATCCAACATCGTGTGGTTGACCGCGCACGACGTGGTCAAGTTCAACGAGCACCTTTTGCTGGTGGGGCAAACGCCAAGCAAAGAGAGCCAGTTCAACACAATGGTTCAGGTGGGCGGCGTGCGATATTGTTTGCTTTACCATGACGGGCTTGCGGTTGCGCGGGGCGCGGTTGAGCCGTTAGACAACAACGTTTGGGAAGCCGCAGATATACGAACGGCAAAGGCGTATCGAAACCGAGGATTCGCAACAGAAATCCTGCGGTTTTTGAGCCAACACATCATCGAGCATGGCAAAATCGCCTCCTGCCGCACCGAAGAAGATAACGAAGCAATGCGTGCCATCATCGAAGCAATTGGCTATCAACAGATCGACCGCTGACATGGTGCGCACAAAACAAATGACCAGCACCATGATCAACAGAAGCACAAAAGCGCTTGACAAACCCCGCCATCCATGATATGATTATTACACACCAGCCCACTTCGGCAATTCCCCCGCCACGTTGTAACTCCCTATTGTTCCTTGGTATGACATGACAGTGAAGTAGTTTGGGCTAGTGAAATGGCAGTTGTAACTCCCTATTGTTCCTTGGTATGACATGACTAATTCTGGCAAAACCGCCGTCATGTTGGTGTTGTAACTCCCTATTGTTCCTTGGTATGACATGACAAGGTGGAGTGTCAGAAACTGTTGATTATGGTTGTAACTCCCTATTGTTCCTTGGTATGACATGACACGTAATTCATTGACAGGAATACCCATTTCGTTGTAACTCCCTATTGTTCCTTGGTATGACATGACGACGTAATTCATTGGCAGGAATACCCATTTCGTTGTAACTCCCTATTGTTCCTTGGTATGACATGACAGTGAAGTAGTTTGGGCTAGTACAGTGAAGTAGTTTGGGCTAGTGAAATTGCTGTTGTAACTCCCTATTGTTCCTTGGTATGACATGACATAATTATGAACGGCGCAAGAGGTGCGGGAGTTGTAACTCCCTATTGTTCCTTGGTATGACATGACAGAAAGAGCTTGGCAGCGTCCGTGCCGCGTGTTGTAACTCCCTATTGTTCCTTGGTATGACATGACTCACATAGTAAACATTCTTACGTTGTAACTCCCTATTGTTCCTTGGTATGACATGACAATCTGTCTTTACACAGGTCAACAACATGCGTTGTAACTCCCTATTGTTCCTTGGTATGACATGACATAAGCGTTGCGCGAGCCGCGAGAATGTCTGTTGTAACTCCCTATTGTTCCTTGGTATGACATGACCGGTAGCGCGTTCGCAATTGGCGATGTGGTGTTGTAACTCCCTATTGTTCCTTGGTATGACATGACAGGAATGTCCAATCAAACCGCTGGCGCACCGTTGTAACTCCCTATTGTTCCTTGGTATGACATGACTATGCCAGTTTCTTCTTGCTCGCTGCCCAGGTTGTAACTCCCTATTGTTCCTTGGTATGACATGACTATGCTCTTGGTAAATGACAAAGCTGTTTCGTTGTAACTCCCTATTGTTCCTTGGTATGACATGACGAAAAAATTGTAAAGAAGGTCAAACTTCTTGTTGTAACTCCCTATTGTTCCTTGGTATGACATGACACATAATGAAACGTTAAACACTTGGCGAACGTTGTAACTCCCTATTGTTCCTTGGTATGACATGACCGACCTGTGCAAATCCGTTGAACCACTTGCGGTTCGCGTTTTTCACAGGTCGATTATTTTGCCAAAAATGCTTGCTAATTGCGAGCGTTTTGGCGTTTTTTAAGGCGCTTTTTCAGCATGTAGGGGCGGCGGGCGCGCCGCCCGAAGCAAAAAACACATCATAAAACCGCATTTTTAAACGGTTTTCCCCACCTGTAGGAGCGGATGCAAATCCATCCGAACCACAAGCAACACTAACTTTCGCGAGCGACCAACCCAACGTTGCGCAGGCAGTCGGCAGTCCCCCTCTTTGGAGGGGGAAGGCACGCGACTAGCGTGCAGGGGAGGCGAAATCTCAAGCCATTCAAAACAGCGTCATCTGCTCAAACTCAAACGGCGCGTCATGCGGCGCATACTTCCCCACCAAAATCTCAATGGATTGATATTGCCGCTCGGTAATCACCAGCAGGCGGATTGACCCGTTGTCGGGCTTCACCGCCTCCAGGCGCTTGCGATGTTTTTCCACCGCATCCACGCCATTGCAGGTGCGCGCATACAGCGAATATTGCAGCATATAATAGCCATCTTTCAGCAAAAAATTGCGAAACCGCGTCGCATTCGAGCGCTCCTGCTTGGTCTTCACCGGCAGGTCAAAAAACACTAACATTCTCATAAATTTATTCATACCCATGTTGCTCCAGCTCAACCAGTGTGGGCAGGTTGAGCTTGTCCGCACGTCCCAAACACAGCGCAGCAGGCTCTGCACCGCAAGCTCAATGGCATACGATGCGCTGTATGTTTTGTTGTTCACTTCAAGATTGTAGTTGACCAAGTTATACAGCTGGCGGCGCAACTGCGGCGTGAAGTCTTCGTCCGCGCATTCCACCGTGCGCGCCACAAACAAGTCCACCAGCGGTCGAAATGGCTCAATGAAATCGTCGGCCAGGTTAAACTGGTTTTGCATGCTGCGGTGGTGAATCCCAAGTGCCGGCAAAAAGCCATGCACCGCTAGGCTACGCGCCACACAACCACGCAACACCGCATAGCCATAGTTCAGTGCGGCGTTTCGGGTGTCCTCGTCGTTGCTACGGGTGAAGCCCCTGCCAAACAACCGCGGAAAGTAGTACGCCGCCGCCGTGGCTTCGGTGTTGCCTTCATCGCCGCTGCGCACCGCCTTCGCTGTGTTGTTGAGATACAGCGCCGCCGGTTCGTTCCCTTGCAGCTGCATGCATAGCGCCTGGTTGCGGATTTTCGCCTGCACAATCTGCTGCCACATGCGCTTTTGCGCGGGCTTGGTGAGCGCCAGCTGCGCATGCATCACCTCGCTTTGTCGCGAGTGCTGGTGAAACGGCAGCAGCACGGCAGCGGGCATGTGTTTTTCGTTGCACACAAATAGCGCTGTGCCCTGCGCGGCAAGTGCAGCCAGCAGAGCCGTGCTCACCGAGCTTTTGCGGCTTTCGATGAGCACGGTGTCGAGGTCTTCCACGGGGATAGCGGGACCATTGCCGTGTTTTTCGGCCATGCGGCACTGTTTGAGCACAAGCTCCACATCGCCCATGACCATTGCGTTTCGGAATCCCATGTTTTCACGTCCTATTCTGTTTTATTTTTGGCTGATTTAACCTTTTGTATTGATATGTAGCCCGGGTGGCGCGCCCGCCACCCCTACATGTTGCGGCTTGACATAGCCTTGCAGGAGATATCTACCTGTAGGGGCGGCGGGCGCGCCGCCCGAAACAAAAAAACATCAATACAATTGTCTAAAAGAGCCTTATTTTTTGTGTTTCCTTGGTTTTTTAAAGTCCAGGCGCGTTTCGCGCCCTACGCGGGTGGCGTTTCCGAGCAGGTCAACGCTATATTTTTCAAGCGACACGAGAGTTTTCACGCCAAGGCTACCTTGAACGTAAGTATTGTCATGCGTAATTATCTTGATTTGAGCATTTGCGATATCCGTGCCTTGATAATATGCGAACACCCCATCGTTAAACTCCACTTTTTCTGCCAGACGCTTGCTTTCTTTGCGCACTCGTTTCATTCCTACAGATTTTTTGCCCTCAATGCGAACGAGATCATTTGGATATAGCGAAAACAGGAAGTCGTCATCTTTCATTTTCTTCCATTCGTCATGCGGCTTATGGGCTACAGTTGCTCGGTTCGGCAGCCTCGGCTTGATGGTGTCCGCCACATAAATCGGCACGAGGTAGTACCCCTCGCCCGCCACGTGGAACACATCCACGCGCAGCATCGTGCCGTTGTCAGCGCGACCTGCGCCCTTGTGCACCTCGGTGTTCACGGTGAATGGCTCCGTCACCTTCACCTTCTTCACCAACGGACCGGGCGTGCCGTCGCTCTTGGGCTTGCGAAACGGCTCAGCGAAGGCTTTTTTCGCGTCACCGCCGAACTCATTCAACCTCACCTTGAGCGCATTGTATAGCGGCAAATCGCTCTTGAAATTGTAGTAATCCGCGATTTCACCGTCCTTGCCCAGCTTGAGATCCGTGAGCGCCACTTTCTTCAGCACCACCTCGCGCTCTTCCGTAGGCAGGGACACGGGGCGGCTTTTGATGGTCTCCTTGTGCGCCGCACCCGTCACCTTGCGCCGCGGCATGCGCGACACAAACACCGGTCGCACCTGCGCCAGTTCGGCATCGGTGTAAGTGCCCAGCCGCTGCAGTGCGCGTTGCGGATTATCGTTCAAGCGCGCCTGCAATTCGTCGCGGAAGTTCGTCCACGGCTGCGGGAATCTCTCCTTGGCTTCGCCGGTTCGTTTGTCCACAATGTAATTCTCTTGCCGCTCGGCGTAGCGTGTGATGTTGCGGATCATGCCGTCGGTCACGCAGGCGACCACGGCGGCATCAAGGGCGTGGTGCAGGTCGCCGTCCTCGCGAAATTTCGTCAAGCCCCAGCGCTTGCGCATGATGCTCGTGACTGCGCCGTTCACCGCGTGCACTCGTTTTTTGCGCTCAATCGTGCTGGGCGCGAACGCCAAACAGTGCAGCAAGTAGTTGTGAAAAAAGCTTGCGATGCTCTTTGTGTCATGCAAATGGCGTTCTTTTTTCAGGCGGTCTTCGTCGGTGAACTCTTCTTTGAGCAGGTTTTGCTTTTTGCGATGCGGCAGCTTGCTGTTGTTCACCAGCACACGGAATCTGTCCGCCGCCGTGCCGCTTAAATATTCCAGCGGCAAGCGGTTGCCTTTTTGGCGGTTTTCGCCCGTGTGCACCAGCACTTTGTTGTTGTAGCTATCGTCAAAGCACAGGCTGTAGGGGATGATATGGTCAACTTCGGCATAGCCGGACTTGAAAAGCTCGCGGCGGTCAAGCTGTCTGCCGCTATACAAGCACAGCCCTCCCTGTTGCTGATATAGCTTGAGCTTCACCAAGTCCTGCCCGCTTGGGTCAATGCTATCCGTTTGGCGAATATCCTCCATGATGCGTTCATTTTGCGCTTGATTATCTTCCATGCGTTTGGTGATTTTTCGACGCTCGTCAAATGGCTTGGCGAGCTCCCGCGCAAGCTCAACTTTGATGTAGCTCGGGCTCTCGCCCATGTGGCGGATGATCGCGTTGAGCACCTTCGCGCTTTGGCTCAGCGCACGCCGCCCCACAGGGCTGGTGATGGTGTGCTCTGTTTCGCCGGCCAAATGTTGCAGTGAAATCAGCCGCGACTTCTCGCCACCACGAACTTGGAAATCATAGCCCGCCGTTTCGCATGCTTTGTCATAGGTCAAGCCCTCATGCAACTGCGGAACAATCTCGTTCAGCGCCTTCACAGACAAATGCCCGAACTTGCTGAAGCTTTTCAGCTTGTCCACCAGCGCGTTGATTTCGTCCGCGCCAAGGCTTGTTGCCGCAAGCGCCGCCCTGATTTTCTCGTCGTTTTTGTGAAGCGTAAAAATCCTGCCGATTTCGTTGCGCGTTTCGATGTCGATATACTTGATGTCCACAACACCCTTGAGCGCCTTGCGCATCTCGTGGTAGGCCTTCAGCGGCGTGTAGTCCCTGACGTTGAGCTTCGCATCCTCCGGCAGTTTCAGCAGCTTGCGCAGCGAATCCGCCGTCATCTTCGACGGCGAAGCATGCGCCTTTTCGATGATCGTCTGCCGTTCTTCGGCGAACAGCGCCCTTGTTTTCCCGCCAAGGTCAAGCCGAATATGGTTGATTTTTTGCAGCAAGTCGAACATCTCAAACGCATACGTTGCCTTCGCGGCACGCGGTTCCGGCGCTTCAAACGTGCAAACACCCACCATTTTTTCAATCTGGTTGCCGCCATATGGGCTGTCTCCGCCCGGACCTTCGTCAAACGACCGCTGCGCCAGCAGCACCGCCAGATATTGCGCTTGCAGGTTCTCGCTTGCCCATGTGTTGCCCAACTCGCGCTGGCGGGTGAACAGCAGCTCGGCTTCGTGCGCAATCATGTCCCGCGTCACGGTGTTTTTATAGTCCACGGACTTGTTGCGCTTTTCGGCGGCAAAGTCCTCGTCGCAGTGCAGCATCTCGCCCACCGTGCGGTAGCCTTTTTCGCGCATGCGCTGCGCATTTTCTTGCACAAAGCCCAGCATTTTGCCGTCTTCTTTGCTGCCGCTTTCGGCTTTTCGGTTCGACTTAAACCCCCGCCGCTGCGCCAAATGAATGAGCACCCGCGCGAACTCTTCGCGGCGCACAGGCTTGTCCAGCGCAGCCGCACGCAACGCGTAAACATCCCCCACCGGCACATCGTAGAGCGACTCCAGCGCGTCGGCATCCAGCAGCTCGTGTTGCAGCATCACACTGCGGATGCGCTGCTTGCGGTGTTTGCGGCGGCGCAACCGGCGGCGGGCGCTGCGGGCTTCGCGGCGTGGCGCAGCCAAGGATTGCCCGGTCTTGGGCTGCTCGGGCGCGTCGAAGATGCGCACGCCCAAGTTGAAGATGCGCCAAGGCTGCTCGTCTTCGTCCAGCAGCACAATTGCCCAGCCCACCGAGGTGATGCCAATGTCCAGCCCAATGCCGTATCTCATGGTGACCCTCCTAAAAACATAGATGACCCCTTATTTTACAATAAGGGGTCAGAGCTTTGCGGTGTGTTACCTTATTGTAACAACCTAATTGTTCTTTGGTATGACATGAAGAACAGGAAGATTATACCACAAAATTCGACGTTTGTCAAGTGTTTTTTGACGTTTTTCCGAAGCAAAGGCGCTAAACCTTCACCCCGGCGTGCATCACCACCGCCCACACCAGGCTGAACGCCACCAGAATCAGCGGGTTGAACACGCCGTCGAGCTGCCCTGCCAGAGCGATCACGGCCAGCAGCACATTGGCGGCAAGCGCGCTCAACAGCAACAGCACGCGCAAGCGTTTGCTGCTCTTCACCAGATCCATGCACGCCGCAATGGTGCGCAAGAAGGCTCGCGTGCCGCCCGCATGGTAGATTCCGCTGTGCCCAGCGGGTGCTTTGCCGCGCATGACCTTGCGGTATGGCGCGGCGAAGTTGTTGCGCAGCACGGCAATCGCGCCCGGCTGCAAGCCAAAGCGAGCCTCAAGCTCTTCGCTGGTGATGCATGGGTCGCTGTTGCACAGCAGGATTTCCACGTCGGCTTCTTCCAGCTGTTGCAGCGGCGCTTCGAGCTTTTCGTCGGGCGTGTAGCTAATGACGAAGTAGGCCACGGCCTGCTTTTCCACCGCCAGATAAATCACGCGGCGACCATCGCGCTCGCGTTGTTTTTCCTCAAGTTCAGTCACGGGCACTTGCACGCCGTGGTTCTCCAGCAGCTTGCGGTTGCCAAAAAACACCGGCTGGTTGTGGATGCGGCAGCTGAAGCCCATGCGGTCTTCATAGGTCAAGCTGCGGATTTCCGGCAGCACAGAGCTGTCGCCGTCAATCACGCCTTCAAACACTGCCCGCAGCGGACCGCCCGCCTTCATCGCAATGCCCACGGTATACAGCATCAGGTCGTCTTCGCGCATTTGGTTCAGGCTCTGCATGCCGTGGATGCGGCTTTGCGCCGTCACAAACATGCTGCCGCTGCTCAGCACCGCCGTTGCGGTTTTGGCGGCATCTTGCGCGGCCTGCGTGTTCAGCACCACCGCGCCATGGTTGGATGTCGTTTTCGTGCTCGCGCGCCAGGCGGTGGCTTGCGCCAGCAACGCAAATCCCGGCAAACACAGGCTCATCGCAGCCGCGGCCGCAGCCATACCCAAGCTTGCGCTTTCAAGCGAGAACTCGCCGTTTTGCACCGCCACCACAATGCCCAACACCGCCGCAAGCCCCAGCGCAAACGGCGCATACCAGCGGCAGAGCTTGTCGATGGCGGTTTCGCGGTGCGACTGCGCCACAAACTCCTCGGGCATGTCCGTGGAAAGCGAAAGCGCGGTTTTGCCACCGCTAAGGTTTTGTTTGGCGGCGCGCTCGGGGGTGGCGCCCTTGCCGTCTAGGTGCACCGCATGCAGGTGCTTTGCCGCCGTGAACGTGCAAAAGCGGAAGTTGTCGCAGCGTTGCCGTGCCTGCACGAACTTAGCCATCGCATGCCCTGCCGCCCCCACCAGGAACAACGGCACCATGTGGCTGCCGCGCAGCATGCCCTCTTCGCCGGGCAAAAACAGCAGCACAACTTGCGCGGTGCAAAGCAGCGCAGCCAGCAGCAATAGTGTGTCGGCATTCGGTTTTGCTTTCATCAACCCCAGCAACCCGCGCCACAAGTCCGGGACGCACACACCAAGCGCCATCACAAAGAAAAACGCCATCGGTCCAAGATATTGCGGGGTGTCCGTGCCCAACCACAGCCCACCCACTTGCAGCAAAATCCCCAGCAGCGCGGCAACGATCATCGCAAGCATCGCGGTGGTGCGTTTGGCGCGCGTGCGCAGCAAGGCAGAAAACACATCATTGCGCATGTAAGCGCTTTTGTATTCATACCGCGGCGTGCCCACATCGTGCTGCGGTTTTTCCGGCTCGGTCGTCAGCAAATCTTGCGGGATTTTCGGCAGCTGCGCGGTTTTGCTTCGCTTCGGCAGCGGTCTCATCTTGAACTGGTTGGTCAGCACCTGCCGGTTTTGCGCCAATTGCTCGTCGGCTTCGTCTTGCGCAAACTGGCGCGGCGGCTCGGGCGCAAAGTTCGGCAACCGCTGCTGCCCCTCGGGGATATCCTCGTCCACCGGCTCTTCAATCACGGTCACGCGTTGGCGCTGCAGCAGCTCGGTGGCTGGCAGCAAGCGCGGCACGGGCGTGAGGTCCTGCGTGGCCTGCAGACCATCGCGTTGCACCAGTACGCCGTGTTTTTCCACCGGCTCAAGCACCCGGGTATAGGCTTCGCGCGTGCCCTTCGGCGGCAAATTCAGCCGAAAGCCCTCCATGGCCTCAAACATCTCTTGTGCGCCAATGGGCACAATTTCTTGCGGACTAATCTCCTGCGCCGGCGCTTCAACCGCCACGGATTCTTGCCGCACAGGCTCTTGCGGTGTTTGCGCACCCGTCATAATTTCTTCCGGTCGAATCTCCACCGTGCCAAATTCATCACGCGGATAATCCAGCAACGTGGTGAACTCCAGCGCAGGCGTAGGCGCGGGCGCTGCAACTTCTTGCGGCGCAGGCACTGGTTCTGGCTCGGCAACCGGTTCGGGTTCAACCACCGGCACAGGCGCAACCACAGGCGCAGGTGCAATCACCGGCTCGGCGCGTGGCGGCTCGGCCGGTTGCGGCGTAGCGTTCACCGCTGGTTTGGCGGGCGCTTCAATGCCCAAATCACCCAGCAGCGAGTCAAAATCGTCCAAGTTCCAGCGGCGCTGAACCGTTTGCGCTTGCTGCGCCGTTTCATCCATGCGAGCCCGCAAGTTCGGCGGCAAGTTTTGATTTTCGTGCATCTATCTCAACCTCCACCTCATGATTTCATATAATACTATCCCCGCCGCCACCGACGCATTGAGCGAATCAATCTTCCCCTGCATCGGCAGGCTCAGCAGCGCATCGCAGCGTTCTTTCACCAGCCGCCCAAGCCCGCGCCCCTCCGAGCCAATCACCAGCGCAATCGCGCCGTCGAGCTTCGCCTGGGTGTAGCACTCGCCCTGCATGTCCGCGCCATAGACCCACACGCCGCGCGCCTTGAGTTCCTCAAGCGTTTGCGGGATGTTCGCCACACGTGCCACCGGCAGGTGTGCAATTGCCCCAGCGGATGCCCGCGCCACCACTTGACCCAGCGGTGCACTGCGGCGCTTGGGCACAATCACGCCGTGCGCCCCCGCAGCCTCCGCCGTGCGAATGATCGCGCCGAGGTTGTGGGGGTCTTCAATTTCGTCGCACACCACCAGGAATGGCGGCTGATTTTTCTCGGCTGCGCGGGCGAACAAGTCGTCCACATCAGCATAGGCCTGCACCGCAAGCGTCAGCACCACGCCTTGGTGTTGCGCATTGCCGCACAGCTGCGCGAGTTTTTCGCGCCGCACGTCTTTCACCGCAAGACCTTGCGCTTTGGCCAACGCGATAATCTCGCCCAAGCCCTTGGTTTCGCCCTGCGCCACGAACAATGCGTCGCACGGGCGGCCGCTTTTGAGCGTTTCGGCCACCGCGTTGCGCCCGGCAATGCATTCATGCTCGTGCATACAAAACAAAACCCCTCTTCTTGTGCATGCTATAACTCTATCTATTATAGCACATCTGCGGCGCAAAGGAAAGAGGTTTTTGCAATTTTTTTCGGAAAAACATACTAATTATGGGGGATAAGCTCGAACAAATGCACAACATGTGCTGGTTTTTTGCAACGCTGCAGAAATTTCCACCTGTAGTGCGGCGCGGACAGGCTGTGTATTATTACACTTCGGGCGGATTTACCCGCGGCTTGATGAAATCAGATCATGCCGTTTCCTGAGCGGCCCTCGCGCGGGCGCGGGGGCTGTCGCCGCGAGCGAAACCGGCACATCGCACACCGTTGGCGCGGCGACTGGGGGTGCGGGTTTCGCTGCACATTGCGGGTAACATCCACCTGTAGGGGCGGCAATCTTGCCGCCCGAACCACAAAAAGCGCAGTCGTTCACCGTTTAAGCCCCGCCCCCTTCTTTAGAGGGGGGATGTCCCGCAGGACAGGTGGGTGCGTTTCACACCCACCCTACAACCAACCCCAGCAATACAATTCTCTAAAACGCCTCACACCAACTCCACCACAAAATACGTCTCAATCCACTCGCTGTGCATGAAGTTGCGCCCACGGATAATCACATGGTCGTCATACACCTCAATTTGCACGCCCTCGCCGTCAAACTCATCGCCATCGGGCACATGGCTATGCATGCCCGGCACGTTGATATAGTGCACGCCGTTTTCTGTGCTCAAGTTCAGCGGGATGGTGTGCCAGTGTCCGTTGAACACAAACACGTTCTCACGTTGCGACAGAATCTCGCGCACGCAGGCGGCACGGGGGAAGAACTCCGCCCGCGGGAAGGGCACATCTTCGGTCAGATACTCATGCACATGCTGGTGCACAAACACGAACACGGGCTTGTCGGCGGGCGTGTTGGCGATGGTATCATCCAGCCAATCCAGCTGCGCCTGCGAGAGATAGCGTTCGCTGTCCGGTCCTTCGCCGGCAATGGAGATAAACGGGAAGCCGTTGATTTCGCGGGTATAAAACGCCTGCGTGCCGCGCATGTGGCGGTCGTAGCTGCGCCAGAAGAAGTTGTGGCGACCAATGCCGCGGCGAGCGCTCATGTCGTTGAGGTTGAGGTCATGGTTGCCCAGCACCACAAACAGTTCGTCGGCAGGGTTGTAGCGCTGCAACATGCCATACAGCCAAACATATTCCAGCCATTGACCGTTTTGCGTGTTATCGCCCAGCAGCACCAGAGCATCCACAGGCTGCGCCGCGCGCTGCAGGTCGTTGAGCGAGTGCCGCAGCGTGCGGAAGTTGCGCGTGGGCAGGCTAAAGCTGCTGAAGAAGAAGCCTTGCATGTGCAGGTCGGCAAACACGCTGACGTTTAGGCGCAGGTTGTCGGGGTCGGTTGCATCCATCGCAGCGCAGGGGCAAATGCGCGGCGCACTGATGCCGCTGAACAGCATCACCACCGCCAGAAACACGCCCACCAGGCGCAGAAAAATGCCGTTGAAGAATGTCAGAATACCCATGATGAATCTCCTTTGTGGTTGATTTTGTATTATTTTTGTATGATTATTGCGCATTCGGACGACCACAGGTCGCCCTGTTGTGCTCCGCACGCCTTCCTCACCCCTCGCGGCTCGGGGAGCTCCTTCCAGAGGAAGGAGCCTGGGGACTTGTTGCTTCAAGTTTTGCGGTTGTTAGCCGCTTAATCCTCGGCTCCTTCTTCTAGAAGGAGCTGGCACGCGCCGCGCGTGACTGAGGAAGGCTCGCGGAGCGACGTGGCTTTCGTCTTTTGCCTTCGCCGTGGCTACGCACCATCTGTAGGGGCGGCAATCT
>Ga0209755_10002493_pt1 | contig 25213 bp, 15 predicted proteins | sample TergutCo191P1_FD_187301 | JGI IMG/M metagenome (GOLD analysis project Ga0209755, IMG submission 187301) | Cornitermes sp. P1 segment gut microbial communities from Petit-Saut dam, French Guiana - Co191P1 (SPAdes) (version 2) | ecosystem: Host-associated > Arthropoda: Insects > Digestive system...
GAGCAACTATTAGAAGAGAAATAAAGAATACAACAAGTGACATCTAGTTGGTTTTTCTTATCCACACTGAATTACGATGCACGGTCAACCACACATCAGATTGATAAGTGTAGTTTGCAACTTCTGATTGCAAGGGCACCTAAAATGATATGATGCCTCAGATACAGTGATGAATTCACATTAATTACATGCATGCAGAAATTTGAATACTTTACTTTTTCAGAATGGTCAACCTGTCTCGTGCTGTGATCATGTGAAATCACATTTGCTGTTCTTCACCCACAAGTTACTATGAGTTAAAGGTACGGAAATTCCCTGTTCTGGACAAAGCTCCAGTATTTCTGGTTTTACTGCTAAGTAAATAATCATCCAAAGAATTTATTCCCACAAAACCTAATTTATACATAGTCTTAAATCCCTTACTTTCTTTGAAATTTCATTTTTTATTACAAAGTGCAAAAATCTTATTGCTTCTCTTTTGACACCATCTTAAATTCCTTGTTGCATGGCTCCAAAATAACAACTTCAATCTAGTGGCCACGTGACAAAATCCACTTGCTCTGAATCTCTTAGTTTCCTTCATGCTTATACATTTGTAACGGATATTTGAAAACTTGCTATGAGGTAACAAGATTGGAGAATACAAGTGATTTGTTCTATAATTTTCTTGTTGCACCCTATGCATGATGATAAATCACGTGTTATGTAGGCATTTACACCAAGGATGGAATTGTAGCTGGCACTGTTCTTCATTAATTCATCCAAGGTGTGACAGCAAGTGCGGTCCTGGATTGAAACCTTTACACCTGCACTATTGTCTCAGTATGTGTATGCACCAGACATATTAGGTTCCTCTGCTCTTTGTCTCTTCCGTGATAGGATGTGACCAGGACCTAGTGATTCAGTGTGATGGATGGTGATATCTCAAGGTCATGGTTATGAATGAAGCTGTGTTTCTTATTACATGGCCTGCAATAAATGTATCCAACATACTCTGCAGAGATGATAAAGTTTAAGGTAAAGGTAAAGTTCAAGTTCACCCTAGAACAAGCCACAAAGGCCCATATGGGGAGTAGAGGTATAGCTCTACTCTTTCCTTAACCTTGGTGCTAGATGGGGGTGGATGTTTGCCACCACAGCCTCTTTACCCTGGGAAAGATCCGGTACCCATAGTATAGGAGACTAGGTGGGCCCCAGGGCCGGTCTTGATGGGAACGGAAAATCACACCCCCAACGGGATTTGATCCCCGAACCGCCCAGCCCATAGCGAGTCGCTATACCGACTGAGCTGTCCCAGTCCACATGATAAGGATTAACTTAACGTATATTAACTGAATCTCTACAGAGATTTTAGTTCCATTATTGTGAATTAAAATATAGAGTTTAGAATGCATTCAAGTGTGAAGTAGTACTTTTGACTCACTAATTTCTCCTGAGTGTGTGTGGCAGTGGTAGTGAGGTTTGAACTTAAGAGAACAAAGAGTGTGAAATGCCAAATGATGAACAAATGTCTTCAAAAAGGTCAGAATATCTAGCCCTTATCGGACTCAGACTAGCTGACTAGGATGACTAGAATACACACAGTATAAGATTCAGAACTCCCAGCAACCACACAAATGGACATGCAGTGAATAGTGTCATCATTTGCCCCACCTTTCTATGGATTTCAGTAAGTTTATTTGTCACTGGATAGCCACCTTCAGTAATGAAGGTAATTAGCTTAGTGACAGTTTCTTCAAGCTTTCTCATTAGGTTTACTTATGTGAATATTTCACTCCTGCCACTTGAATATTAGCCCCTTGACTTTATTCAGACCCATGAAATCACATATGTTGTGTGTGAATCATCCATATTTTGACAGTATTATTGTAATAAAGCAAAGGTCTGCTAATGGTAAGTGGCCAGACATGTTTAGTCTGACCCACCTGCCTATGAAACCCCACTCAAGTGTGACCAACTGATATTTTTGTTTAAATGATTATAAACTAATATAAATGTAGTCCTCATAAATGGTTCTTTATACCTTTTATATATACAGGGTGATGCAAATGTCACTTAAAACTCATTGTTTAACAAGCTGCCTGTAGTTTCAAGTGCTTTTGTGTCACTCTGTACTTCATATGAAGGGTGCTTATATTGATAATATATTCAGTGTGGGAGCCTTCAGTTTTAAAGTTACATTCTGAAGTCGTTTTAATACAGTTTTATAAAAAGTACTGTGTAACTAATTAAGTCCATGGAGCAGAGTCCTTCTTGAGAAGCTGATAGTTATGCACCTAGTCAAGAAATTACCCACATTTTATGGAATATGAAGGCTCATTACTATGTTTACAAGAGTTCACTGCTTGTCCATCTCCTGAACCAGATGAATCCATACCAACTCATAGTTTTCCTTTACACTCAATTTTAATATTTTTCCATCTAAGCCAAGGTCTTTGAAGTGGCTTTTTCCTTTGAGTTTCCCCACAAAAACTATGTGCCACATACCCTGCTTAAAAGCTATAATTGTTTGATAAATATGAGTAGTTTAATGTACATACAAAATCATGTTACAATTTATGATACTGCATGTCAGACATGTTGTGTAAGTCATGCCCAGGTTGCCATAGTTATCACTGTTGTTGTGTTCTCTGTTAAGTTGTAGCTGAGGAAGAAGAAAGAGTTAAGTACAAAACGCAGTTGCCATGGTTGTGAGGTATGTTCCCTCTGAGATATGCACTGATCAACAAATAAAAGTTGATCATCAACCAGATGGCAGTGTTTTGAAAGATGATTTTAATGCTTGGTTTGCCATAAGAATAAAGAAATAACCAATAGTTTGCGAAATCATGATGTTGAAGTGCTCTGCAGTGGTAATAATGTATAAGAATGGTACATTCAAAGGGTTACCTATGGAAGCTATTAGCTAGAAATGGAATTTGTCTAAATTTTTACTAAATGTTCAATAAATTACCTCTCATACATTTTATAGGCTATCATGGCTGTAGAAAACTACAAATTTTACCATTTAATGGCACTCTGGTTAGCATTTTTAAGATATTTATTTGTGCATCATTCCATTCTCAAGGTGTATATTTTTAATACCATATTTACTCCATTACAAGATGACTCTAATGTAAGACCCCCCCCCAAAAAGAACATGGCAGCCAAGAGAAAATGTATTTATTGAAATCTACATCAACCCCCAAAAATAAAATGTATACTAAGAAAATATATTCTAGTATTAATTGCATACATTTAATACACAAAGTATGTCAGATTCTGTCTACCTTTACTGGTCAGTGTCGCTGTCTCCATCTTCACAGCAAGTGCCTTTACCGTCCTCACATTCAGTCCACCTCACTGCCATTCCACAACATACCACCATCAGTCACATCCACTGCATTGGATATACAGCACTTCTCAAAACCCTTCACAATCAATTCTGGTGAGATGCACTGACATGCTGTTATGTGATTTACATTGACTAGATAATACATTTATACTTCTTGGTTGATAAAGTTACTTGAACCCGTGAAGAAGATCGATGGTTTTCCTCACAGATGGTGTTAGTGGTGTTAAGAATTTTAAATACTTGTGTTCTTCATTTCTGTGTTGTGTCTGTGGTATGATCAGTCTGTATTCTTGGCTCTTTTTTTATGGATTTTGGTTTGTGGATTGGTCTAGGTTTTATTTTTGATTCTTGTATTAAACTCTTAATTTTTCAATAGCCTTTTTCCTATTACTACCCTTGGACTAGGTCTGTCCTCAGGTGCATATCTTAACAAGTTTACTGTTTGTATGGTGCCCAGTGGCTGAAAATAGCTCAATCTAAGGGGCCCATCAGCTTAGGTGCTTCTTTACCTAAAGAAGGAAATAGAGCTGGCTTCTAAAATGTCATGCTTCTTGAAGAAATTTGATGATGAATGAAGTCCAAAAAAAGAAGATTGTCTGTTACACTAGTCTTGCTCTGTTCTCGCTTGTTTTTATATTGGGTGATATAGGCCTTGGTTTCACTCTGTATGGTCCAGTTTTGCACAGTCATGGTCGGTGCTTCATACGCAAATTTAATGTAACATCACATACTTAAGCACCAAATTGAAAGGAGAAACCTCGTCTTTCATTTGAATAAATATGGTATTCCATCATTTATCAATTAAAGAAAATTACATTATAAGTTGATTCTATCTTGTATTTGCTGTTTTTTAGTCACCAGATGCCTACTTTTATAAACTCTGCACAGGAACGGCATGTGAGATGCATGAAGTTCTCGAAGCAGTGATTGTGAAGAAGACACTCTTGTGGGATGTGATGCTCTGTAGACCAGTAGAAATGTATCAGTGTTTCAGAGGAATGTACTGCCTTCATAGTTGGTATTACAGAGTTATTTTTGCCTAACATGTAAATTTCTTCCAGACTACACAGCATAACATCCCACAACATAGTGTTTTTCATAGATATAGTGTTTTAAAATACTTGTCTGTATTATTATGAAAAAATCACATAAGTCTGATATTTATGATAATGATCTTTATGAAGTAAACTTTTGTACAGCGAACAGAAGATGAATGAAGTATGATATTATGGAATAGAACTGGTAGGGCCTAATTGAAATTTCATCTGAACCAGTTATCCTGACTGAGGTTTGTATGGTTTTCTTCACTCTCTTTAGGTGAGTACTAGGATACTACATGGAAAAGACCAAAAAGTTTTTGGAATTCATTTCTATTAAGATGACCATGATTGAAGTTGATGTGAGGTGGCTGCAGTTTGCAGGGGTAGACGGTGTGCCATCTGTGGCTTAAGCTAGTAGAGATTGAAACGTGTGAGTATGCTGCCATCAGCCTTGGAGTGAAATTGTCAAGACCCTTGTCCCTTGAAGATGGGACTGATATCCATCCCAAAACATCAGTAACAAACGAATCTACACTCACCACAACCCAGAACAGAGAAGACTTGAACTACATTGCATCAAAGGTCTGAAACCTTGCATCTCTGGATCCTGCTGCAGGTCATGTGCTAAATACTGCTAAAATGTTGGCAGTGTGAAGTTCTACATCAGTCACGGAACTCAGTCCTTACACTGTGGCTGAAGAAAATGTGTCAGCTGGCCATGTGTTTGCATGTATTTTGTGTCTGCATACACCTCACCTTTAGAACTCAGTTTGGTTGTGTGACATTAGCTTGTGCCATTTCATTTATGCTGTCATTTATTTGTTCAGTACAGTCTTTCCTTCCTTCCTTCAAAAAGGGCAGAAGGAAGTGCTTGGCAATTTAGGTGTAATTCTTGCTATAACAACACTTGAACTGTTATGTTTATAGTGTTATTCCTTTCTTTGGCATCCATATTTCATTATGAAGTGTCATGAAACAGAGTGTTAATGTGCATTGATATGTATCTGATACTACCCTTCATTGCATGCTGGTGATGAGGTTGACAGAAACAGTCAGCATTCACAATTAATACAGTATTTTGATAGCCTTTCTAGTGGGAAAGTGCTAAGGGACTACAGTATTTAAAATCTTAATACATTACTATTCATTGTGGCAGTGCCATAAGTGATTATTCATTTTGCACATTGTTTTTGTGTAACTGCAATTGTAGTGTAACTGAAAATGTACTGAGATATAAACATAGCTAGAATAATCTAGCTGGTATATTGTCTAGGCTGTGAGCTGGATGAATGAGGAATCTTCATTCCCTGTGAATGTTAAAATTGATGATGATGATGATGATGGTGGTTGTGGTGGTGATGGTGATGATGATATGAGAGATGCCTTCACCATGGCAGCTTTATCAAATAGAAAGCCTGCATCTGCCAGGACATTCCTACACAGCTGTTGTGTTGGAAGCCATCATAAATGGGACACTTTGTATTAACTCTGTATAAGTCTTGCTGAAATTGAATGAGGATAATTTTAGATTTCTTACACCTAGTGATGATTACCATGTATGACCCTTCCACTGGTCCACCCTCATCCATAGTCCATGAGACATACTGCAGAACCACAGTTTTACTGAAAATGCATGCTGTGAACATGAAGTTCTTGAAACATGGCTTGTTAGAAAATGGTATTGTTACCTGGAGATAACTTTTTTCAGATAGGTTTGGGACAGCAGTATTGACCAATACATAGGTATATCTCACTGCCATCATGTGATTCTTTCTGTACAGGAAACTTAAGAGAGGCTTACAGTAATGTATCTTATCCACATTTAAAGTTCATTTTGTGTTGTTGTTTTTAAACACAATAATATTAATTCTGTAATAATGTTCTGAATGGTTTTTATTGGCCTGTCTTGTATGAAACTTTCATGACTCTAAACAGACTGCAGTTTGAAATTCATTTAGTGTAGTAACATACTTTAAACCTCCCCTTCATGAAATATTATCATCCATCAAGTTATTGCCCCATGATGATGTCACATTGAGTTCATTTCTTATTTAATATAAAACTAAATGAGATAGAGACTTCTTATGTTTGAAAGTGTGTGTAAAATGGGAAGAGACTATGGCCAATATCAGTGTATTATGTTGGTAGTAACATCAAGGGACATAAGACATTCAGCACTACAGATGTTCTAGTCATAACTGAAATTGCTTATCTTCCAAACACAAGCACTTGTGTTACCTGCAAGCCAGCCTGCTCTCTTATTTAACCTTTTCCATGCTGTAGATGAAATACATCATTTTTACACTCTTTTCTTATTGTACTTGAAAATATAAAATACATGAAGAATTTTTTAATGGAATTCTATAGGTCAGAATGTTAGAAGTGTAGTACATTGGTTTAACTTTCTGTTTTCTTACTCAGGAGTCAGAGTTTGACATCTGAGGCTGCCCATCATCACACAGTTGCGATTTTTCTCAGCTGTCCTTATAAATTCTGGAATAGTATATCATGCCTCCTCTGCTCTGTACTAATTTGTAAATGTCATGATTAATCAGACATCAGTGATTTTCTCCAAAAGCTCAGCCAGTGTAGTGTAGTCTTCTGTGCCTGTCTTTGGCCAGAATACAGTTCACATCTTGATCAGGTTTCAAACTATCTTGACTGGAATCTTGTAAGAATCTTCCTCAGTTTCATGAGGCAGATACTGATATATATCTTCACATACGATTTGATTGTTTCTCACCAAATTCTTGTTTACTTACTACTCAAATATACTGCTTTATTTGACACTAAATAATCAGTTCAGACAACGGCATAAAAAAATCTAAGAATCAATTCAGAGCCTCGTTTCAAAAGTAAGGATATCAAATTGTGTATCAAGTCACCTACAGTTGTTGCTCATATATTTTCTTTTTGTGATTACAAAAATGTTTGTCACAAGAACAGTATTGATAAAAAATAAAAGTTTAAAATTTTTTTACATCAGTAACTAAAGTTTTTTCTTAACAGAGCCATTATGAACCTTAATTAAGTCCAAATGTAGTGTTGTTTTGTTTCTGTTCCTGTTCCTGTTCCTGTTCCTGAAACTTATCAACAATATTATTTATGTTAAACTTTTGCCACATTGTATCTAATAGTTGTTATTAAAAATATTGCAGTAATGTCAGAATTGTGTTGAACTGTGTTGATGAATTCTAAATATATTAATTTAGTTCCTGATCATAATGAATTGAATTTATAATTAATTATGTATATGTTTACAACACTATTTTTAATAGTTTCTGTCATATAAACGTATATTATTTATTTATTTATTTATTTATTTATGTGTATATTTATTTGCTTTTGTATTTTATCAGTTTACTGTGTTATGGCACACATATGTTTTGAGAGGGACCTGAAGTTCTAAGTTGCACCATTCATATCAGTGACATTATAAACTCATATTCGTATATGCACATGTGATACATGTTACTGAAACTGCAGAACAGCATAAGTTACAGGTTTTAAGGTGTGGCATCCATACTGTGCTTGTAGAATACATTATGAAAGAAATGGAACCCATTAACACACAACTTTTATTGTAGCATTTGTGATAGAAGCTACATGTTTTGGCTACATGAAATAGCCATCGTCAAGTTGTAAATATCAGGCATGTAAGAAGGAGAATTATATACTTCTAGCCCTACTACATACAATTGTAAAAATTTATGGACGAATTCTTGGCCTTACATCAGGTGTATATGAAAGCTGCACACAGAAAACATTTTACAATATATAAGAAGTACTCTAAAATTATTAATAATTAGGTCAAACAATTTTTAAGATTAAAGATAAAAAATAAAAACTTCCATAAACGTCCTTGTTTTTGTTTTTTAGGTTAATGAACAGTAGTCAATTTATGCGGTGATTATATGAGTTCAAGTAGTGAGCCGATCATCTGTGATATCAGATATTTAATGGCTTATGTGGTATGTTCATGCAATGTCCCATACAAATTCATTAATGTACGGTCAGATGTAATATTTAAATTATGTATAAGATGTGAATTCAGTCACTATTGAGTCGCATGCACATACACCAATAGAAGTAATCTGCATATGAATTACAACTTGCTGAAACCACAATGTGAGACACCTTGCGAGTCTGACACTTGGAATGCATGCATCTGGTGTTCAATCACTATGGCCTAAGGTAGATATCTACAGTTTTCTATGGGTAACTTTCATTTATACCTGATGTAAGGCTGGAACTTGTCCTTTAATTTTTATAATTATTTGTGGTAAGACAAGATGTATATAATTCTCCTTTTTCACATGTCTGATAATTACAGCCTGATGATGGCTATTTTACATAGCCAAAATGTATAGCTGCTATCGCAATTGCTGCATAAAAGTTGTGCATTGATGGGTCATATTTCTTTCAGTATCTAAGTTATGAGTGATGAAGTTATTCAAACATTTGTGCAACGTGTCAGTTGCGGTCAGAAAATAAGTTTACAGTGTTTGTATTTGTGTACTTTATTTTCACCAGCAATAAGAACAGTTTGTACTCAATTATACTGCTGCCTCACTAATTTTCCATATAACCCCCCTCCCAGCTGTTGCATTTATCTTATTTCTGTTCTGTCTTGATGTCAGGATATGTCCTGTGTTACCTATCAACAATCGTGCAACATCTGTTTCCAGTCCACAATTGTCTAACTTGTGGCTGCTAGGATTTTACTTCAGCACTGGAAACACTTGATAATTACTTGGCAGCAAATTCCCCTTATATGATGCATGCCATGCAAGCTGTTTAGTTACCAAACCTGTATGCCATGTAAACTTATCTTATGACTATTGCTCATAGTTGTTGTCATTTATTTCCATTACAGTGTACTTGAAACTAAATTGACAGTTCCATTTTTAAAGAAAGAGGATGTGCATGTGTATGAATAATAATAATAAGAAGAAGAAGAAATGTTCATATGTTCTGTTGTACTCATGAGTGAATGAAGCAAATGTGCATATGTGAATTATCAAAACTCTGTAATCTCCATTCCCTCAAAGACAGAATATAAAAACAAACAATAGTTTAATAGTGAAATTGTTATTTCTTGGATATGGTCACAGCAACAAAATACCAGCTGCGAGAATCTGACAGCATGTGAATGAATGCATAGAACTGTATAGTATTCATATTTCAATAATATACATGTATATACCATATTTCATTTTATGATTACATTTCAAACTGTGAAAGAAAAATTACTTCTGTAACCCATGCAGCTTGGATATTTCCAGATTTGTCCCTGTGATCACAGAAGAACTTCTGTGCAAATAAATTGCATACACAATAGTAGGCTTAATTTATAATGTAGTCATGCATTTCTTATAATATTTTGCACATGTACAACAGTACCTGAACTACAGTAATAAATACAGACAAAATTGCCCCTTAAACAGTGATTTAAATTGCCATATCTTCTGGACTGTGAGACATACTATTTTTTTGTCTGGACAATACTGTATAAAATTTTTCTGCATCTTATGGTCTAAAGGTCTACTGATATGACCTTCAGTGCAACTGAGATTCTCACATTCATTTGAGGGACAGAAGTACTTATCACATATCTCATCTTTGGACACAAAGGAACAAAGCTTTTTTGATCCCTATACAAGTTTCTCAGTAGCACACAGTGATAGTGAGTTTACTGAAAATAAATTTCTTTTCTTAATGGAATGTGGAGTAAAGAGATTAGGACTTTGTATACTGTAGGTTTTAAGTTCACTTTCAGGTTAAGCCAAATTAAATTAAACTGAAAAAATTATAAATACAAATGTGTCAGTCAATAACACAACAATTTGTTTTATATACAATAAAAATAGTATATTGTCAGGGCGACATGTTTCAACCTTCACTGGGTCATCTTCAGCCCCTGTGAGAAACAGATCCAGGAACTATCTATATTTCATTGCATTGTAGGATCCCAAATGCTTACAGATTATATTACAGGAATGTAAAATACATGAGTTTGTATACATTAGGATCTATATAACAGTCTTAGCTTTGAAAAGTTAAGAATTATCTGAGATGGTGTTATATTAAAACCAGCTGTGTATAAAAGACTATATAAAAACTTGGTTTTGCTTTTAATTTTAAAAACGTGAACTTTTTTAGTGCATGTTCTCTGTTTCTTCGGTGATATGAGAAACTGGTGTTTATCACTCTTTGATGGCCGATGGCAAGGAGACAAGATGATATTCCACTTCCAATGAGATTAATCATTTCTTGGTGGCATTGTCATGTGTTCTTGCAGACTAAATGTTCTATGTCGATCTTTGCATATGGCTTCGCTGAGTATGCTGTCTTGTACTTGGGTGAGTAGATTATTGTTTCATACCATAACATTGATTTTTGTAGAGCTTGGTGGCGAAGGTAAATGGCCTGACGTATGTTGTTCAGTACTAACTTGTATCACTTTGAATTGGAGTGGTGATCTTGTGTGACTGTTTTATACAGTCTTTTATACACAACTGGTTTTACTATACTACCATCTCATATTATTTTTACCAAGTTTTTATACAGTCTTTTGTACACAACTGGTTTTAATATACCACCATATCAGATAATTTTTACCAAGTCTTTCTACATTGATAGTTACCCTCATATAAACTCCACATCTTGTATACAGTATAAGTGATAGGCAAAAGAAATTCTGAAGCGATATCTTAGAGGGAACACAGTATGTTATTCACAGCAATATGCAGGAGGGAGATGAATGGACATTGTAGGATAATGGAGAGGGAAACAGCATGTAGACTGGTGATTTGTACTGTAATGCCTCCCGAGATGGTACTCCGACCTAATTGCACCTGCCTCGTGAAGACACAATAATTTAAAGGTGTGCGGCTATTAACATCAGCGCCAAAGTCACTAATTTCTATGCTGCCACCAGCCAGATTCTGACCAAATTTAGACTGTCGGAAATCTGACAAACTGCTCTGCCACACAATGAAGTAAAATACAAAATGTGCTCATCCATATTTCTCAGGTAACTTATCTAATACTCCAGGGATGTCAATCAGTAGTCAACAGTGCATCAATTATGTCAGTAGAATTTAATAATTAACCCAAAAATATTTAATATTAAAGTAAAAATAAAACTATACAAACTACCATAATTTACACAGTCACAATGTAACAAATGTTTGAATTTAGTAGTTCGCCCAAATACTCATCTTGCCTTCCTTTATATAGCCCAATGTACGCCATAAATTTAGAATAAATTTCTAAATAATTTTTCTAAATAGTTGTTCACTGGAATTGCTCAACTCGCGTAAATTAATTCAAAACGGTTTCCTAACACGTCCAACACAGCTTACCTTGGATACTTGGCAGAAGTCTGTGTCTTGTGCACATAATATCAATTCTTCTTCAGCGTAGAAGTCAGAACAATACTTCACGTTGACCAAACACATAGGTATAACCAAAATTTCCACAAGAATGAGGGCGTTTGCCTGGTTACAGTGGACTATATAGAGCAGGGCCGCTGACACATCTAAAAGTATTCTTCAGGGCATTAAATTGTTTGCCACGGGGAAGCTCACTGAAAGTTCATAGGCTCCACAACTTTACGGCAAAAGGAAATTCAATGTCTTGAGTTGCACACATTTGTAAGTGCAGTGCACTGCTATTTTCAGCATTCAAAAGCCTTTTCACGTCTATGTTTGGCTGTTTTCCCAAATGAATTTTGTAAGAACATTTTTCATTTATTACAGTACTAAACATTAGGAATAATGAATGACAGGAAAAAGAGTTTTGCAGAGTAAGGGACATGCTGATTAATCTCACAGAAGAACATCAAGAGTATTACTACCACTTGGATGCCATTGATTATTTAACTTCACAGCAACTGAACTGAACTTGGAACTGCAGAGGGATAATGTGGATGATTTCTGGGGAGAGACTTGGCTGTTAAGTGCAAGGGCCTGTAAGTATGAATAAAGAAAGGAACAATATGACAGAATATTAATATTCTGGATTGTGATGCCATGAACTATCCATACAAGTGCCAACACTCTTGAGGAATCAGTCATCCTCATCTTAACCATGAGGATACAGGCATCAGATTTCTCTGTAACACAGGACATTAGCCTAAGTAATTAAAAATAGCCACAAAGAACATGATAACAATCTGAACAATTTGGGCTGCAAAGACCTGAAATTTTATGATAGGAAAATATGTACCTTTAACTCTAATAAGAAAATGGAGATGCAAGAATTAACTGTTTAGAAACATTTGCCACAAAGACCATTACATATACCTAAGTACATATGCTCATGCAGTATATAATTTATAACACACAGTTTACTTGAAAATGATGACATACAGAAACAGTGCACATAGTAATGAATTAGCAATAATGGATGACCTCCTAAACTGCTATTCCAGATACAGATCACATGATGTACTGAAATCACAGTTTCTTAATTTTAGCGTTCATTTGCACTGAGGATCTTTAGGACTGGAAGCAAGGTTGCTGGTTAAGACGTTTATTGTACATAAGACAGTCTATCCAGAAGAATATCAATGAGATTTCTGGTCATACCAATTGGTTATGTATAAAATGCACACAAAACCATCACCACCATCAACAGTGTTACAACCATCATTAAGAGTGGTCAACAAAGATTTTGTCCCATGAGGAAAACTGTCTGTTTCTGATGTATTTTTGGACACTGAATTCAAATATGTTCCCAGAATTTCTCTATCACCCACAGCTTTTGTGTTGCATCAAACTGTGTGAAAACACAAGCCTACATATGTGAGTCACTGGGGGCCTCTAGGAGGTAATCTGGACATGTAACAAGCAAACACTCATGTGTCATACAAGTGTGACTAACAGTCCTCTGCCGGTTGTTGGCCAGAGCTCAATGTGTTATCGTCTCAGAAGTACATAGTGTTCCACCAATAATGTCCCAAGAAAGTGCATAAATTCTGCTACATCTGTGGTGAGGTGGCATTCAAATCCAAAAGACAGTCTTTCACACCCCTGATTAAGAAATGCTATGAGGATTATTTCAGCTGCAAAATGGGTGATCAGGATAAGAGTTGGGGTCTTCACTTTTGTTGTGTGACATGTGAAAAGCTTCTCGTGGCACGGGCAAAACATTCACACTGTATGCCTTTCGCCATTCCTATGGTTTGGACAGAGCCCATGGACGATGTTCCAGATTACTACTTCTGCCTGACCAGTATCACTGGTGTAACAGCAAAGTCCACACACACACTATTCAATATGCTAATTTACCATCTGTGATGAGACCAGTACCTCACAGTGTGGAGTTACCTGTGTCAAAGCCTCGCACAAACATGATGCTGAGTGACAGTAAGTCAAGTGATAAAGATGTAGGCCAAGCTAACAAAAATATGGATTGTGATCCAACATTTGCAGGAGCCTGTTCTTGCAATGAACCACACCTGCTGACTCAAGGGGACCTGAATGATATCGTTGGCAATTTGAACCTGTCAAAGAAGCAAGCTGAACTTTTAACCTCCAGGTTAAAGGGCTGGAATCTTTTGTGCCAGGACACTAAGGTGTGTTTTTACTGTGGGCACCATGAAGAATTCAAGGATTTCTTCTCCCTGGAAGATGGTGTCATGTTCTGCAATGACATTTGTTCCATTATGGAAGTTCTTGCCCATAAATATAGCCCAGATCAATGGCACTTGTTTATTGATTCATCAAAAGTGAGTTTGAAGGTGGTTCTACTCCACAACAGAAACAGATTCCCTTCTGTTCCTTTGGCTCATGCAGCCAATGTAAAGTAAAGTTATGAAAGCATGAAGTTACTGTTGGGAAAGATTAAGTACAATGAAATTAAGTGGAAATTATGTGGTGTTCTCAAGGTTGTGGCACTGCTACTTGAAATGCAACTTGAGTACACCCTTAATACTGCTGTTTCCTGTGTGAGTGGGATAGCCAGGACAAGAAGAATCACTATGTAAATAAACTGTGGCCTAAACAAACATCACTGACACCAGGGGAGAAAAATGTCTTCAATCCTCTTGTTCTTCCAGGGTAAATTTATTTGCCCCCTTTGTACATAAAGCTGGGCCTCATGAAAAACTTTGTGAAGGGTATGGATAAAAACAACTGTGGATTGGACTACGAGGAATAAGTTCCCAAATGTGAGTGATGTAAAAACAAGGAGGGTATATTTATAGGACCCCAGATCAGGGAACTGATGCAAGACAAACAGTTCAATGAAGACCTGAATGAGACTGGAAGAAATGTGTGGTTGCCATTTAAGAGGATTTGCAAGGACTTCTTAGGAAATCACAAAGCAGCGAACTATCATGATATTGTGCAGGACCTGTTGACTTTGTACAAAGCTATGGGATGTGATATGAGTTTGAAAATTCACTTTCTGAAGACACACTCGGATTTTTTCTCACAAAATCTTGGCAAAGTCAGTGACAAACATGGTGAAAGATTTCACCAAGATATTATGGCTAAGGAAAAGTGGTACCAAGCAAGTGGACCTGAGGTATGTTGGCAGACTATTGCTTGACACTGAAGAGGGATGTATTTGACACCAAATACCGGCAAAAGTCATATGCCTCAATAATTTAGTGGAAAGTTTCTGCCTGTTTCATGAGTACATAAAGTACTACCTTGCTGTGTGGTCTCTGTAAAAAGTGGAAGCAACCAGTAGCCTGCTACTTGATTCACAAAAGTGCTAAGGGTTAGATGCTTGTTAGTTTCTTTATGGATGTTCTTGATGCCAGAAATAATGCAGGACTGGAAGTTGTTGCCACCATGTCAAAACCTTGAAACATTTGAGTGTTTCTGAAAAGATAACTTTCTTCAGGTTTCAAAGAAGTTGCAGCTATATTTTATCTTCCCCATCTCCTTAAATGTACCCACAACATTGTCCTAAAACATGATGTAGTAATTGTGGAGTGTGAGGTTACTGTGAATGGTGAGCAACTTACTGGTACTGCTAAGTGGGAATATATATTGTAGGTGTACAAAGTTGATAAACATATTGTGTATCGCCTGCTGCAGAAAGTGACTTGACAGAAACATGAAGCCTTGTGCCCAGAGTGCAATGAAGGTTAGTTTGTCTATCAAAGTTGTAAACAACACTCTGGTCACATTATGTAAGGACAACTGTACTGTGCGTTGGAATGACATGTAGGCATATCAGCAGTGCTGTTATGTGGTGCTGCTGTTTGTTACAATTGAAAAAACTGTGTGAAAATGAGACAAGTGTATCAGTGTGCTGTGGGATTATGTCAAAAAGTAATGATACCTTGGTGAAATAAATGAGCTTTATTTTATGTTGTCGTGACTTTCATTTAAATTATAAAATAATAGGGTATAATGCTAAATAATTGTAGGCAGTTGGTTTGTAATAATTTTGCAACGTGCAGTTTTTTGTAGTGTCAGTGTAAATAGTCAGGTACAAAAAACATTGGGTTAGGTGTAATGGGGAGCTGCTTTACCGATGTCGTGCAACATAATTCTATAAATTACCGCTAGAAGCATGAGATAATCTGTACATGGTACCGTGTCACGCCGGCTTCATAAAAAGGTTGCATTCGCTTGTAACGCTACTTATGCTTTTCCACGGAGTTTCCAATCTGTACACCGTATTAATCCGTGTCCTTTAGGTTGTGGAGCCGCTTTGTGAGCGTGACTAAGCTGCGATTGTTCTAGATCACGGATGATGTTCTAGGAGCAGTGATGATCCTATGGAAGGAACGAAGAAGACGAGCGTTAGTCGTATGCATTGATACTGGCTAAGATACAGATCTGTTAAGTCTTATTGCAACAAACATTGACGCAAAAAAAAATCTGAAGTAATGCCTTCGAAACTTGAAGAAGTAAGAAATTTCGTTTAAATTTGTTTCTGTGTTACGCATGAAATAGCCTTTGTGGTGCTAGCCTACATGTAGTATATACGTTAAGAATACATGGAGCTGTACCTTCATTCGACCCATATACTGGTATGGCGTGCATGTGTATGATTTTACGTTTATATGCAATTTTTGGTGTTGTCTAATCTTAAAATACGGGGTTTGAAGTGAAGTAGGGAAGTTACAAGTCAAGTGTTTGATACGAAAGTAATCACTCTTTGAAAAAGATACATATTGGCTGCTTTTATGCAAACTTTTTTACGTTGAAATATGTTTTATACCCACCGTTACTATTATGCATTCTGCACTGGATCGTCAATGTCACTTCCCATCTCTTCAAACTGTCCACGCCTTGTCATTGCCAGCCTACGCTCTAAGATTCAGTTAAATTCTTATGTTTCCATTTCATATACATCATTTATGTTATGTACACTTCGATATGAGGTGTTGGGAGTGGTTAGGTTAGGACAGCATAGGTTAGGTTACATTAACGTTTTCGTGGTTAGACAAGGCTGCTTGTATAAGTGAGAATAAACTATCGCGAATCCTATACAGCGTATCTAGCAACTCTGTTCAGACGTGAGACGAATTTCCGTGGGAGGTGGCTTGCAGCGATTCCTGTGAGAGCGGCGGACTGGAGAGAACTCCCAGACTACGAAATTTTCGTTTATGCGTGCAAGTGAACTTCTGCTAGTTTTGACAGCAAGAACATGCGGGCGACCGAATCAGCTGTTTGTGAACAAGCTGGATTGAACTGAGGAAGTTAGTACAGTTCAGTCACTGGCCAGACAAGGCTCACCTTCGTGCAACAAAACTCGCGTTTTCTTTGTTTTGGCGTTAGTTATTGAGGAGAAATAGGAAAGGAAGAGGGTTAATTTTAAAATTAAGTTTATTGCATACACTTTATTTAAATAAATATATGTTATGTTAATAAATTATAAATTTTGAAGACATTTAAACACACATCACACATGATTCATATTCCATCACAGAAAATTAGCTGTAATTATTTGTTTGTTGTTCATTTAATGATGCTGTCAGTAAGTAACCTATGTAGCATCAAATGATTTGGTGTTAAATGATCAGTTTGAAAGGTTGTAGGAAGTTAAGGACGGAGTTTTTCTGGTAGGAATGAGGAAAAGCATGATGGACTTCAAGGTAGTCAGTGTGCTGAGGGAGATTAAAACTGGGAACTTCTAAAATTCAATTTTGAATTGATACTGCTCCAACAGATTTGCTTTGTAAGTCAGTTTGCAAGCTTATATGCATAATGCATGTACTTTAGCAGTTACTAATCTATTTCATACCAATAATGTGTGACATGATAAAATGATTTTGAAGGTTGTGAAATTTTTGCTTTACTGGAGACGTAGTAGTGTGGAAGGCCTTGCTGATTGAAAGCCAGCATTTATTTTTTTGTGCAGTGTTGATTATGTATGTGCCCATTGCTCAAAACTTTCTGTTATGCCACGTATAAACTTACTGACATTGTTTTTTCTTCCTTTGTTACCTTCCGATTTGCCATTTATGCTGCTGTGTGCAATTTACTCGCAGCTCTACCGATTTTTTGGGTCCATTGTAAGTGGCTGAGAGGAGGAATGGCACTGCTGTACACAGACAAATGAAGTGCTGTCAGGTGAACATTCCCTGACGTTACCATTACCTTAGAGAGTTGGCTCTTGAAGGCAGTTTATGCATGTGAGGGTGCCTCGTGACAGCTGGGAGAGACTTGCAGGTTTTACTCTCATGTTTAACCCCACCTTTAGGTTAGGATACTTGAGTTCAGGATAGATAGGTTAGGGACACTTCAGTGGACACTTATTTCCTGGGAACACTGCCTTAGAGCATCTCCACAGGCACTTGTCAGTTACAATCTTAGGTATTAATTACATCTGCACATGTTTAATTGTACTGTATGTCAGGAAGGGCTGAAATTGAATGTTTTGAATCAGACACTTTATATTGAAACTGATGCATTTTCAGCACTGTGTGAACATGTAAAATTACTCTGCTGCCTCTATACATAATGCAGTACATGCAAATGCCATACCATTGGGAATTCGCATACACAAATCACAACATGCAGATGCTATCAGACAGGAGTGTGTCCTGTACTTATAATTTGTTTGTAATTACTTTCTTGTAAAGTAATTTTAATTTCTTTACAGCTCAGACTTGATGTTGCTGAATTAAATCAGTTACTCAGCACAGCGCAGAGGCAGAAAGTAAAAGATATTCTTTCAGTTGAAATTCGCAAACTTGAGACTGAAATCACAAATTTGAAATTGTTGTCTGACAAAGAGTCAGTCAGTGAAACATCTGTCACTTCAGTTTCGTCATCCAAGCCTAAGTGTTACGAAGTTAAGCTCAATAACTACGGTAAGAATATGGTACACAGCAGCTGAGAGCTTCCAGCCTGTCCTTGGCCAGGGGTGCACAGATTTTCCAAAAGTCTAGGAGCCATCTCAAAATGGTAGGCTCTAGGAGTGTTACATGAAACAAGTTCCACACTGAGGATCAACAAATATTAGAGGACACCACCAAAAAATTTAAGTTACCATGGTGACCTGGTGCCCAGGATTTGTGCACCCCTGGCCTTGACTCAAGTATACAGCATAGGTGAATATTCATGTCTTCTGGGATGCTGCAGATTGTCGGTTGGTAAATAGTTACAGATGTTTTGAAGAAACTACACTCCTCCAAAACTTAAGTGAAGGTTGACTGACAGAACGTAAGAACCGAGAAGACTTTGTTACCATTCATCTCAGTTGTGTGGGCTAGTTCAGACTCAGTGAGATGGGATCTTCAATGGGAATGTTGCATGGAGGTATCTGAGGGCCAGCGCTCACTTCACCAGCATATCAAATAAAACACACTATTACTGTTTTGGTGATGTACTGCCAGTTAATGGGTGGTTTTGATGAATATATTACATTTTCCTGCCATTTTGAGTTTGAGCATGGCACTTGAAAGCATTCACCCTTTTTTTACGGATGTCATTTCAGTTTTAAGTTCAGACATGAAATTTCCTTTGAAAAAACTGAAATTCACAATCTTCAAGTGCACCCATGAAGTTTACTTAAACTCTTTGCAATGCCTTTATGCATAAATATATCAGTTTCAAATTATAATTTTTTTTGTGAGACACTGAATGTTTGTAAAGTGATCAAGCAACACGTCCACCTGACTTCATCATACCAAAAAGAGTGCCCTACATTTGAGCCCCCATCCTGAGCTTGCCATACAAAGAAGTCTTCCCTCCTGATTCTAAAATATTTTCATTGGCCAAAATGTGAATTTTGCTGTCTCCAATAGGCTGATTTTAAATTTTTGTAAGTTTAAACGTAATTGACTAAACCAAATTGCGCCTTGGGATACACTGATTTAAATTATAATTTTAAGTTAAGAATATTTTGGGTTGGGTTATTTTGTAACCTCCCACCTGCAGAATTATGACTGTAAGAATTGTTAAGTATGGAATTTCAGAAAGAAGCACCGCAACAAGTCCCTGCCACTTTTGAAGTGATGTGACACCATCATCCTACCTGACTTTGCTTCTCTCCCCTAGTTTCTAAAGCCAAATGTTGTGCTCATCTATGAGGGTTAGTCAGTAAGTTTCCGGATTGATGACTTAAAACACAGAAAGGCTACCTTAGACATTAGGGCCTGGCATCACCTTCAAAGTAGTCCCCTTCTGAGGCATGACAACGATCCCAGCAACGCTGCCAGTTTTTGAAGCATTCGTGGAAGTCATTTTCTCATAGCGTATTCAGGACGGCCTGCAACTCCACTTGAATTTCCTCCATCTGAAATCTTCACCCCTTAAGCTTCATTTTCGGTTTTGGAAATAAGAAAAAGTCGCTGGGTGCAAGGCCGGGCGAGTAGGGAGGGTGTGGCACCACAATCATGTTGTTATCGGTTAAAAACCGTCCAGTCAGGAGGGCGGCATGGGTTGGTGCATTGTCATGGTGGAGCAGTCATTTGTTGTTCTGTCACTGATCAGGTCACTTCCTTCACACATTGTCCTGTAGACGTTTCAAAACTTTCACATAGAATGCGGCATTAACTGTTTGACCAGGAGGAACAAATTCTTTGTGAACAGTTCCCTTCTGATCAAAGAAACAAATCAACATGGGCTTGATGTTGCTTCGCACTTGCCTTGACTCCTTCGGTCGAGGTGACCCTGGACTTTTCCATTGACTGGATTGAGTTTTGGTTTGGAAACAACCCGTAGCTTGTTCCCCAAAAGCTGTCTTCAACATTTCATAACATTCTGTAGCAGTTTTCCCTAACTTGAAACAGATTTTGATGCAAGCACGTCGTTCTCGGATATCCACCTTCTCGATAATCGCAGAGAGAACATTGCACCTCTTGATGAAAGCTAGAGTTGTGTCACACACAAAGCGCACAGAAAGCTGGCTTTCAGCACACTGGCCCACGATACTTTGGGAATAATACCTCTAGCGGCTGGTGTGGTAACTACGCTTCGTACGAGCGCGAAAAATTCAGTCCGGGAACTTAATGACTTCACTACATATCCCAATTTGTAAGCCAAAAATAAATAATTGAATCTCATAATTGGCATATTCAGGGTTCAAACCCGAATCTCCAGTTACAACTTAAATGTTCAGCAGCGTGACTGTGAGAACTTCAGTCTTGTACAACTTCAGTATTAAGAAGCATTTTAAAGCTTAGAGGTCAGAGTGGGGCAGTTGTATTTGAATTATGTCAGGTGTGTTGAGGAGGCCCTGTTGTCCCTGCAAAAGGTAATTTTGTGTTTTTAACAGAAGTGAAGACAAAGAGAAAGAGGTAAAGTAAATTGGTGGCTGATCTTAAAATTGTTGAAACACAGATTTGTAGCTGAATAGACTGTTATCTTTGGGGCCATAAAATGTCACATGAAACAGTGGTGTTTATCTATGTGGTAATACCTGGCAACTTTCAAATGTAGAACACACTGACAATTTAGACCAAAAAACACCACTTGTTATTCTTTTCCTAACCATTTATGTTTATATAGCAGCATTAAAAAGAAAGTGGGCATCATAAGTTCATACTGAAAAATACATATTTTTATGCAACATAATTCAGCATTTCTGAAGACTTGTTCTTTTGTTTCAAAACTTGTAAATTGTACATATTTTAGAAGAATATGTTGTCATTGTAGTTTGTTTTTTTTAATTATTTATTTAATCTTGTTTTGGGTATTATATACAGAATACACTAAGCATATTGAATTCAACAAGATATGAAGATCAGTAATTTGTATTTCAGAAAATGCCACAGTATGTCAGCTGTTGTAGATTCTACAGATGTTATGGCTTTATAAATTTACTGAAGAGGACAGGGATATCCTCACACTCCATTGTTTGCATATACGCTGAACACTTTCTTCTTTATTTTTCCATAAATGTTTTCTGCATTTTTTATTTTATTTATTTCAGCTTGGGATCAATCAGACAAGTTTGTGAAAATATTTGTCACTCTAAAAAATGTCCAAACAGTGGAAGCAGCTGATGTGTTTTGTGCATTCACCAGCAAGTAAGTATGCTTGTGTACTACCTTGTTACTGTACTGTTACTTTATGTGATTGTAGGCCTTGTTGATTGTGACTTTTGATTACTTTTTCCAGGTCAGTGGAACTTAAGGTGAATGGTTTGGATAATCGAAATTATACTTTGCCAATTACACACCTGTTGGAAGAAGTAGATGCTGATAAAAGCTACTGGAAGGTGAAAACAGGTGAGCTTTATGTGTAGTACACTAGTAAGACATTTACAATGGCTGCAAAAGAAACTGAATTCCCAGAACTGTTTGGCACCAATGCATGTGAATTATTTAGGCTTCTGCCAACAGACTAATGTTGCTCTTTGCTACTCTGCAACTACCCAAATTTTTGTCAGGCCTCGTATGTTTCCATACTTGCTTTCACCTAAAAGGAGTGTATAAGAGGGTTTGATTTTGTGATTTCCAGATAATATTGTCATATTTCTGGCAAAGAAGAAAGTTGGAACCAAATGGTCCCATATGACAACATATGAGAAGAAAGCTAAAGAACCACGGATTCCTAAACTTGACCAAAATGATGATCCATCAGCTGGTCTTATGGATATGATGAGGCAGATGTATGAAGATGGAGATGATGATATGAAAAGAACCATTGCAAAAGCTTGGACTGAGAGCCGTGAAAAGCAGATGACCTTATAATTTGTGCTTAATGTTTAATTAATGTTGGTACGTCACTTGACCATCAGAGAACACAGGAATAATTAGAGTAATGTCATCTAAATTGCCATATAACTACCTTTCCTGTAACTTATTTGTGAGACTCTACAGTTGCAGCAGAGTTTGTAGTCTGTGGCCACAGAAGTGTTTGTTACAAGAATTTTGTGTGGAATTCAGTGGTTCCATGTGACAACTTGGTTTTTAATTTTCTTGCACTCAGGCTTCATTGTAATTTCCCAGAGACGTTTATATTTGTAGCAAGTGCTTACCATTAAAACTGATGTATGGCAAAATGATCGTAAAAATATATTATCAACTTGGTGAAAAATTTTATATTCAGCTGTAATGCATCTTAAGCATTTTACCTTGTTCCATATACAATATTTATGTCTAAGATCCCATGTGAATGACTGTAAAGTTGTTACCTTTGTCAAGATTCTTCAAGTTGAGGATCTTCAAATGCAGTGCTCTGTTGGGAATTAGAAGTGTCGTCCTTTGAGGCATTGACAGTGATCTTGCAGGGGATATTTACTGCTGTGTTTACTGCAACAGAGCATAAGTTGTAGGTGGGTTCTTTTGTCTGCTGGAGTGGTCAGGATTAGAGGTGCTTGCGGGCCAGTATGGTAATATAAGCTTTTAAGGGCTTAGGTGTAAATATCACACGTCAGTGATTCTATATTTAGTGTAGTCATAAGGAGACACAAAAGGTAACTTGGGGTAGTCATCAACAACCCTTGAATGCCTAGTGGTTGCTTTATGTACTACTTCACGCACCACTAGGTGTTAACATTAAAAAATTCTACATTCTGCCTGCATAACATTTATGTTTCTTGTCTTTATGTTAAACATCCTGGTTGGTGTATTAATCAGAAGTATATTGTAATATTCACAATCACACAGCACGTTGCTTTATAATCTATATTGCTTGGTGGGTAAGTAATGTATGATCATAAAGCAGTATGCTCTATGTGACTGTGAATATTGATATATACTTTTGTTTTGTGTGGTTATCAGAACAAAGATTATTAGAAACACAGCATTAACTGATTGTAACTGAAAATAAGTATGTTTACTGCATGGCAAATATAATTCAGTTTAATTTTCGTCATCAGAGGATTCAGCAGTACTGAGTACTTTCAAGGTCAACTTTATGCAATGTTGGGAGTTCTCTTATCCTCAGAATGATGGTACAAACAGATGGGGGGCATGTAAGATTTAAAACTTTCACAACAAATAAATTCACTAAACACCAAAAGGCTTGAAGGATTTGGACACAAGTTACATGTCAATACCCTCCTTACTGTGTTTGACAAATAAGCATAGAAGAAACTCGGCACTTCAGGGACAGTACGATCAAACAGCAAAGTATTTTAAAGAAGCTTAATGCACCTAAGCATTTTCAGGTGCCCACTTTAATTAACTGGTAATTGGGATAGTGTAGTGTGTATAACAACTTGCTGTAGGCTAGACGGTCTGGGGCTTGAACCCCTATGGGTACAAGATTTTCCATACCCATCCTGAAGTTCGGACTCCTGCATAATGGGTACTGGGGATCAAGCAGTTGGGGGGCATGGCATTAACCACCCACCCCCTTCCAGCAAGGAGGTTGTGTATGAGTAGACCTATGTGACTACTTCTTCTATGCCTTCATGGCATGTTACAGAGTGGCCTTTACCTTTCACTTTAATTCATTTTACAGACTGCTTACAAGCCTGACACAATTGCATTTTATTTTGATGAAGTTTTATGAAATGTGATGACAGCTGACAATGTTGTTGGGTAGGTAAGCATTATAACATGTCTGATTTACTATAATTCATTGTAAGGTCCACATTTCTCCCCTGTATTAAGAATATGTTACGGTACTGCCTTTTCTGCTTTGGGGGCCAAGAAATGGAAGTCAGAACTCAATTATTTGCAATGTCTTATCTCTATTATTTCCAGTTCTGTGATGTACTGAACACACAACTTCAAATAGTTCTTGTTAACTTTGCATGAAGAGAGAGAGAAAAAAAGTACAGCCCCCATGCTTAACTAAGCACCATAATGTGGAAATATGGAGTGGAGATACAGTCACAAATACAAGTATTCTTAATGATTCCTTGTGCGGCCAACTGCATGCCCGGTCATTGTACACCCAGGCAAAGAGCCCCTGGTATTCAATGAATAGAATGGGTAAACACCAGAGCTTTTGTGAATTAGAACAAAAGAGTGTCATGCCCCTACCAGGATTCCCTCCATCATCCACCCATTAGCTTAATCACTGTACAGAGTGGGGTATCCTGGGTTATCATCATAAAGAAGTAAGGATTTACAAATGCCAACAAGGTATTACGCAAAAATACGCCCTTAAATAAGAATACAGTCAAGATTTTTGTATCTGCTGAAAGCATGGGGCCACCCAAGAACGGGACTGCCAGGCTGCAGCCCCCTCCTCCAAAACAAAATTTAGAAAAAACAGATTTCATAGACATGTTGATATCAGAGATTTTACATGATATATGCTTCAGCCTAAATCAGTCGCTGAAATAAGCTGATGGCTAGTACATTGGAATACTGAAAAATATAATAAAACTTACAAATATGTATATGCATTTTTTATTTTTCAGTTGGTTGTAACCTAACTAGGTGCTGGCCCAGGAAATTTGGATATGATTTTTGTAACAGTTTTTAAAATCAAACGTAAGTAGTACATAGCCTCAG